>VTLG01016535.1_pt1 | contig 26091 bp, 36 predicted proteins | sample 4694571 | NCBI WGS metagenome assembly VTLG01 (sample SAMN12604809, study PRJNA352737) | marine metagenome | biome: ENVO:00000447; feature: ENVO:00000209|ENVO:00000569|ENVO:01000036; material: ENVO:00002151; isolation source: viral sequences binned using virsorter ...
GGTGAATACGTGCTGTTAGCTGTCGCACTCGGATAACTACCGGCGATGAACATGCGATATCGCTCATTACGCGAGTCATCGCAGGTGCTGCACCCCGCATCCCAAAATACGACCTTATTGCCGGCATCCTTGCTTGACGTGTTCTGCCCTGCCTCTGTCCATAGGACGAATTCTTTATTCGTCGTGTCGTTCTCCCAAGTGAAGTCGGCAATGAAATTGCTCTTGCCGGCCATAGGTACAATCTCCAGGCGGTAGTCGCTGTTGCTGACCAGGCCATCGGCCGTGATTCCCCACAGGTAGTTTGCTGGTTTCCCTGCTGCGTCAGGTGTTGCGTAGCTGCTCGCTAGTCGCTTCACATCAAATTCCATGATGTCCTGGTCTTCTGGGCTACGTTCCTCTGGCTCATAACCAGAGGGACCGTAAAGGTACTCGATGTCGACATCGTCACCACTGACCGCAGCAACGTAGTAGTAGAACCTTTCGTCTGCAACATTGAGGCCACTGATCGTATCGCCAGCTTGAGCCGCCGTTGGTGTACTCGCCATCGTGACCGTCCATCCATCGCTGGTCGCCGTCTGGCTCAGGAAGTCCAGCGTTTCCAGGCTGGTGCGCGTGAAGCTGTCGCTGTGGATGGGGCACTGTTTACAGCACGACATGTCAGCATGTCACCTCCAACAGATCCCATCGGTCGTCGGTCGCTGAGTACCGAATCACGGCCGCATCGTTGTTGTCGCCGGATAACGCGAGGAAGTTAGTCGCTGTTTTCTCTGCCGTGGGATCGTAAGTCGTTGCGATTCCATCATACGGGACCAAGTTGTCGACCAAAATCGTGCCGGTCCCCGAGAGCAGATTCGCTTTAAGCTGGCACCGATACATTGACGCATACGGGGATACGTAGCTCCCGACGTCGACCAGTGCCCAACCGGCACCAGCTGCCCCACTGGACGCGATTATTCGACAACCCGCCAGGCCTTGGGTTCTTCCCGCCAGAATCCCCTCTTTGCCCGCCGTGGCGTGCGGGGCGGCGATCGCAGCTGGCGTCTCTAGGATGTCGATGTAAGCATAAGCAGGACCAGCGACGACGATTCGTCCGATACCCTTGGGAGGAATTGCTTCGTATGCGATTGCGATCGGACCTGGGTTGTGCCCGTCCCCTGGGTAGCCGCCGCCTGACGCTGCACTCGTGTTGATAAACGCACGCTTGATTTTGACGGCCTTGCGGCCCAGGAAGCGGGACAGCATCTCCGAGTTGGCTGGGCTTCGTAAGGGATTGGTCATCGCGACCCCCCACCCACGCTTGATGGTGACAGTGTCATCGTTGTAGGCCGTGATGACATTACTGTCGGTCGTTGGCGCTGTAGGCGGCGGCGTCATCCGTGTCCCACCGTCGAGCTTTGCCTGGTCGGCAGTCTTCTTTAAATAGCCGTATTGGTATTCGGTCGTTTTTAAAACGTGCAATTTTCCAGCCACGGGTTTCTCCTACAGCCAGCCGGGGTTCGTGATCCTGCCTTCGCCTTGACCAGGGAAGGACGGTAGTCCGAGCAGCGAGAACTGCACGTTGGGGTAAATGCGTTCCACATAAGCTGCGACCGGTTCTTTTACGATCGTCTCCGATGAGGCGTCCTCGGCTTCTTCGTAGTAAACCCACATGTACTGGAAAGCTCCCTTACTTACGGTTGTTCCCGCAACATTGAGGTCTATGTTCTTTCCCACCTGAAAGTTGAACGTCACGGTAACTAGCGTGTCGTTGTAACTACCACTGGCACCGGTAAAGAGAACTTCACCACTGGCGAAATTGCGGAACATCCCTGTATTCACATGACCTGTGTAATCATGGATTTTTTTAAGGAAACCTGTGTTCACGGTCGCGGGGTCGTACTTATGTGTCTCGCTAAATGTCATCTGCGGCACCATCACATCTAGACCCTGGACATCGTCTTTCGTGACGTTGATTGCGCCGAAAAAGTTGGGGGCGGCTCGGCCGGATTTGAGTGCGTAGGCACGGACAGTTCCAAGCGAATGATTGATATGCGTGTTTGCTCCAGCCGCGTTGAAGCTCCAGGTACTGTCGACTCGTTCAAGCTCACGGTATGTGTAGGTAAGGGTTGCTTCCCAGACTTTCCAGTCAACCGCAGTGACGACCACTTGGCCGAGTGGAAGCCCTTCGACCTCACTGGGTGCGGTGTTTAAGACTTCCGTCCGCACGTCCGCTTCATTGCGTGTACCGGTGATCCGGTACTTTTTTTGAAACTCCCCGGCCCGAGGTGTCTGGGTGCTGGCACCGCTACCAATGATTTCGTGGACGTTGATTGGTGTATCTTTGATCGCCATGTTTACTCCTCAACTCCGAAATTCTGCATGGTCCGTAGTATTGCGGTGACGCCATCGGCCGTCCTTTCGTTGGCCGTAACATTTCGTTGCACCCAGCTATTAGGTGCCCCGGCTTCCATGCCGAGGCGAATAGCGGCAGCGGCATTCAGGGCACCGACACGCATGCGACCAGCAGCGGCACCGGCACCGACATCCAGCTGCTCGGGAATCAAATCCGCAAGTCCTTCTAGCGAAGCTGCTTTAGGTTTGCTTCCCTCTTTTCTCAGTGCATCGAAGGCGTCCGTTCCTTTCGTCAGCATGTCCTGTAAGTCTTTCTCCCGCTGCGCGGCGTCTCTGCGTTTGCGATGTTCAGCCAGGAGTGCAGCGATTCGAGCGATTGTTGTTTTGCGTTGAAGTTCCTTGCGTTTCGCAGCGATTTCCTTTTCCGCTTGCGTCATAATCTTTGCACGCTCATTCTGCGCATCTTGAATCTCTTTGATCCGTGCCCCCATGCCGCCTTTACCACCAAAAGCATAGAGATTCAGGTCATCGTTCTGTCGTGCGCGTGGGAAAGAAAGGGCACCGAAAGTGTAATTCTCGTTACGCAAACGCTTTCGTTCCGCGTCCGCCTCGAACCTCGCTACGCGCCTCGCCGTTGACGGCCCTCCAACCCAATCTATGACATTTCGCCACGCACCACGGACTTTGTCTGCCGTGTCACGGTTGAAATCCATCATGCTCTCCATACCCATATGCGCGAAACTTTTCCAGCCCGCTGTGCGGTCGGCCATTATGTCACCGACCCCCTTCATTGCGTTCTGCCAACCCTCTTTGAGCCAGTGCCAGAACTGCGACCAGACGAGCTTCATGGTGTCGACAGCAATCTGCGTAGCCAGTTCCCACTGTCCACCCTTGATTGCGTCGATAACCCCTTTGATCCCCATGCTTGCGTCATCAAAAATGCCATGGACTTCGTTCGCCCAAGCCTTAAATACCGACCGGTTGTTAAGAAGCCCAAACCCGAGGAGAGTCAAGCCCGACACAATTGCAAAGATCAAGACGCTGAAGGTGCCGGTGAGTGCAACTATAGCAGCCCAGACGACTTTGAACGCTAGTGTGACAGCGGTCAGGGCCAACATCGCTGCTTTCCATGTGATGATGACGGCGACCGCAGCCCCAAACGCCTCGATCCAGGTTATGGATACACCGACCGACTGCGCAAGCCATTTGAACGCGCCGGTTACCAAGGCGAGCGTCGATAATTTCGCTCCCAATACACCAACGATAGTGGCGATTGACGCCAAAACAATGGAGAAGAGCTTCAACGCCACCCCTGCTGTTAATATTTTTGCCGTCAACTTCAGTAAGCTAAACAATAGTTTCCCGTTGTGCTTAACCCAATGGATCGATGTTATTGCGAAACGCATGACATTTCGCATCAGATTCTTCAGGGCTGGTGCAAGTTCCTCACCGATAACTATCATCAGGGCTTTGCCGGCCATCTTCATTTGATTGAACTGGTGCGTAACGGTGGATGCCATCTTGTCGTAGGCTTTCTGGGTAGCACCTGCCCGGTTTTCCATCGCCTCGAGGTCTTCGCGAAGTTCACTCGTATTACGCAACAGCGGTAGCATGGACGTTAACGCACGCACTTCTGGGAACAGAATCGCAATCTGTTCGGTGTTTGCCTTGTTGGCAACGGTCTGCAAGAACTTTTCCAAGCCCCCCATGGCTTTGATCGTCTGAGGATTCATTTCCATGCCGAAGAGCTTCCTGAACATCACGGCGCTCTGATGGGCTGGCTTAACCATCTTGGCTAACGCCTGGCGAATACCAGTGATCGCAACCTCTGTCGGAATACCTGCTCGTGTGACCAGGGCAATGGCCGCTCCGAGTTCATGGAACTCAACGCCGGCGGTGGCAGCGACACTAGTAGTCTTGCCCATGAACATCGAAAGTTCCGCGAATGTCGTTTGGCCGCGTTTGACCGTTGTAAAGAGTACATCACTAACATCCCCGGCATGATCCGCACTCAGGCCGTATGCGTTGAGAACACCAGCGATCGTTCGGGCTGCTGTAGCGGTATCAGTCAGGCCAGCCACAGCCGCCTTGCTGGATACCTCCAAAACTTCCAGCGACTTAGAGGCGTCGATGGTGGCAGAAAGAATGTTGTACAGACCCTTGCTGAGTTCCTCGGTCCCCTTCCCGAATCGAACGCTCATCTTCACGATTTCTTTGCTGAATCGCTCCATGTGGTGACTCGGAGCGTCGAGCATCGTCGCTACTTCTGCCATCTGCTGCTCGAACATGGCAAACTGACGGCCTGCGAAAGCCATAGGGACAGCCATCAGCGTCCCCGCACGCAACAGCCGACGCGATACGTCCTCAGTCAACCGGCCGAATCGACGTAGGGAGAGACTCGCACGACGCAACCCGGCGGTCATCCTGTCGTTGACCCACAGTTCTACATGCGCTCCACCGGCGCGGATGTTTTGTGATGATGCCATTAATACTTTCCTTTCGCGGCAGTCGAGAAGATGCTCTTGAACGACTCCGGTAGGTTGGGATCTCGTAAGAATTCATCCAGTTTCTTTTCGACTGTTGTGTCCCAGGCTGGCCGCATGAAGGGACGCGCCTTGTAATGGACGGTCATACTACGCTTGTCTTGTTTGCGGTGGCTCATTATGAGCCGTCCTGACTTGCTCCTTTTGTAGTTCAGAAGTAGAGTCTGCGGGCCACCGTATTCGAGGATATCCATAATACGCTTGTTCTTGGGCGTAGGCCCGATAATGACATTGCGGCGGTAGGTATCTACCGCGAATTTGATGTTGGCTGGGATGGCTTTGGAATGCGCGAAAGGGGCGGTCGGCTTACCAGCCCTGTTGAGGCCGGCTTTCGAGTATTTCCAGCTGTGGTACGGCTTGCCATTCCACCACACCTTCCCCTTGTCCAGCCACTTGCGGGTACGAAGGTGTCGAAATTTATTGGCGGCCACTCGTTGGGTGTAGCCCCCGAAACGGTGAAGCAGGATTCGGATTGCATTTTCAGCCCGCCGCTGAAAACGTGCTTCATGGAACGTCAGTTGGTTTGCCTTGAGCATGAACTGCACGCCTCGCCCGAACGGGCCAGCCATGCCCGTGATTGCGCGGCTGCCAATTTTTCCCGGCGTCACATTCCATTTCGACGAAACACGCCCAGAGCGGCTCGACCTACGGAACAGACCAGGGTTATTGCTGAACAGACCCATCAGTTGAACTGGTTCCTTTCCGGCGCACTTTCAGGCAACAACGCCTTAAGCCAGCTGATATCGCCATCCCGAGCAGGTTTTGCACGTTTAACGTGCAATGGATGGAATTCGCTTGCGTCGATCATCGGTTTCCCCTTCGCTCGGTTCATGTTGACGTGCAGTGCCATCAGGTGCGCCGTGTGCCACCAGTCGGTGTCCATCCTGGCGCGTGCCATCAAAAACAACTCGCGAAACGTCAAGGGGTTGGGGTCGACTCCTGCGATTCCGGCGAGCCGATAGACCTCAAGCCAGAGATCACGTTTTTGACTCCTTCCTCCTTCGCGTTCTCCAGCTGCGTCGTCATCTCCTTTTCGATGTCCTCGTTCTCCAGAACTGCCAGCATCTCCTCGTCGGCCCTGGCGAGGTGACCGGTTGTTTTGTCCCAGAGCTTCTTCACCCACTCCCGCCTGCGCGGGTTCGGGAAAAAATCCGTCAAGGCGGTCACCAATGCCTCAACCGCTTCGTGCAGGTTGTCTCCTCCAAGGTTCTTACCAAAAGTAACATCATCGATTCCTGCTTTGTCGGCCTGGTCTTTGCAGACGACGTAGAGGATGTCGATTGTTTTCACTATGTCTTCCATCAAACAGGCCAAGGTTTCATGAACCTGGTCTGATAGTAAGTCGACGTCCAGCAGTTCCTTGACCTGCTTGATCGAAAACACGTTAAGCGAAACAAGCCACTTCTGGCCGTTCACATCAGTAAAACTTGCCATTTTGCGCGCCCCCTATTAATTGCTACTTAGTTTCCCAACTTGGTGCGGTACTGCTGTAGGCAGTGACAGCGGTCACATCGACGGTCATCGCCTCTTCCAGCGATTCATTGATATTGAATCCCGTGATACTGAAATCAGCATGGAGTCCCTGCGTGCCGGAAGTGTCACGGTCGCCGTCCAAGATTTCCAGCTTGATGTCGTCGTTATTCAGGAATGCGTCCTTGATCGCGGTAAAGTCGGCGTCGGCAGTGTCATAGACCATCGTCCAACTGACATTGCCGTCCTTGAGCGTCTTCACGCTTTGTCGCCAGCCGTTGCCGCCACGAGTCGTGACGTCTGCCGTTGCGCCTTCAAGGTTCAGCGTGAGATCCTTGACGTTTTCGATTTCGTACCAAGTCGAAGTACCGTCATAGCGATACATTTTCGCATTGAGTCCTAAGACGTATGCCATTTTTGTGTTCCTTATTTAATTTGCAAATACGTTGCGGTAATTACCGTGAGAAATTCATTCCGTTCGTTCAGCGTTTCCAGGTCATACGCCGGCTCGCTTTGGGCCGCTGTAAACGACGCATTGCTCATCGTTACCCGATCAAGCGAATCACGAAGTTCCTGGGCGAAGTAGAGTTCTTCGCTGATGTCCGGGTTGGCACTGGCCGCTACCGGCGAGCGAATCACAATGTTGACGCTATATACCAGTTGGTCCGTTGTCCGCGAGGCAAATGCGACCGAGGTCGATTGCGGATAGACGGTGACCTGGGTACTGGTGAGCCGTTCACGCTCGAAATCCGGCAGGTAATCCTTCTCGACCGAAAAGGTCTTCGAGAGGGATTGTGCTGCCAGGTGCGTGACCACGGCATCGCAGATTTGAACCAGGTCTGAGTTTGGCATATCACGTCAGCTTCGTATGAACTCGCAAAATCGTGCGGTACGGGTCAGCGTAACGAAAATAACGCGATGCCCCGCCGCTGGTGACTGGGTACGATTGCTCGACCCCGTTTACAGTTTCTGTAATCACATCGCCGCGATCAGGCAGAACCGGTGATCCCCCGAGGTTTAAGTCAGCGGCCGGGAAGATGAAGTCCCGACTTTCAACCGTCTCCATGTAACCTTCGCCTGTCTGCTGGACAAACGACGTGTCACCTGGGACCGCGCGGAGGCTTACCGTGCGATCGCCGCGAGCGTAGACGATGTCCACGCCCGCAGCTGATTGCAAGGTTTTGAAGTTCGCACTAATCGTCGTCGACAGGCTCACTACGAGACTAATGCCTCCGTGCTACTGATCGAATCGGTCACGACGAGGTTAATTCCGAAACTGGAGCTGGGGAACGGTGCTGGAGATCCCGTGGGATTCGTGGCTGTGCGCGATGCTTGCAATTGCTGCAAGGAACGACGATTCATCGCGATCAGGTTCGGGCCACGGCCGGCCGGGAACTTACTCAGTGCCTGGCTGATCAAGTCGTCGGTCAATCCCTTGCCGCTATCTTCAGTCAGGTTGCAAATTCGGCCAGCTGAGTAGGCACTACCGTAAATCAGTCCCACGTAGCCGGTGACGGCCGTGAAGTAACTGGGGAAGTGCTTGCTGGAAGAATCAGCCGTGCGGACGATCGTCGTGTCCTTGGCTTCGATGACGCCTTCCTGGCCCCACGCTACCTGCACATCGTTCATCCCAGTGCGGATCAGGTAAACCGAACTACCTGTGTCCGCTGTGGTGCCACCCGCATCGATGACGGTTTCGTCAGCTACCGCGTCGAGTTCGTCAGAAAGTGACGCAAAGCCATCGGTGTTGTCGCCGTTAATGAGTTCATCTTCGATTTTGAACATCAGGCTCTGCATGTGGTTTCGCATTTGCAGGGCGATGAAGGCCGCTGGGCCAAGGCGATAGCCTTCGGCGGCAGCGATATCGATGTTGAAACTGCCGTCTGCAATCGCCAGGTCAACGCTGACTTGGCTGTATGTTGCGACAGTGTTATCAACCCCTGCGTTCAAGGCTCTAAAACCAGTCGCCGGGTCAGCCGTTTTCTTCATGTACTTAAGCTGGGTGCCAGCAACGCTAAACGCGCTTAAAGCTGCCAGCACGGGAGCATCGTTCAGCACATCGCTGACATCGAACTCCAGGTCGGACTCGTTGAAATTTACAATCGTCGAACTCGTCATATAGGCGTCGGCCATGATCTTTGTTCCTTAAAAAAAGTAGGGTGGTTTCCTGGGTTACCCCGAGTTACTGAATTTGGTTCTCAATTCTCGCTGCCATCTTGGCAACGAAGTCATTCTCGATTCCCTTGGCTTGCAGTTCCTTGGCACGGGCGGCCAATTCGCTGACAGGCTGCGGTCCCTGGCTAAACGCGAGGGCTTCTTCGCCGTCTTCCTGGCTGTCGACCAGGGCGTGAAGGTTCTGGTTTTCTGCCGTCAACTTGGCGACCTGCTCTTGCAGGTTAGCAACGTGCAGGCCAAAGCATTCGGTGACGCTCTTGCCCTCGATAAACCAGACGGCACCTTGCTGGCCGAAGAGTTCTACGTAACGCTGCCCATCTTCCTGGGATAAGACAACCTTGTACCCCGGATCGGCGGCCTGCTCTTCTGCCTGTTCCTCTTCCTCGGCGACTTCCTCGACCGCATCATCGACCTGAGCCTCATCCTGGGGCTGATCGTTCTCTGCGGCAGCGTCTTCGACCTGAAGTTCCTCTTCCAATTGTTCAATATCGCTCATTTGAGTTTCCTCTGTGAAAGTGACGGTGAATTCATTCTTACCAGAAAGCACGACGCTCTCAGTGTTCTCATCTGCTCCATAAGGAGTTATTGCCACGCCCCTCAAGGGGAACGTGCGAATGATCGTGGCTGGCCCCGACAGTTGCCTGGCGTTGACCGTGGTACTGGTGTTCTCCGACAGCTTCTCGACCGTGATGCCGTCGCCACCGAAGTTAATTGAGGCCTGCCAGGGGATGCCGGCCTTCGCTTTTTTGGCGATCTCCGCAGCACGATCATTGTCCCCAAAGCTCACCAGTTTGCCGCTGACGCGAAGACCCTCGGCTTCCTGGCTGAAGGTATCGAGGTATCCAATCACCTCGGCAGTGTCATGGTTGAAGTCAATCGGGATTTTCTCGGCAACTCGCATCCCCGAAAAGTCGTGAACCGTTTGCTGACCCCAGTACCAGTGTTCGATGGGGCCGCTTGAGCGCGCCAGCAGGCTCACATCATAGGTCGTCGCTGCTCCCTCAGCACTATTCGACTCGGTAATCGTAATGTCGCCGGCGTTCAGGCACATTGCGTTGGCAGGTACTTGTTCGTTAGTCATTTTTTTCCTCTTCTTCGTCCAGGTTAATATCGTTGCGTTGAACCTCGATTGCTTCGTCGATCTGTTCCAGAGGCATGCCAGTCATGTCGATGCTGATGCCAGCGTCGGCGATGTACCTTTCCTCTTCTGCCAACTGGTCGACGATATCCTTGAACTCTTTACCGTGAACTTCCCTGACCACCTGGCTGCGACTGGTAAGCCCGGCATTGATGGCAGCGATGTTCGCGTTGACTTCCTGCATGGGATTCCACCAGGGAGTTCCTTCAGGCAGCCAGGACCAGCGTAAGTCGCCGAGCGTCATTCCAGCCGGAAGCTGGAGGGTGCCGTCAGCGATGAACATCTTCATTCGCCAGCCGGTGATCCGGTCAAGCAGGTGCTGAAGGTCGCGTCGTTTGCTCTTGCACGCTTTCTCGTAGTGGATGAAGGCGCTGCGAGAACCAAAAAAGTTTGTGCTGCTCGTGTCGTAAAAAGAATAGGGCAGGTCGACGCTTTTGAGAGCCAGGGCAATCATCTCCTGGGTGAAGTGCCGGAATTCGTCGCTAGGGTTTTTGCTCTCGATGATGTCCGCACTGTCGCCAGGGTCGAGGTCGAGCATGATCGGCCCCTTGCCCATGTCGACTTGGTATCCTCCGGTCACCGCGTCATCTTTACTAATGTCGCTCCAGCCCTCGGCGCTTTCACGCGAGAGGACAAGCCCGAACATTTGCGAGACTTTGAGTTTTGCCAACGCATAGTCAAAGCCCTCGTAAAGATCCCGAAAGGTATTGATCGCAGGGGCCAGCAGCGAGATCCCTCGCATCTGGTCGAAACGGTCGAAATAACCAAGCTGGTATACGTTGCGTGCCGAGACGGTTCTTTCAAAGTCGTAACCGCCGCTGCCGTCGCGTGCCCAGACGCCGTAGCGAAGGGGACGGCCGGCGCGCGATACCCGGATTCCCTGAACCCACTGGTCGTCGCCGAGCAGCTTGTCCGGGTTTCTGATTCGGTCGCTTTCCAGCGCTTGCAGCCGGCCGTCCCTCAGTTTGACCAGGAACACGTCCCCATCGACCGTCCGTCTTTCTTCTGCCAGGCGGATGATTCGGTCCAGGGAGTGCCTTCCGGTCACATCGCAATTTTCTGGCCGACTAAACCAGTCGACCAGGGCCTCTAGTATCCTGTCTAGTCCCGCATCCCCGGTTTGAGGTTCAAACGTGAAGCGAGAAACATAGTCCAGATGTTTGCGAATTGCCCAGGCGCAAAGTGCGAAATTCTGTTGAAGATCGCGACTGCTGCTGATCAGCTGCTTGCGTTTGGTTGGGGTCAGCAGCTGGTCGCTGCTTTTGAGACGTGCGGACGGCGCGTAACGCCTTTTGTCGGTATTGCCGGCGGCGTAATCGAAATTCGTGACGCTAGGTGGATTCATTTGCGTTTCCCAGGTCGATAGTTAGAGCGGCCGGGCGTGTGCCATCGGCGCGGGCGACCACCTTTTGCCAATGAGTGAGTTCTTTAAGAAGTTGGGCGCGATCGACTTCAACGGTCGTCCCGTCCACGCTGGTGCTGGTGACGCCACCTGTGCCAGCGAGAATCTCAGCCTGGAGCTTCGCGACCATTTGCTGGGCGAAGGTAAGGCTGCTGGCGGCGGCGTCCGTGCGCGAATAGTTTGTTGCCATAATCGAAGATTATGGTTGTAGCACCCCCATGTTTGCAAAGCTGGAAAAGCGCAACGCGATTAAAACTTTGTGATGGCGGCTACTTAGTTTTGCGAGGACTCGCGTAATGCCGGTAGGTTTCCGGTAGCGACATTTCCAAGCTCGCTGACTTGGCAGAAGTGGTTTCTGTCCAGGTGGCTTGCCCACAGGCTACCATGCTCGCCTTGCGGATCTGGTCGTGACGAGCGCCAGGACGGTCGGCTTGCGTCGTTGTGCCGAGCGTTGGATGCTGCGGCAGGTGTTCGACCGAGAGACGATCGTTTTGACGCCGGTCGCTCTGTTCGCGGGCGCGGAGTCCGAATTCTGCCAGGTCTTCCGGGGCGGTGACGACGGTAATCGATCCCTTGCGGAAGTCTTCCGCTCCTCTGGCATAGGTGAGGGCTTGTGCTGCCTCATCCTGGGTTTCAAATAGTTCGCTGCTGTAAGACTTTCGCGTCGACCAAACTTCCAAGATAAACATGGGTAATCCCTTTCGCTGTACCTAGTGTTTATTGTCGTTCGTTGCCTTTCGTACACGCACAAAAATCGTTTCAGGGAAATCACATATTAAGAACTCTTTATGTGTCGTCAACCCCCTATTTGGCCCCATATAAACCTGACTGTTATTTCCACAGCACAAGAGCCTCTTTTTGTGGCGCATAGGCTACATCTTTGGACTGTTGTCGTTATACGGATGACACGTTTGGTCACTACTAACCGAAAACTTTTTGACTTTTACGGGCCAGTTCCTTGTTCTTTTCCATGTAGCCGCGCGTCGTCATTTTGCTGCTGTGGCCCACGACCGCCTGCGCGGCCTCGATGCCGAGGGCATGGCCGACCTTGGTCGTGTGCAGGTGGCGCAGCTGGTGCGGGAACCAATGCTCAAGGCCGGAACGCTTGATCAGCCTGGCAGCAGCCTGGTAATAGCTGTCGGTCGAATAGTGCAAATTCTTGCCGTTTGTGGTTGTGCGTTCATAATACGACTGCCACGACTTCTTTTCCGATTCCGGCTGCGTGTAACCCTTGTAGGTGAAGAGGCTGTCGCCTCGCACCAAGTCGGTTCGCTTGCGTTCGATGCGGAATCCCAGATTCTTCAAGTGCTTAAGTTGCTGACCGAGGTGGGCGACCATAGGAGTGAGATCACGACTGGTCTGCGGCCCCTGTCTCAACGCATCGAGTACCCTTAGCGTTGCGGTGGAGGGACAGTGCCTCCACTGCTTGTTTTTTTGGCACAGGTTGCCTGGGCCAACCTCGGCAATTAACGCCGCCAAATTCTGCTCTACCTCTGGCTCAACCGGCAGGAGCTTGTAGATTGCATTGTTGCGGGTTGCAGGCATGAAGACACGCTCGATGTCATGGCCGAGTCGCCGCAGGTAAGTGATCTCGTTGTTAAAATGTTTCTTGATCCGCTGGATGCGGCTGGTACTGGCCGGCCCGCGTTTGAGGAGCTTCAGAATGCGCAGCGATACTCCGGTAGGCTTGCGGGTAGGCGTCTGCTGATTCGCAAAGCGGTGGTAGCAGGCTCCGGCACGCGGATTAAAGATGTACGGGTGCCCCTGGTCGGGCCGGACCTTTTCGTAATCGAGCAGGGCCGTAATCGCCTCGGGGCCAAAGTAAATCGGCAGTTCCTTGCCACGGTACTTGGTTTTGTGTTCCAGCGGGCTGTAGAGCCAGACGCAGTCCTTCTCATACATGCTTTGGTCGATGTCGTCCCAGCGAAGAGCGCAGAGGTTTGCGCTTCGCATCCCGGTTAGCAGCTGGCAGGTAATCATTGTCCCCAGCAGCGGGTGAGCAGCCTGAATCGTCTCGCGTACCAGCGTTTCGTCGGCCGCCGGCACATGTTTGGGGCCAGGGACATGGGTGTCGTTGTCCTTGAGGCGGTGCAGTTCGTACCAACCGGTGATGACGCTAGTGGTCTGTTCAGTGCATAGATTATTGACGTGGGCCGCCTTGAAAGCGGTGGCGATGACCTTCATCTTGGCGTTGATCGTCTTGCGGCTATTGCCGGTGCGGTCGATCAGGTGGTTCTGCACCTCGCTCATGTGGGTGCCGTTGATGTCGTCGGCGAGCATGTTCTCATACGGTGCTAGCAGCCGCAGGCTTCGTTTGACCAGAGTGATCTCAGCCTGGTCGGCCTTGGTCCCTTTGCAGCGTCGATTCTTCACTTCCAAGAGGCGACTGGCGACGACCTCGTAGACAGTGGCGGCGGTTCTGGAGTCGCCCGGTTTTCGCAGGCTCTCCAGGGCCGGTGTGCGGGTGGCCGGTGTGCCTCCGCTGTGCTTGATTTTGTAGGCGAAAAAATCATCCCACATTTCCGGTGATTTGTATTCGCCTTTGAAGTAATGTTGGCGGCGTTTGCCGTCCTTAGTTTTGACGTAGATGTAGCCCTTGGGAGCTTGCTTTTTGAAGGTCTTTTTGAGCGGTTCGTTAGGGATAGTCATGTGTCTCTCCTGCCATAGAGGTGATGATATCATGCATCAGGCAGAGGAGAATAACGGCTCTCAGAAGGGCTGTAAAGCCCTATAAAGCAAGATTTTTGGCAAGTTAGGGCTGTAAGCACCTATTTGAGGGTTATGAGCCTCGCGAGCTACCGGGCTGCTCCACCCCGCGATATATGCCTTTTAGTTAATCTTACCCTATAAAAACCGTGCTTTTCCCTGCACTCATGCTCTCATTTTCTTATTGTACCATTATCGGCAGTCGTTCACAATCGCATTGAATATTCCTCGGGGATTTATGGGGGTGATGCATGAATGATGCATGGTGATGCATGCAAAAATGGCCCTTCAAGACGCCCGGTTTCTGGTACAATCAACCCGCTCAACCGCAGGGAACTTTGAGTAAAGATTGAGCGTCGAAATTCACTCGACAAACGGGGCGCAACAACACCCCGGAGGTCCGTATGAATCGACGCTATTTTCTCTCGAGCTTGACCGCCACGGCACTGGGATTTGGAGGCGGCGCAACCTGGGCCAGAAGGCGGCGACAGGGGTGCCTGTGCGGTGTACCGGATATGCCAGAGGCGAGCCTTTTGTTCCCCGACAAATGGGGCCAGAATCACCTCCGCTGGTACATGGGTAGCCGGGACTCGGACCTGGACAAAAGTACCTGGGATGCCGTCTTCACTCGCGCTTTTGCTAGCTGGAGTCGCGTCACCCGGCTGACCTTTGAACAGGTCTTCGACTACTCCCAGGCCGACTTGGCAATCGGCGTCAGCGGCAGGAAACGGAGCGGATTCGGCAAGCGTGGAGGCGTGCTAGCGTGGGCACAGCTTCCGGTCGGCCGCAACTTCGACGGGCGGCTGCTATCGATGTTCGACACGGCAGAACTCTGGACCGATGACCCGGCAGCCACCGGGACGCTGCTGCAAAGCGTGGCGGCCCATGAAATCGGGCATTTACTGGGACTGCGGCACAGCGACGATAAAAATGCGCTGATGTATCCGTATATCACCGATGCCAAGATCCCGCAGGGGGACGATGTCAGCCGGATCAGGGCACTTTACGGTCGACCCAAGGCTATTTCACCTGGTCCCGTAAAGCCTGGTCTTGAATCGCCTGTTGGCACCCGCTGCTGAAGACGTTAATTCGCCTCAGTGCTTCGGCGAAATTCGCGAAGTGTGGAACTTCCAGTTCCTGTTTTTTGCTCTCCAGCAGCTTGGCATGCACCGCATTGATCGTGTCGGTCGCCTCTGCCAGTTGCCGGGCGGCTTCCTCGAAGGCACCGGTCTTTAAGACTGTGTAATTTTTTTGCACGCTCTGTTCCTAATCTCGTTGGATTTTTGTCCCTCCGTGTACATGAGAGTGTACCGGGGTTCTGTTCTGTTGCAACCGGCCGAAAAAGAAATTTATAGGTGCTTGACGTCAGGCGATAGCACGGTACACTCCCACACAGCCTTAAACAGCCCTAAGCGGCAAAGCGAGAAAGGATACACCAAAATGAGCGAAAACGACCAACTTTTGACGGTCAAGCAGGTGGCGGAGCACTTGCAAGTAGCATCGAACACTGTCTACCGGCTTATCAACAATGGACGCATCGAAGCGATTGAACTGGGGCGATGCAGCTACCGGATCGAACAATCGGCCCTGGACGCATTCAAAGAGACGAACCGGCGTTCGCCGGCAGAGAAGGGCAACGACGTACACCAGGCACTCTCGGCTGATCGGCCGACCGTGCAGGAACTCTGTTCTTAAAAGGGGAAGCAAAATGCAACAGACACTCTTCACAAGCCCACGCACCTTAGCACACCGCAACGATCCAGAAACCAGCCTCGAAGCGGCCAAGGATCTCTACAACACCGGGACACTCGGTCGGATGGAACTGTGTGCCTTAAACCTGGTCATGCAATGGCCCGGCAAGACGGCCGCAGAATTGGAACGCCAGCACGGCTACGAAAAGGGCCAGTTGGCGAAACGGATCAGCACCCTGCTCACGACCGGCAAACTGGTCCGGGGCGACAAACGCAAGTGCGATATCAGCGGCCGCAGCGCATTCACGATTCACACCCCCACTTCGCTCAGGAGACAAAAAAATGAAAAGCATAGTGTTTGAGACGCTCGAAGAAGCACAAGAGGCAGCCGCCCCACAGGCCGGCGAAAAAACGATCAAGCGGCACCCGGAAGGCTGGGAACTGGTCGTGCATCAAGAGACAGCGGGCGCTGTCGACGAGGTCGAGGAGGCCGACGATGCCGAAGAAACCGACGAACCAGAGGAAGGTTGACCCGGATCACTACAAAAGCAACAGCGGCAGGCTCGAAAGCTTCGAGGCGTTTCGCCAGACCTACGGCGACGAAGCAGCAGAACACGCTTGCCTGTTCAATGCGCACAAATACATGTACCGCCACGGGCGAAAGGGGGCGAAAAAAGAGGATGCCATTTGCGACCTGCAAAAAGCAATTAGGTATTTGCAGTTCGCGATCGGGATTTTGGAGGCAGACGATGAGTAAAGGTGAGTTCGTACCGAGCTTTGCGGTGCAGTATTACCCTGACGACCTCCAGGTCAGGCTCTTTTACATCGAGCAAAGCAAAGACGGCGAGGAGGTGATGTTCTTAATGAGAATTTTCCCTTCGCCGGCTGGGCCGGAAGACGAGAAGGCACGCGACATGATCACACGCTTCTTGCTTTATTTTCAGTACGAGGCATAGATGGTCGTTCCGAATCTCAGGGTCGGGAAATTCAAGCGTGCCAGGAAGCAATGGCGGTGCGAAGAGTGCGGAGGGATGGTGCTGACAGTCGTCTGCCTGGTCTGTGACCTTCGCAAGACAATGCGTCAAAAAGAAACAAAACACTTAGTACAAAAGGCGGTCAAGGGAACGCGAGAGGCGGCACGCAGGGATGCAGCACGCAGCACTTCGAAGCCGGTGCATAAGCGTGAGTCGCGACAGGGAACTCTCGAAACGACCGCCTTGAGGGGGCAGCGCAAGTTAACCTCCGTTGATTGCGCTGTCCCCGTTTCTACAAAAGCGACAAAAACCAGAAAGGCGAAAAGGGAAGAAACTATGAAAATTGATTGCGTGGGGCACATCAAAACACTCAAGCTCAAGCGAGAGCTACAGCTGCCCCGATGGCAGGTTATCGGGCTGCTGGAGACACTTTTTAACTTCGCGATGATCAACGCAGATGACGGTGGCGTCGGTCGTTACAGCAACGATGAAATCGCGCTCTACATGGAATACTTCGACGACGCGGATAAGCTGGTCGCGGCCCTGGAAACAAGTGGTTTTCTCGAACCGTGCGAAGAGAACCGCCTGAAGATCCACGACTGGGCAGAGCATGCCCCGAAGTTCCTCAAAGACCGGCTCGACAAGCGAGCAAAACGCAATGGCGACACGCCGCGACAAGATGCGACAGACTGCGACACGACGCGACAAGATGCCGCTGGTAGCGAAAAGTCGGAGGAAATCGCCCCTAGTATAGTAAAGCCTATTGAAGACAAACCACTTGATTCCGTTTCTCTAAATTCAAATCCAGTTACTGGTGAGTCCCAAATCGAACCGACCGAGGAGCAGCTGCTGCAACTGATTAAGGATTGGAATGAGAAAGCATCGCAGCATCCCAAGCGGATGCAGCTGCGAGCAAGTCATAAGGTCACGCCTAAACTTCTCCGGCAGATTGACCAACTACCACTTATGTGGTTTGAGCAATACAAGACGGCACTCACGCACTTTCCGCTGCCATGCTTCGACTACCCAGGGGCATGGCGACCCAACTTCGACTGGTTCGTTGGCTTCGACAAAAAGGAGCGGATTGTAGTGCAAAACATTTTGGACGGCCTCTACGACTTCCTGCCTGACGACGGCAGAGAGGCACGGGAACAAGCCATCGAGGAGGAAGTAAAACGCAGGCGAAACAAAGCAACTGCAAGCGCTCGCGAGCAAGCGGCTGTTTACGCTAAGATCGCCAAGCTCAAACGTGAGGGCAAAGGCAACACCGCTGAGTGCGAACTTCTGAAGCACGAATACGCACAAATGACCGGGGGTTAGCGTGAAGATCATAGGAATTGACCCAGGTGCCAGTGGTGGCATCGCACTGCTGGACGAAGAGGGTGCAAACGCATGGAAGATGCCAGATACCGAACGCGATACGCAAGAGTTGTTCGAGCAGCTGGCTGGACCGTTTGGCCTTGCTTTTGCCGGCATCGAGAAGGTTCACGCAATGCCGGGCCAGGGTGTCACGAGCATGTTCAACTTCGGTCGCAATTACGGAATGCTGCGAGGCATGCTGATTGCGAACTGCATTCCGTTTGAAACCGTCACTCCGCAAAAATGGCAGAAGGAATTTTCCCTCAGGAACAGCAAGTGGGCGAAGACAAAGAAAAAGAACAAGCACAAGGCACGGGCGCAGGAACTGTTCCCGCACATCCGCGTGACGCATGCCCTGGCCGATGCACTTCTAATCGCAGAGTTCATGAGGAGGACCAAAAAGTGAAAGCACGATTCATTAATCCCGACAGCCGTCACCGCGTGGTAGTTCGTACCAACACCATAGATGTCTTTGCAGCGATCAGCAACGAACTGGAGGGCATTGGCATGCGAGAGTGCAGCTGGATGCGGTATCTGCTGCACAGCCTGTTCCACTGGCGTAAGAAAAAGCGAACCAGCGGGGGCGAAGGTAAGTAGATGCGACTGCGACTGGGCGGCAAATACTGGACGTTGCGATTTTGTGCGTTGCGAACGCACAAGGGCGAATGTGACGCGCCGAACGTGAAGAACAAGGAAATACGGATCAAGAGAAACCTTTCAGAAAGGGAAGAACTGGAGGTGACAGTCCACGAACTGCTGCATGCAGTTGAATGGAGCAAGGACGAAGAGTGGGTAGAGCAGTCGGGCGTGGAAATCGCCGAGGCACTTTGGAAACTCGGCTGGAGAAGAGTCGCAGACTCAGGCAGGAAAGACTAACTCGCTACGGTGGCACCCAGAGAGCAGTCGAGCGGGTGATCATCGCAACGGTGATAGTCATACCGCTGCCGCCGCTGGCGGCGATTATTAGTTTTATTTGTTTGGCACTTTTGAGTAATGGAATTTTCGATGCAGTTCAAACCGTATGCCGCAAAACTTCACCGGATCATTGATCCCGCGACCGTCGTTCTGGAAATCAACCTAGGGTATTGCATTAAGGTGCCTGTTATTTGCAGCCTCATGTGCATCGGTGTGCCCAGGGAATCGGACGACTACAGCTGCGCTATGCGGACGCTGGAGGAAGCGTTCGCGAAACAGGATACGCTGAAGGTCAAGACTGAAGAGATGGACGCGCGTGGACATTACCCGGTTTGGATTGATGGGGTGAACGAAGCAATGCTGAAAGATTACGGTCGCGTCACTCACCTCGGTTCGCGGATGCCGAAGAAACTGGTGCGGAAGATGGAAAGAGATAACAGGAGATTCGTGTGACCGCTAGGTGCGGCCGGGCCTGGCGGTTTATTGTCCGTTGGCCGTTGAAAGGTCCGGCGCACCACTTTTTCCAGGGAGGGAAACGTGAGTGAATACCATATCTTAAACCTGGGCGCTGGCGTCCAATCAACAGCACTTTACCTGCTGGATTTAGACGGTGACCTATTAGAAGAAACAGGCATCAAGTTCACCCACGCTGTTTTTGCAGATACTCAAGATGAGCCTGACGCTGTCTATGAGCATTTATCATGGCTGGAGGCACAAGGCGGTGTTCCAATTCTTAAAGCGACGGCCGGCCGCATTGGCGACGATCTCTTATATGGAATAAAAGGTAAGAAGCGATTTGCTTCGATTCCAGCATTTACGAAACACCCCGATTCCGGCAAGGGGCAAACCCGCCGGCAATGCACTAGAGAGTACAAGGTTGACGTCGTCGAGAGGACCATTCGCCGCGAAATATTAAAGGTCGCACCCCGAAAACATATCCCGAAGGACGCCGTATTCACGCAATACATGGGTTTCAGTTTTGACGAGCCAGGGAGGGCCGCCAGGGCGAAAGGAAGATTCCAGCAGATTGGAAGAATGGTAGGTTTTCCGCTCTTCGATATGGAGTGGAAGCGGTTTGACTGTATCCAGTATCTAGACGGCCGTGTCCCGCATGAGGTGCCACGCAGTGCCTGTGTTTTCTGCCCGTACAAAAGTGACCGGGAATGGTTGCGACTGAAAGAGACGGACGCCAGAGGCTGGGCACGGGCGGTAGAAATCGATGAAGGAATTCGCAAAGAAGGGGCCATCGTGAATCGCGGGCTGGATGCAAAGCTATACCTGCATCGCTCCTTAAAACCTCTCGCCGAAGCCGATCTCGGACAGAATCAAGGGAAGTTCGACTTCATGGCCGAATGTGAGGGGGGGTGTGGTCTTTAATGTTAGTGATGCCAACACCCCGCATGCTATGGAGGAATGCATGCCGCTGAAACTACGGCTCAAACGCGGTGACAAGCTGATCCTGGGTCAGGCGTACCTGGAAGTCGAGCGAGTTGGCCTGACCAGCGTCAGCGTCTCAGTGGACGCTCCCCAGGAGATCGCAATTTTGACGGTGAGAAATACAGCTTGCGATTCCAGCGAAAATGATTCAGAATACGACAGTCGTTGAACGACTTAACCAAATCCTGTTGAACGGGCACTGCGAAAGCAGCGGCCCGTTTTTTTATGCGCTTTCATAAACGAGGAGAGAAACGATGGCAAGCGGAACAACCGACAAGGGCAAGTACCTGATGCTCAAATATAGTTTCGATGGAGAAACTGTCCCGACGACCTACCAACTCATCTTATGCACGGATGCGACCAGCCCCACGAAGGCCACGGATTCCTTGAGTTCACTTACGGAGCTTGCTGCTGGCAATGGCTATACGGCGGGAGGAAAGGCGATCACGGCGTCAGAGATGACCGTTACCGAAGTCGATGGCAGCGTCGGGGCCAAGGTCGTTCTCGACGATCAGCAATGGGATGCCACAGGTGCCTTCCCCAGCAGCGGCGATGGCGCGCGTTGGGCCGTGTTCACTGACGGCACAGCAGGATCGTCAAATGTGCTTGCGTATTTCGACCTCACGAGCGACCGCACCCTGGTGAACGGTCAATTCTTGAAATTGACTGGGGTAGAAATTGATCTGAACGAACCCTCCTAGTAGGAGCATAACGTGCCTGACCATTCGATTGAGAAACTGCTTGACCGAGCGAAAGTCTCCACGACGACCACCGGCACCGGCACCATGGATTTGGGGTCGGCCGCCGATGGATACCAGGACTTTTCCGGTTTGACATCCGGCAAGAGCGTGTACTACACGATAACCAGCGCCTCCGATTCGTGGGAGGTCGGCGTTGGCGTCTACACCAGTGGTTCCCCTTCCACGCTCACGCGAGCTACGATTCTCTCGAGTAGCAACAGCGGGTCGGCGATTACCTTGAGCGGAACGAGTGACGTCTGGATCGACCTGCCAGCTGCTGAAGCGGTCTACGGCATCGGTAGCGGCGGCAAGATGGCGCTTACGACGAGCCAAACAATAAGCACTGGTGCTTTATACCAAGTTGAGTTTGACTCAAGCGGTTCGCCTGGGTTTGCGGCTGTGGGGGATGCGGTATCCCTGGATCTCACCAACAACCGCCTACAGCTGAATGCGAAGGGGCTTTACCAAGTCACGTGCATGCTTGGCCTAAGCTGCGACGATGCCATGGGCGCGGCCTCTTTCTGGCTAACAGTCGGGACCGGCACGACTCTCAGCGACCAATTCTCAATGACGTTTACCATTAACCCGAACCAGGACAACGCATACGCCTGCCTGTCGACGTGTTACTACTGTGACAGCCCTACAGATTATTTATACATGTGCGTCTGGCCGGATGGATATCACGGCAGCAGCAGCATGAGTACCATCGCTGGGACGGATCGATATGAACCAAAGTTGTCGGCGGTCTACATTCGTTAGGAAGAAGGAGCTTACAAATGGCACAAACCGCATGGAATTCAGGTGATCCATTGGGGCCGCTGTTGAGCCTGCTCGGGACGGAGTCAATTCCAAGTATCGCAGGCGATATATTAACTGTTGACGGTGTGACGCAAGCGGATCTTGACAACGCGATGGCAGAGGTTGCTGCTGACCCAGAGCAGCATCGTTTGAAACCCGTGCGTGAAGCTCGCCGCAAGGCCTTGATCTCGAAGTGCAGCAAGTTCGTCGAGACGCGGTACACCCGCGAACTACGTGAAATGTTTCAGGCACTACTGCTGGAAGCGGTGATTCTGGACATGCCCAATCGGATTGCGTACATCTCGCAACTGCTCGCATGGATTAAGTCGATTTCCCAATTGAACATCGATGCGGAAACCGAGATCGATACTGCACCGGATGTTGCTTCGATTCGCGCGGTAGAGATTGATTTCGACGCCGCTGCCGGCAGTGACCCATCGGTCACCGTTAAGCAAGCCCTGGCGATTCTGGACTGATAAATGCTCGGATTTCAACCACTTTCAAACGGGCCGATTTGTTCGCTGCCTGCGGCAGCAGCAGAGAACATTACGATTACGCCACCGGTTGCCGCCCTGGTCGCTGCTGGCGTATCCCCCACGATCACGAGTGGCACAGAACTCACGCCGGCCGCAGCCCAGGCTCTCGCGGCAGCCGTGTCGCCCGGCGTTTCTTCTGGAGCAGAGATCACTCCCTCTGCTGCATCCGCTGTGGCGGCCGCTGTCTCGCCAACGGTGACAAGTGGCGCGGAACTGACGCCAGGTGTGGCCGCCCTGGTCGCTGCTGGGATTTCCCCGACGATCACGAGCGGCACAGAACTCACGCCGGCGGTGGCAGCTGCGGTAGCGGCTGGGATCTCGCCGACCGTGGAAGTCGGTGGCGGCGACATCACGATTACGCCACCTGCTGCGGCCCTGGTCGCTGCTGGGATTTCCCCGACGATCACCAGTGGCACGGAATTGACGCCGGCGGTGGCCGCCTTGGTCGCCGATGGAGTCTCGCCAACGGTAACCAGTGGCACGCTCCTGTCGTCGCTGGTGGCTTCAGCTGTTGCGACTGCCGTTAGCCCGACTGTCGTTACTCCAGGTGACGAAGTCACTCCAGCGGCCGCACAGGCGGTCGTAGGAGCGAGTATCGCCGCGATTGACCCGGCAGGTATCCTGTACGTCACGACGCCGCGTTTGAAGCCAACCTCTATATCGTCGGCAACGATACGCCGACCCTATGTTTCCAGCCCAACGGCGAAAACGCCGTCAGCTACCTGCACAATTGTTTCCAGTCAGGAGTAATCGATGACCACTCAACTCAAAAACGCTGCCGGCGAATACGTCACCATCCAGTCCGGGGAATCCTGTAACTTGACCGGTACTCTCAAAAGCACCGAAGGGGTCACGATCACGAGCATTACGACGTTGACCCTGACTCTCTACGACTCGACAACCGGTGCGATCATCAACTCTCGCAATGCACAAGACGTTAATAACGTAAACGGCGGCACCTTCACAAGCGGTAACTACGTGATCGAGCTTGATTCGGCAGACACAACCGCCGTTGGTGATATCGCAGATAACGCAACCCAGGTCCGCGTAGCACGCATCGAATTCACCTATTCAGACGGCGACAGCACTCGCACCGGAATCGAACAATTCAGTTTCAAAGTCGAGAAGATGAAGACGGCGATCGGTGTCGGCAGTGGAAGCAACGACATCACGCTTACCGTGACCAACAGCGATGGCGATCCTGTCGCGGAGGCGTCAGTGTACGTGACGTCGGACCTGGCTGGACAAAACGTAGTCGCCGGGCCTGTTTTGACTGATGTGTCAGGCGTTACCCCGACTCTTAAGCTGGACGCGGGGACTTACTATTCTTGGAGTGAACACGCGGACTTTACCTTTACCAATCCGCAGAGTTTCACCGTCTCTTAGGGGCGCGGGAAATCGACAGGGAAGCATACGCAAAACATCGCACTCGCATGGCGAAGCGATCACAGGCGGAAAGCGCGTCTGGTCGCGATATCGCTCCATTGCCCCGCGTTAAGTCTGGACGCAGGAAGCAAAGTTGTGCCAACTCATTCCGTAAGTTCTGCGAAACGTACTTCACCCAGACATTCTCGATGGCCTGGTCACCTGACCACCTCAAAATCATCGACAAGATCGAGGTCGCGGTTTTGAAGGGGTCACTGTTTGCGATGGCTATGCCGCGAGGATCTGGGAAAACCAGCCTTTGTGAAACTGCCGCACTGTGGGCGATTCTGTACGGGCACCGGAATTTCATCTGCCTAATCGGAGCAAGTGAAGATGCTGCGGCCCAGATGCTCGACAGCGTCAAAGCCGAAGTCGAAAGCAATGATCTGCTGTACGCGGATTTCCCCGAGGTGTGCCATCCAATCGCGAAGCTGGACGGGATCGTTAACCGGGCAAGCGGCCAACTCTACAAGGGAAAACGAACTTACATCACCTGGACCGCAAAAGAAGTCGTGATGCCGACGATGCCAAAAAGCAAAAGCAGCGGTGCGATCATCAAGTGTTCCGGCATCACCGGACGAATTCGCGGACTCAAGCACAAACGGACTGACGGGAAAAGTGTGCGACCTGATTTTGTGATCATCGACGATCCGCAAACCGACGAATCTGCCCGGAGTCCCAGCCAGTGTGCGACTCGGGAAAACATCCTGGCAACCGCGATACTGGGCCTGGCGGGACCAGGGAGCAAGATGTCAGGCGTCATGCCCTGTACCGTGATTCGGCGTGATGACATGGCCGACGCGATTCTCAACCGGGAAAAACACCCGGAGTGGCAGGGGGAGCGGACCAAATTGGTCTACAAGTGGCCCAGCAACGAGGATTTATGGAATAAATACGCAGAGATGCGTGCAGACGACCTCAAGGCAGATGGTGACGGAAGCGTTGCAACGGCGTATTACAAGAAGAACCGTAAGAAAATGGATGCGGGGGCGGCGATCGCCTGGGAGGAACGGTTCGATCCTGATGAACTAAGCGCGATCCAGCACGCCTTTAATCTCCGGCTGCGGGATGAAGCGGCGTTTTTTAGCGAGTACCAGAACGAGCCGGTGATCGATGAGGGTAGCGTCGGCCTTCTTACCGCTGACGAAATTGCAGAGAAGGTTAACGGACTAAAACGGCTGGAAGTTCCTGGGGACGCCGAACGACTGACCGCCTTCGTCGACATCCAGAGCAAAGTTCTCTATTACGCCGTGACGGCGTGGACGCCAGGCTTTACCGGCTACGTGATCGACTACGGGTCATACCCCAAGCAGTCGCAGCAGTACTTCAGTTTGCGAAGCCTCAAGAAAACTTTGCAGATGGTCAAACGTGGGGCAGGCATGGAAGGTGCCATCTACGCCGGCCTGACGGCCCTGGCCGACCAGCTGCACGGAGTCGAGTATGTACGCGATGATGGTGCCGAACTGAGCCTGGAGTTGACGCTGATCGATGCGAACTGGGGCCAATCCACTGACCTGGTACATCAGTTCTGCCGGAATACGAAATACCGAGGGAAGATCATGCCAGCCCACGGTCGCTACGTCGGTGCAGCAAGCAAAAGTTTCAACGAGTACGCCAAAAAGAAGGGGGAACGCAACGGGTACAACTGGCGGATTCCCAGCGTCAAGGGAAAGCGGGTCGTCAGGCATATTCTGTTCGATTCCAACTTTTGGAAGAGTTTCCTCCAGGCCCGGTTTTCACAGCCAATCGGTGACAGCGGCAGCCTGTCACTGTTCAAGGCGAAGCCGAGTAAGCATCAAATGCTTGCAGATCATGTGACGGCCGAGTACCGGACGCAAACCAGCGGACGAGGGCGAAGTGTCGACGAATGGCGGCTACCGCCGCATAAACCGGACAATCACCTGCTCGATTGCCTCTCAGGCTGTTGCGTGGCAGCTTCGGTTGTCGGCTGCCAGCTGGCCGGCGTGAGAACACAGAGTGCGGAAGACAAGGCGGTGAAGCAGAAAGAACAAAAACGAACCAGGCGGCAGCGAGTCACCTATTTACAATAACCGAAAGGAAACTAAGATGGCGAAGAAGGCAGTTAAGAGGGCACCGAGAAAAAGAGGGCGACCAGCAGGGAGCAAGAACCGTGACGTTAAAAGCGTAGAGGTTCTCGAAAGCTGCTGCCCCAAGTGCGGAAGTCAAAAGCGGGCAGCGTATTTCAACAAACGAGAACAGGAACTGGTCGGTACGACCAGGGACGGCCGGCTATTCAAAAAAGTCATATGGAGAAGGACAAAATGCTTATCGTGCGACCAGTTTCGTGACGATAAGAGCTACGAATACATTTAACTCAACAAACTGTTTCTAGAGCAGTTTGTAGAAGCCCCAGGAGTTTGTGTTTGCACCTTTCGCCTGGGGTTTTTTAATGCCGAAGCCAAATAAATAAACTCTCCGGCATTTTCTGCA
>VTLG01000113.1_pt1 | contig 26085 bp, 46 predicted proteins | sample 4694571 | NCBI WGS metagenome assembly VTLG01 (sample SAMN12604809, study PRJNA352737) | marine metagenome | biome: ENVO:00000447; feature: ENVO:00000209|ENVO:00000569|ENVO:01000036; material: ENVO:00002151; isolation source: viral sequences binned using virsorter ...
GAAGTAAACAAAAGGGATGGTAAGTATGTGGAAGGTGCAGAAGCAGGAATGATTTACAATTCTGTTACTGGAGAGTTATATAATGGTGTGGAAGGCATAAACGTCATTCCATGTTTTTATAAACTTGAATATCTTGAATGGAAGGACAGAGGAGAAGGTTTAGGTGCACCCATTAACATCTATGACTCTTCATCTGACATCATGTCAAAAACAAAAGCAGATGCAAACTATAAAGATAGATTACCTAATGGTAATTATATCGAAAAAACTGCATCACACTTTGTGATTGTCTTAGGTCGTCCTCACAGCGAGGACAGTCCCTCAACAGCTTTGATTTCTATGAAGTCTACTCAATTAAAAATTAGTAGAAAATGGAACTCAATGATGAGTGGTTTAAAACTAAAAGGTAAAACGGGGTTATTTACTCCAGCATCTTTTAGCCATATTTACAGACTAAAAACAACTCAAATGTCGAACGACAAAGGCACTTGGTTTGGATGGGAAGTAAGTAAGGTAGGACCAGTTACTGACAGTCAAGCTTATCAACAAGCCAAAACGTTTTCTGAAAACATTTCCAAAGGAAATGTTCGAGCAAAACATGGCGCTGATAAACCAAAAGGGTCTGAATCGCATTTCTAATTTCTTCTGAAGAAGAAAGCATGCATGACGGGGGCCTGGAGGGAGACTGAAGGGCCCACGGAAAGATACTTATGGAAAAGAAATACATACAGATTTTTGATGGTTATAAAGGCGCGTATGGTGTCGCTGATTGGACCAATGTTAAAATAGATCCAGTAAGTGGAAAGAAAAAGCCAGACTATCGCTGGAATTATGAAGAACTCACTGATCAAGTTTACATTGATCATTTAAACGGTGATAAATCTGTAGGTATTCAACCCACAAATGAAAACGCTGAAGTCAAGTTTGCACTTATAGATATTGATCCCAATAATTATGTGAATTATGACAAAAAATTTTTCATAGATAAAATTCAAGAATTTAAATTACCTTTAATACCCATAGAATCTAAAAGTGGTGGACTTCATTTATTTATATTTATGAAGGAATTTGTATTAGCTACTTTGCTAGTATCCTTTTTAAGAAATCTTCTTCCTCTCTTTGATTTAAAACCTGATTGTGAAATTTTTCCAAAGCAAACTCAATTAACCAAGAACAATGAAACAGGAGAACTTAGGCCGGGTCAATTTATTAATTTGCCTTATTACAAAAAAACCCAACGACAGGCTCTCAATGTAGACGGGACTCCTTTCACTTTTGAACAATTTATAAAAGTAGCCGAAGCCAATCTTGTAGAAGTAAAAAATCTAGATGCTATAACCGATGGCATAGATAAACAAATATATGAAGGGGCTGACGAAGACTTTAGTGAAGGGCCACCTTGTTTAGCTGCACTTAGCAAGATTATGAAAGATCCTGCCTTTGATGGCAAAGACAGATTTATGTATAATTATCATGTATTTGTGAAGATGAAGTATCCAGACACATGGAAACAAAAAGTTAAGAATGCGCCCGTAAAATATTTTGAAGAACAACATGCCAATGCATGGGATGATAAATTATTAAATGCTAAAGTAAGATCATGGAATAGATCTGAAAAAGGTTTTACTTGTACTCAAGAACCTCTTTGGTCCAACTGTAAAAAAGGAATATGTGTTAAGAAAAAATTTGGAGTCTTGGCAGGATCCAAAGGAACTTATCCAGAACTAACTAATTTAAAAAAAATAGCCCTAGAGCCAGAACCAGAATTTGAATTTGATGTAACTAAGTCTGATGGATTCACCACGGCTACCGTACATTGTAAAAGCGTAGAACATGTAAACGATCAACGGAAAAGAAGAAACGCAATAGCCAAGGATGCAGGATTCGCTCCGCCAATCATCAAGGGCGATCAAGATCAAATAGTTTTGGATGCTTTATGGAAAACTCAGAAACTTGTTTCACCACCAATTGGCACCACTCCTAAAGAAAAATTACACGGCGTCTTACACGCTAAGATTAATGGAGCTAAAGCTCAGACTGATGCATCCTTTAAAACAGGAACGGTCTTGATTCAAGATGAATATGCTTTTTTTAAATTTGATAAATTTTATGACAAACTAAAATCTAAGAATTGGAAATACAACGAAGATAAAACAGGTACAATGATGATGAAGACCTATGAAAAATGTGAAATAGAGTTCGTAGATCAAAAAAGATTCCCTAGCAAAGAGGAAGGAAAATATAATACACCGACTAAGAATGTCGTAAAAATTTCTATTAAAGATTTTGAAAACGTTCCGATTCATCATACTGAAACAAAACATAGAACCGAAATTTTATGATGAGAAAAATACTCGGGCCTCCGGGAACAGGGAAAACAACACGCCTGTTACACTACGCCCGAACCTTTCTCAAACTAGGTACTCCGATTGATAAGATAGGGTATTTTGCTTTTACTAAAAAAGCTGCTGGTGAAGCTAAGGGAAGAATGCTTGACCAAAACCCACACATCAGTGAAAAACAATTAAAACATTTTAGAACTCTTCATTCTCTGGCCTTCTGGAAATTAGGCATGAAGAAAAGTGAAGTGATGCAGGACGAACATTATGAAGACATAGGAAGAAATCTAGGAATAGAAGTAACAGTTTATAATAATGGACAAGAGACAACCGGTTTTGTTAATTCCGATAGTGAATATTTTAATATAATTAACGCAGCTCGAATCAAAGAAATATCTACTGAGGCAGAATATAATACAGATATGTATTCTCAAGACTTGGATAGAAATTTATTACATATTTTAAAAGCAGAATTAGATAATTATAAAAAAGCATATTCTTTGAAAGACTACACGGATATGATCGAAAATTTCATTGTGTCAGAATTATGTCCGAAATATGACGTGGTTTTTATCGATGAAGCACAAGATTTATCACCGATTCAATGGAAGATGTTTGAGGTTTTAAAGAAAAATTCCAAACATGTTGTTCTAGCTGGTGATGATGATCAAGCTATTTATGGGTGGGCCGGGGCTGATGTTAGAAGATTTCAACAAGAACCCGCAAAAGAAATAGTATTACCAAAATCTTATCGAGTTCCTAAAATGGTTCAACATATTGCTGACAATATTTTAAGTAGAATACCAGTTGAACGGAGACTAGAAAAAAAATGGAAAGCACGAGATGAAGACGGGTTCATCCAGTCTGTTACGTCTATTGAAGATGTTCCTTTACATGAAGGGAAATGGTTAGTGTTAGCTCGATACAATGATAAATTAATAAAACTTAAGTCGGTTCTCAGGGACATGGGAATTTATTTCGAATATAAAAACAGAAAGAGTTATAAGACACATCTCTATGATGCTATTCAAAACTATACGCGCTGGACAAATGGATCCCAACTATCCATCTCAGAGTGTAAAGATTTATTTGAATTTTTTGAAAAAGAATTTCCAGGAAAGGAAGAACGACTTTATGATTTAAAAGAATTTGGTTATAGCCCCACTCAACAATGGTTCGAAGTTTTTGAAACTGAACCTGAGGACAGTCTCTACATTAGGGATATGCTACAAGCCGGAGAAAAATTATCCAAAGAAGCTAGAGTTAAACTATCAACGATTCATTCAGCCAAAGGAGGCGAAGCTGATAATGTTTTACTTATTATGGATAATACCAAAACTATCCGGGAGGCTATCGAAAAAAGTCTCGACAAAGAAGACGAAGAACACCGGGTTTGGTATGTGGGCGTCACACGTACTAAACAAAATTTATATATTATGGCAGCAAAAAAGGAGGACCATGGTTATGACATCGAAAGTCTACAATAAACAAATTGGTGGAACACATTATCAGAAGTTTAAAATTCAGCCAAGTAAGTTCGTAGTTGAAAACGAGTTGCTTTATCCAGAAGGATGCGTTATAAAATATATCTTGAGACACAGGTTGAAAGGAAAAAAGCAAGATTTGGAAAAGGCAAAACATTTTATAGATATGATAATCGAAAGAGATTATTTGTAATGAAAGTAGTAAAAAACTATTTGGATAAAGACTACTTTAATAAACTTAAAAGCGTCTTTGTAGAGGGAATAGACGGATCTAAATTGCCGTTTTATCTACAACGTACAGTTGCCCACAAAACTAACGAAAAAAGCTTAGAACACTTTTATTTTACCCACCTTTTCTATGACCATGCTATCATGAGTGACTTTTACGAATTAGTAAAACCTATTATTTGGGATACACTTAAAGCGAAAGCATTAATAAGAGCTAAATTAAATTTATATCCAAGAACAGATACCCTTTTACATCATTATCCCCATACAGATCACGAGTTTAAACACAAAGCTTTAGTCTTGTCTTTAAATACTTGTGATGGAGGCACTCGTGTAGGTAAAGAATTTATACCGAGTATAGAAAATCAAGCATTCTTTTTTGATGCAAGTATCCCCCATAACAGTACAACTTGTACGAATCAACAAGCTAGAATTAACCTTAACTTTAATTATTTTTAATGAGAATACCAAAATTTGAAGCCCAAACTGAATGGGTAAAACCGACAGAATTTCCCGACCTAAGAAAGGTTGATGAAATTGCAATTGACTTAGAAACAAGAGACCCCGACTTAATTAAAAAAGGATCAGGTGCTGTTATTGGTAACGGAGAAGTAATAGGCATTGCTGTCGCTACTTCTTTTTACAAAGGATATTTTCCTATTGCCCATGAAGGTGGTGGTAACATGGACGAAGTTAAAGTTTTATCTTGGCTTAAAGATATTTTAGAATCTCCTTCCACAAAAATTTTTCACAACGCAATGTACGACGTCTGTTGGTTAAGGGCTATGGGTTTTAAAATTAACGGAGATATTGTCTGTACCATGATTGCAGCAGCAGTTACTAATGAAAATAGATTTAGATATGATCTTAATAGTTTATCCTGGCATTATTTAGGATACGGAAAAAATGAATCGGCTTTAGCTGAAGCTGCCTCTGAATGGGGAATAGATCCAAAAGCTGAAATGTATAAACTTCCAGCGATGCACGTAGGAGCTTATGCTGAACGAGATGCAGAGGTAACCTTTGGTCTGTGGCAAGAGATGAAGAAAGAAATTATCAACCAGGACTTAGAAGATATTTTTGATTTAGAAACTGAACTCTTCCCCTGTCTTGTTGACATGAAATTCAAAGGAGTAAGAGTAGATGTTGAAAGAGCCCATCAAATGAAAAAAGATTTTATTAAAGAAGAAAATGAACTCCTAATTAAGATCGAAAGAGAAACTAATATACGTCCACAAATTTGGGCCGCTAGAAGTATAGCAAATGTTTTTGATATGCTTAAGATAGAGTACCCACGCACAGAAAAAACATCTGCCCCCTCTTTTACTAAAAATTTTTTACAAGAACATTCACATCCGGTCGTAAATATGATCGCTAAAGCAAGAGAAATAAATAAAGCCCACACAACATTTATAGATTCTATTTTAAGATATGAACACGAAGGAAGCTAGAGAAATAAATAAAGCTCATACAACATTTATAGATTCTATTTTAAGATACGAACACGAAGGAAGAATCCACGCAGACATAAATCAATTAAGATCTCAAACCGGTGGAACTGTAACTGGAAGATTTAGTTATCAAAATCCCAACCTCCAACAAATTCCCGCTAGAAACAAAGACTTAGGACCCAAGATCAGAAGTTTATTTATACCTGAAGAAGGATGTAAGTGGGGTTGCTTCGATTACAATCAACAGGAACCAAGACTCGTCGTACACTATGCATCACTTTATAAATTACCTTCAGTCTATGAAGTTGTAGATTCTTATAAAGATAATATTAAATCAGATTTCCATCAAACCGTAGCAGACATGGCAGAGATTCCTCGATCTCAGGCCAAGACAATTAACTTAGGATTATTTTATGGAATGGGTAAAGCTAAACTTCAAGCAGAACTAGGAATCACAAAAGAAAAAGCAGCCGACTTATTTAATCAGTACCATGCTAAAGTTCCTTTTGTTAAACAGCTAATGGAGAAAGCATCTAACAGAGCACAGGATCGAGGACAGATAAGAACTTTACTTGGAAGACTTTGTCGTTTCCATTTATGGGAACCAAATAGTTTTGGTATGCATAAGGCGATGCCTCATGAAGAAGCACTCAGGGAACATGGCCCAGGAATCAGAAGAGCTTACACATACAAATCTTTAAATAAATTAATTCAAGGATCAGCTGCTGATATGACAAAAAAATCTATGCTAGAATTATATAAAGAAGGAATCATAGCGCATATTCAAATTCACGATGAACTTGATTTATCTATTAAAGATGAAAAAGAGGCCCAAAAAATCGTTGAGATTATGGAGAATGCTGTTACACTTGAAGTTCCCAACAAAGTAGACTATGAATTCGGGTCTAATTGGGGAGACATATACGATTAACCAGGAGGAAACTATGGAAAAAGTAAAAAATGAAGCTAAAAGAATCTGGGCACTAGCAGTAGCTAGCCCTAAGATTTCTGCGGCTGTAGTGATAGTAGTAGTTGCCATATATTTTTTAGTAAACTAGGAACTATATGACCAATGGCCTATTTAAATGCAAACATTCCTGTGATCTATTCACAGATCAGAAGAGAGTATCTCTATGATCTTAAAGATCACCATGGAGAAGTTGAAGACTGCATCATCTTTGGCCTGGCATCGATTACAGGACGTCCTATACTCTTTCATGCAATTATGGAAAACGGTGCTGTATTCTATCGGCTACCAATATCCGCTTTCATTCAAAGAGCTTATGACGCGAAAAAAGTTCCTAGGATGCGACTTGATGAGCTGGAGCTGTGGAATTGCTTTAGTTACTATCCTAGCGTTACTACTTTTGATATCCTAGACGCACAATCAGGAAAATATATAGGAAAAGATAAAAAATGGTATGCGGGAGCTTACCTTTTTACAGTTGACTGGGCTCATCCAGAGAGTAATATTATCGACACTGATCATTCGGAGATCCCGCAAGAACATAAATGCGCACACATACTTGCTTTAGAGAATGGCAACTATGCAGCTCAGCCCAACAATCGAATTATATGGAGTATTCCCTCTTTTACTGTTAAAGATGAAATACCAGATTGGAAGACACAGAGTAGTGAATGGAATGTGGAAGATGATCGTAAATGGAAAACAGAAGATTCGGATAAATTCTTCTACAACATTGAGGAGACCAAAGATGATTAAAAAACTATGGAAAACAATTTGTTGGCCCTTCACTAAATTCATGCAGTGGTTAGCAAAAGGATTACCAAATAAAAATGACAAAGTGTAAAAATTGTAATTGCGATTGCCACTGTTCTTTAAAGGAACATGGTGATATGTATGGAGTTTGTAATTGTATGAACTGTGAACATGAGGAATGTGAAACATGTCAATAGATAAAACAAACTGTTGTAAGACACATACTGAAGAAAAGGAAGAATCAGGTGAATGCTGTCAAACAAAAAGCGTTCATCAACTGGCTAAAGAAAATCCAACTTTAACCTATAGACAAGTAGAAAAAATAATGAAGGAGCAACATGAATAAACTATTTCTGGTACTCGCACTATTATTTGCCCTGAGCGCCTGCTCAGTAGGCAAAAAATGTACTTATACTCAAGAGGGAACGAAGATTTCATCATGGGTTTGGTTTTACGGTAGCGATAAACCAATTGATTTAGATAAACTCAATTGTAACTAATGGCACTCAAAATTTCAGACGAAGCAGCAGTTCAAATGCCTATGAAGACAGTAGCTAGTCTCATCGCGCTGGTTGCGATCGGGACCTGGGCTTACTTCGGCATAATTGAAACTCAAAACAAAGCATTAAATCGCTTAGAACTAATGGAGAAGGATCTCGTAGAGAACACAGCTTTCCGTATCGGATGGCCTCGTGGTACTCTCGGATCCTTACCCCGCTGATTCTGAACAATTTATGCTTATCGAAGAATTGTATAAGCAGGTAGAAAAATTGCAAACTCAACAAGAAGCAGGAATCCATAATGAAGTTATGATAAAATTTCTAGACGAACAAGTAAAAAAACTACAAGCAGATGTAGAAAAACTTAAAGATAAACAAAGAGATTTTACTAACGGGAATAGCCAATAATGACTGAAGTAGTAATAGCTCTTTTAATGTTTGTAAATTTTGAAATCAAGGAACACCGTATCCAGCCCTCGATGGGAATTTGTTTGAAAGGGAAGCGTGAAGCGGAGAGACAGTATAGTGAAACAGTTTCTTATAAATGCATAAAGACTAAAGCTGAAATCGAGATTAATAACGATGGCTCAAGATCGATCAAAAAAATCATTCTTAAATAAGAGAAATCCAATTGCTAAGGCTTTAAAGTTCTTTACACCCAAAGTCATAAGAGATAAAACTAAGTATAGGAGAACAGATGACCAAGACTGGAAAAAATATTTTTGGAAGGGGTTTTGACCTCAAGGCAGAAGTCACTAATGGAAAGTGCCCAGTCTGCGACTCTCCTACAATCTTTGTATCCATTTATAAAAATCTTTATAGATGTATGCATTGTGGCGGGGACACAGAACAAAAAGTTAATGGCGTAATTAGCTATATTCCGGCTGTTGTGTCTGGAGGTAAGCTTCCAATTTTAACTAGACTTTCAGATCTTCCCGAGGATAATGGCTAAAAAAGGTCTATACGGTGTAAACAACTATCGCGAGAGAACCAGAAAGAAGATTGGTCGTCACACAAAAAATATGAATAAGTCCGAGAAGCGTAGCTATAAGTCTTACGTTGGTCAGGGCCGTTGACAAAATTTACAAGTTTACAAAATTCGTTTACAAAAGTTTTCCTTATTTACACGTAGTACCAACATTTTTGTTGCATCTCCCCTGGTTGTCAATTATGTAAAGAATATGACACCCCTTAAACCTCAATTTCCAACATCAAATTGCGTAGTTCACGAAGATGACGTGGATTGGGGTGGAATTTAGTTCTTGACAGTTATCCTATAATTTCTTATACTACTTTTTAGAATGAGTAGAAAGATAACATTAACCACAGGTCATATCAGCCAAAGACAATGGTCTACTTTGATTTTAGAACTTAACAGTATGTCTAAGTCATGGAAAAGATTTGGTGTTGATATAAAAGTAAACGCATTGAATGCAGAAAGAATTATAAAATGGGGAAACAAAAGTCATAATGAAGGGGATATACAGTCAGAAAAGTCTACCTGAAGTAAACGAAAGCGGAACTTCAGAGCATGACTTGTGGGTTGCTGTTTTAAGTAAGGCAGCTCATGACGCAATTTACGCTTCAGACTGGAGAGAGTCTCTTCAGGCTATTGCATGGTTTAAGTCAGGAGGGTTTAATTTCAGAACCGTGTGTGGGTATGCAGGTCGTGATCCTGAGTATGTGCATAGAGCAATGGAACTTCCTATCAAAAGAAGAGAAGCCCATATGTCAATGATTCGTGCTGGAGGACGTCTTTATGTAGCAGAAACTAAACAACCTCCTAAACAACATCGCAGTCATTACCGGGGAGTAGGAACCAGGGGACGGGGAAGACCGAGACTTTATAATCTCTAATGCCGGTCCATCCACTTTTTCCTCAACCTATTTATATTTCTAATCTTGAAAGAAAACTAACTAAAGAAGAAGTAAAAGCAATTAATAAATATAGAAAGAAAACCTATAAAAACGAAGGCAATACAGTTTCTAAGAATAAATATGTTTTAGAAAATAAAATGTTAAAGGATCTTAAAAAAGATCTGAATAAAAAGGTTATTAATTATTTTAATGAAGTAATTTGTACGAGTAATTCTATTGTTCCTTATACTACTCAATCCTGGATTAACGACACAGAAACCAATCAGTTTCATCATCGTCATTCTCACGCTAATTCTTACATCTCAGGAGTTTTTTATATTGCTGCTGATAAAAAGGTTGATAAAATCACATTTTATAAAACGCCAGCCCATGAGCCAATCAAACCAAACATAGCTAAATATAATATTTTTAACTCCAGCACTTGGGAGTTTCCAGTTGAAACAGGAAATGTGATTCTTTTTCCCTCTTCTTTACATCATGGAGTAAATCAGAAAAAAGGAACCAATACTCGTATCAGTTTATCTTTTAATAATTTCTTCAAGGGTACAATTGGAAGCGGGGAAAACTTAACAGAATTAATTATTCAATGAAATATGTAATCATACTTCTATTAAGCGTGAACGGAGTCGAAGAAATAAAATTTGAAACTCACGGTCTTGACTGTGGGGAGATGGCTAAAGCGTGGCGTGAAGTAAACACCACATATTATGAGGGACCTAATCAAGGGAACTATACCCATGATGGTAAGTTAATGTTTGCTTATATGTGTCAATAAGTTTGAATCGGTTTGCAATTATACTTTGTTGCTATCCTATAATCATTAACATATTTATAGCCCATTCTACTCAAAATCTTAGTAGACTCCATATTAGCACCACGAGAGCACTCATACCAACTATCATATAAGGTAGGGTATTCAAGTGGGGCCATGCAGGCGTTGCCTTGAATAAACGAGCACACCCAGAGTATTAAAATATATTTCATAGTTCTATTGACAGCTATTATATTATGGGATATATCACATATATATGAAACCAACAGAAAGAGGTATAACACATGACTGACATTAGTCGATATAAAAATGTTTCGTTAACCAAAGATACTTATCAAAACTTAGATAAGATTCGCAAAATTATAACTCCACACATTATTCAAAGTCGTAGTGGAACTATTAACATTTTAGTTAATAAAGAAATGCAAAGGTTAAATGGAAAAGCAAGCAATAAAGATAAGCAAAAGTAAATCTACCATTTGCCCACGTTGTAAGGGAAATGGTTATTTTACAGTTAAAGAAAGTGTAGATAATCCACTGGACAAAGTAGTACAATGTCCTATGTGTGATTCACAAGGAGAAATCAATGATCCGAACGATGATCTTATTATCAATTCTAGTGGTGTGCACAAGCTGCAGTGAGTTTGCTCTGCTTATGAGCGGATCAAGTATTGCCATTAGTCAAAATACATATGCTAAAGTTTACAATGGCATAGATGTATTAACTATTATGAAAACAGAAAAAGGTATTAAGACCCACGCGTATAATAAAATGAAAGAGGTTATAGATGGGGACGAATGAAAATAAAGAGTTAAAAGAAAACAATCAAAAATTAAAAAAACAAGTAGAGTTTTTACAATTTACCTGTCGTGAAGCAGCTACTAAAATTAAAGACTTAGAGGAACAAATTAAATCTCTTACTAATCCTTTGAATACCTTGCGCAAAGGCGGCCTGTGAGAACAATGACTCCGACTGAACGTGCCTACGTTGCAGGTATTATAGATGGAGAAGGCAGTATTGAATATATTCAACGCGACCGGATCCGTCATGATCGAAAAGGAAAACCAGTTCATAAAGTTTGGAACATTCGTATGGAAGTTCCTCAAGTGGACGGCCGACTTATTGATTACTTAATGGAGACTACGGGTGAAGGGCACAGGGACATGAAACGTTTCCCTGACAACGATAAATGGCAAGACCAACACCGATGGCGTCTTGGATATCGAGGCGTTTACCGAGTCCTAAAACAGGTCCACAAATATTTAATTGTAAAACAGGAAAAATCAAAACTTGTCATAGATCACTATGATAAAATTTTTTCTAAGAAATTTTTCGGAAAGGGAGGGTTTGGTGTCAGATAAAATCGAATATTCTATTTTCACATGGGGACCTTGCGTTGCCAAAATGAAAATGACTGACAAGTTTTATGAAGCGCTAATGAAAGAAGCAGAGGCATCTAAAACTGAAGGACAGCTCTATCAACATAGACTCGCTGGTATTATTAAAAAGGAATATCAGCTAAAAGATTATAAAAAAGTTCAGCCATTTATAAGTGACATCGTTAGAATATATGGCCACATTTGGGACAAATGGAGAAACGTTGATAAGCCTAGTAGTGATCAATATTTAATTAAAGCTCTATGGGTTAATTATATGGGACCTGGTGAATTTAATCCACCCCACGACCACTCAGATGATTTATCATTTATAGCTTTTTTAAAAGTTCCTGAAGAACTTAAAAAAGAACACAAAGAATATAAAGGTAAAAGTTCTGGTCCTGGCGGAGTTAGTTTTCTCTATGGAGAAGGCAACCGGCAAGCCATTACTTATCAAGCAGTCTTTCCAGAGGAAAAAGATTTTTTTATCTTTCCTGCATGGTTAAAACATTGGGTTGCGCCTTTTAAATCAGATGTGGAAAGAGTCTCAGTGTCAGGAAACATTGCGAGTCATGTTGAATTTAAAGATTTAAAACCAGCGGGGAAGAAATGAAAACTCCAGATAAAATTTATCATGAAATTCTAGAACATGTTTTACGATTACTAAGTCAGCACCATTCAATTGAAATGGTTGCAGGTTGTTTAATGGCAATTGCACAACGACTTTACAGAACTCACTTAAGCAAAGAAGAGTATAATAAAATTATGAAGATCGCTTCTGAAGTAGACATTAAACCATACGATATTAGAAAAGGAACTGTACACTAATGTATAAACCTCTTCCTAAAAACCTTACCCTTGGAGAATCAGAGATTCACGACATTGGATTGTTTGCCAGGGAAGACATTAAAAGAGTACACGAGCTGGGTATTAGCCATATCCAAGTCGGAGTAGATTTATATAGAACTCCTCTTGGAGGATTTATTAATCATTCAGATACACCTAATTGTATTAAGACTAGCTCTTTAAAAACAACTAAGCTTCCAGACGAGGAGAAAGGTCCTAAATATATTGTGTGGAATCTTTCTACTCTTAAAGATATAGAAGCAGGAGAGGAACTAACAATTAAATATACCTTTTATAGTATTAAAAAAGATTTTTTAGAAGAATCTCAAAAAGAGAAAAAAGAATTAGAAGAGTCTTATAGGGAATCTGTAAGACAAACTAATGAAAGGAAAAACAAATGAGTGATAAATCAAAACTATACGTAACAGATACTAAAATAGATAATTATGAAAAAAGTAATTATATTAAAAAAATAGATGATTTAATAAAACCTCTTCAAGGAACCGGAGGAAGTATAAATCATATAAAAATAGAGCACGATGGTTGGTGTGATATTTATAAACAAAAAGCATGTAATTGTGATCCCAACGTATCTACAATTAGCGATGCAGAAGGAATGAGTAGATTAAAAGGAGAAATTAAGTGAAAGATAAAACAACTCTATTTCAGCGTCGAGGACGCGACATGATCGCTGGTAAGGTCTCCGGGCAAACGCTCCGGGGAACCGGAACCGTGCATAGACATACATCTGGGGAAATCCCTCGAGGCATGACTGCAATTGAAGAAGCAATCTGGAAACTTGAGCAGAAAGAAAAAAATAAATGAATGAAGTATTTATACTTGTATTTACGTTTTTAGGTCTAATGACTCTATTAGCTCTTTACATGCTGGTGGTAGTTCTGTGAGTGGAACCTGTATTATGGGAGCAATGAGAGAGGATAGAGCACCAATGAAATGGAATAAAAAATTTATATACCCGACGAGTTCCCGGTCCCTGATCGATGGAAAACGTCACTATGATATTGGACACACAAAGTTACCAAGTGTTACAACCATCATTGGCGCAACTCAGTCGGAGGAGAAGAAACAAAGTTTAGCGAAATGGAAGGCCAGACTAGGTGATGTTGCTGCAGATAGAGTTAGAGATGTAGCTGCGCTGCGTGGCACCGCCATGCACACGTACCTGGACGCTTATATTCGGGGAACAGGGCACAGGGACCTGACGCGCGTGGGCCAGGAAGCTGAGCCGATGGCAAAGAAGATTATTAATGGCAAAGAAGATTATTAATGACGGTTTAATTGACTTAAATGAAATATGGGGCAGTGAGGTTACCCTATATTACCCAGAATTGTACGCTGGTGCGACTGATGTAGTAGGACTTTATAATGGACGCGAAAGTATAATAGACTTTAAACAAACTAACAAACCAAAAAGAAGAGAATGGATTGATGACTATTTCGTACAACTTGGGGCATACGCAATGGCCCATAATTATGTATATCGTACGAAGATACAGACTGGAGTTATTCTAATGTGCTCAAAAGATCACTTTTTTCAGAAGTTTGAAGTGTCTGACCAAGAGTTTGTAAAGTACCAACACCAATTCCTGAAGAGAGTTGACCAATATTACAGCTCCCATGTAAACAATAAAGACCACCAAGATACAAAACATGATGAAAAAGTATAGTAAATTAGCCATTAATTGCATTTTGTACCTTTGTATACCCTTTTCTCAATGAAAAAGAAAAAGTTTTTTTTATTTTTTTTAAAAGTGGTTACAATGGATACAAAAGTTATTCTTGTTGTATACCAACACTTATTCGCTCGTTTTTGTATCTTTTACAAAGATACAATAGGATACAAAAGATACAATGGATTCAAAAAGCTAGCAATACCAACAACTTAAGGGGCGCGCGCACATGATTCACTCTTTTTATTTTTCAATTTATGGTAAGGAGAGTATACAGAGGTATGAGAAGGAAGAAGTCTAAATATAAACACATAGTCATCAATAAGAAAAAATACTATTTCTTTAAGATTAAATGGATGGACATCACTGGTGATGCGGGGCATGCAACAGCGCAGGAGTTTGATAAGTTCGAGTGTGCTACCATGATTACGTTTGCGTACGTTTATAAGAAAACAAAAAAATTTATTTGGACATTCAGTAGCTTTATAAGAAAACAAAAAAATTTATTTGGACATTCAGTAGCTTCGATACAAAAGATGAAGTGTTCTCAGATAGAAACATTATGCCTATGGGCTGTGTATTGAAATTAGAGAAGAGAGATGTATAGTCTCAGGAAGGAGAAATATAACAATATGCCTAAGAAAAAAAAGAAAAAGAAAATAGTTAAAAAGAAAAAGAAGAAAACTAAAAAGTCTAAAAGATAATTAAGACTTTGATTTTTTGGCTAAAAGTTTTTTAGCTTCTAATACTTTCTCGTTCTTCTGTTTGATTGTCTTCATTCTTTCATACAGTTGATCGAGATTGAGGTCGTCGATCTTTCCGTGTCTAATAATTTTTTGATCAATATAATAACCACCCACTTTTCCTCTAGCTATTTCAGTAGTAGCCGCAGCCGCTAGATTCCTGCCATCTTTTTTACCCTGATCTCTAATTTTTCCTAGTTCTTCTAAATGTCCCTCGTAACTGATGCCATATTTATGCCTTACTTCGTCTCTGAGATTACTGATGTGAGCACATACAAGAGGATATTTATTTGGATTCGTTAAGTCAGATCCTGCAACAGAACACCAATTGCCAGTGTCAGAATATCCTGCTCGTTTTGCAGCTTCTGTTTTGGTGATAGGATTGCCTTCTACCCCATATACTATGAGGTGAGCAAACTTCATTTGTTGAGGTGTTAGTTCCTTTGGTGGTCCAGACATAATATTGACAATATATAATACTTATTTTATAAGTTCAACAGAATGATTACAGGAAAACACTTCAGACAGATGCTAGATAAATTTCTTATCTCACCAGCATCTCAGTCAGCCAGAGTTCAAGTTGAGCTTCCAAACGGAGAAATGTTGGATATTTTAGAAATTAGCTTGCTAGAGAATACTTTATTAGGTAGTAAAGAGACTCACAGATTAGTTTTTAAATGTGGAAAATCAATAAATCCCATGGGTAAAATCATTGGAAAATTATAATTTCAATTAGGGCGGTTAGATGGCCCTGAGAGAAAGACAACTTTGGAAGAAATTAAAAAATGCGACTCCCTCCATATCGTGGACAAGGCTTGAAAATTGGGCTTTATTCGGTACTCCTGATCTTTTGGGCTACTCTTCTCGTGGCACCTTTTTTACAGTAGAATTAAAATCAACCACCCTTAAAAACCCTAATTTTGTGCGCTGTTCCCCGCACCAAATATCTTTCCACATCAAGCACCCCAAACATTCCTATGTCCTGGTTGCTTGTGCCCTGGACAAGCTTGTCCGCTTGTACCCTGGCTCCGGGATCCTCCAGCTTGTTGACTTAGGGATAGGTAAGCTTGAACCCTTAGCTTGTGGTCTCACTTCCTGTTCCAAGTTCCTAGAAAAAATTTAGTGTAGTCCATATGCGATGTTAGCTGTGCTCCGGTCCCAGCATGCGCGGCAATCTTTACACTGGTTGTCCTGTTCAGCCGCCGGGCAGCTCTTCATCTCAGTCACCACAGTGCTGGTCCATGGCCAGAAGCTGGCCGCGGGTTTATCTATTTTGTGTCCTGATAATCTTATAATCAAATTTTTTGGTATACTGTCAGTACTTAATGGCAAAAATTTGGCCTCTCTAGTTGGCAGCCAGTGCTGTGTGTCTGGCGTGAGCTTGCACACTTCAAAAATATTTTTTAAATGCTGGACGCCTTGCAGGTCCCCTGAGTCATGCCACCTGAACCATGGAGTCTGATCAATTAATACAACCATAGCGGGAATCCATTCAGGATGTGTCAGGCCCTCCAGACGGCGCGTTAACGCTTCCTTCACATTCGGGAACCGGTAGCGCCCCTTAAGAGCGTAACAGCCTGAGCATACCGAGCCCGGGATCTTGACTAGCTTGGCGCCTGTAATGCATGCCTGAGCTGGCAGGTTAAACGCTGGCCCCGGCATCTTGGAAGGCTTCGACAGCCCGCCAGTTATTTTGATTGCTTCTTTTTTATTCATATGTCCCAGAATATCCTAGAACCCACAGCCTGTCAAGCTTGGGAGCTTGAAGGCTTGGGCCCTTATTTTTTTATTGTGGTTGTCCCTTCACCTGTTGCCAGTCGCCATCTCTTCGCACTTCAGTCACCTGATGCGCATAGACGCTGCCGGCTTCGTCGAACATTCCGATCTCTGAGCCATTGCTCTGGATCAGGATGGTACGCTTGAGCCCGCGGCCCTGCTTTGGAGACTCCAACAGCTTGCCAGTGATTGGCGTACCCAGCTGTGTGGTCCTTACTTCGTCTTTTTTCTTTAGATCTTTATATTCAATCATAATTATCCTTTTGTTAATCCCATTATATCCCAGAGCCCAGACGCTGTCAACCCTGCTGCTTGGACCCTGATTCTTTAATGGGCGGGCCCACCCGCTTGGGCGCTTGTACCCTGTACCCATTTTTTTTCGCCCAGGCATCGTGGAGCTTTAACATTAATTTTCTATTGGGTTTTTTCGACCGGCCCCGGGTGGGGCCAGTCTTCCAGGCTATAGTTTTAAACATTAATTAGATTTCTTTGGTAGCCCTTGGGTAAAACTCTGGACCGTGATATTGTCCTGTCCAAAATTCTTAGTAAGCATTTTAGTCAAGCCTGAAATCATTTTGACCTCGGCGTGCTTCTCGTGCTTGCCATTGTGTTTAATATATTCTTTATTCAATGCTAGTGGTTCAAACTTGGTATGATACCAAAATTTCCCACCATCGTAACCGTCTTTAGTTGTATACATTTTTTGAGTTGAGACATGCCATCTATTATCTTTAAATATATAAATATATTCAATGTGCATATCTCCGCGCATATCATGCATATACATCCACTCATCTCTGTACACTTTGGCTGGGTCTTCCTTCCTATCCCAGTCTCTGGAGTAAAAACTACACTCATCTAGAGTATCGCCTAAGTAGCTGGCGTCACCCTGATTAAATAATAGTTCCGCAACTTCGCGCTTGTGATAATGTTCCATAAGAATTGAACCAATTCCATATGGATAGCCATCACTGTGAACATATATAACTTTTACTTTTTTAGTCTTTGGGTCTTCTATTGCTATATTACTTCTTGTTGACATTTTTTCCTTTCGTTAAGATCCCAGTATATCCCAGAGCAGCTGACAAGTCAAGCAAAAAAGAAAAATTTTTTTCTTGACACCTTTTTAAAAATATGTGGGCGGGCCCACCCGCTTGAGCCCTTATTCATATTTTTTATTTTTTTTTCAAGTTTAAAGCCCTGGTGTCATTGGAGCCAGTGCGCTGGCGATTTAACTGGTCGTGTCATGACAAGCGCCATCCAAGATATAGTAGTTGATGTTCTACCACTCAGGGCTTGAAAGCTTAAAGCAAAAATATAATCCCTAAACCAAAAGCTATGGCAAAGATATTTAATGCCCATAACCATTTTGGCCAAAAGGAAAAAAATTCTCTTAATGGCTTTCCATATATTATCATATAACCTTTCTCACTCTTACTGCTTGTAGAGATTGATGAAAAATTACAAGCAGTTCAAGTTTTATTCTTTATCATCAAAGAGTGATACTCTTTTATCTTCAAGAATTAATATCTTATATAATCCTATTGACAACCATTGTCAAGTAGTCTATTGTTTTTTTTTATGAAAGGAAAAAACAATGGCTAGATTAAGACTAAATCAAGAGTACAGAAACAAGATTGCTAATCGTATGAGAAGTCATCTTGAACAAGAAAACACGCAAGAGAAAGAGAAATTTTTTCAGTTGCGTGAACGCATGAAACCTTTGCAAGATAAAACATGGGAACTTGCTGAACAAATAGTAAGCCGACATTATACACCAGCAGATATTAAAATGGCTTATCATTTACAAAACAAGTTTGAAAACGTGGACACTATTGCAAAAGATAGTTGCTTTCATTTTGGTTATCAAGGTCAAGTAGAGGGTAGAGATAATGATGATAGACCAGTTATGAAAGATAAATACATTGAAAGTCATTTTGATTTTAGATTAAATGGAAATATCAATGGAACTGAAAATGCAAAGCAAAATGATTTTGCTTATGCCATGTATCGTGATGAACTCAAAAATAGAGAGGGTTGTAATCCCGATATAAATATAGAGCAAAAAGATAATCAATCTAATCCACATTGGACAAAGATTGACGACGCAAACGACAAATATCTTGGACTTGGAAATAGAAGTAGTAATGAGAACCACACTTCATTTTCAGCAAACTGGAATAATGATTATGTTCTTGATTTAATTGGTCGTGAGTATTGCCGAGATAGGTCAATCGCTTGTGAAAAACAAGAGTATGATACTTTGATGATTTGGCAAACTGCAAAAGGTCAATTAATCATGGCACATGATAAATGGATATCAAGTGTTTTAGGTCAAGTGAGTAAAATTAAAACTTGGTTGAAATCTTGGAAGTATCTTGATGAGGCATTAGACTTTTGTGCAAAAGCAAAATGTCCGATTGATGAGGCAGAAATAATCAGATGTAATTCTACTGGCTTGGCAATTTTCAATCCACAGAATTGTGCTGACTATCTTGAAAGCATGAAGAATAAAGATGTATCAAGAGCAGATAAACTCTTGGCTTTAAAGAAATACAACGAAGAAAAACAACAATCACAACAATAACACTTCTTGACTTTAGGCATGGGATAATGTAATATTATCCCATGTTTAACAATAAAGGAGAAAGTAAAATGTCTAAACTAAAAATAGACATCATTAAAAAAGTAATGATGTTAGATACAAGACAAGAACTTCAAAATGTTCTTGACGTTGTTGGCAATTCAATAAGTAGAGAATTGGACAATGAAGATAAAGAACAAGAGGAGTTTAAACAATGGAAATCCAAAAAGAATAGTGAGGAAACAAATGACATCACTTTCTAAATCTATCTTTTGGATTAAATATTATGCAACTAAACATGGTTGCATAATTGAACGCAAAGCAACTCTTGATAATGAGTGTTATGAGGGAACGCATAAAAAACATGGTTATCCTTATAAAGTTTATGTTGATATTCAAGCTACTGAAGAAATAGACAATGGCAAGAATCAATATAGATGTGCAAGTAAAGAGTGGGAAATAAATGACAACCCAACTTTAACTTCATGAACTATTGTCAAGGAACTAATTGCCACGAATACAGAACTAAAGATAGAATTCGTGGCATGAAAGGGAGTAAGCATTATCAAACTCGCAGACGTACTGACTTTTATTATGGCAAAGGAAATTTTTGCTCTTTAAATTGTCAGAACGATTGGTTTAATAAGTTTGGCAATCTTGCTATCAATCATTTCGGAAGATTAACTGAACCGAAGAAAGTAATGTGCGACCAGGCTTGGTATAAAGATTATACTTATAACTATGACCACACTAACAACAGAAGTAACAATCTTCACTTCTTGATTAATGATTTACTTGGACAACGTATTCCAATTAGTGAACAACAATATCAAGATGAGAACATAACTACACCGAATAACTTATCCCAATAAGTTAGACATGCAAGGCGCTGAAATGCGCCTTGTTCTAATATCCTGTCAAGCTAAATCTTATAATATCCTATGTTATTATTGCATACCTCGTGAGGTTGTGCTATTCGGGGCGGGCCCACCCGAATCCCGGGCTCGGGCGGGCCCACCCGAGCCCGAGGGGTCCCAGTTTCTGCATACCTCAGAAATCTTAAGGGAGGGCCCACCCCCCTTTAATAGAGAATAGGGGTCCCAATCTTACCCTTTATTGCTTAATTCAGACTCTCATGGTAAACCTTTTATAAACGATGATTCAGATGAACGACGACATAAATTTTATAAAAAAATTACCAGTAGACGAACAGAAAGCTTATTTAAAAGCTTATTTAAAAGCAGATCAGATAGAGACCCAAACTAGAGTTAAAGGAGATTTTTTAGAATTTATAAAATATATCTGGCCTGCGTTTATTAGTGGTCATCATCACAAAATTATTTCTCAAAAATTTAATGATATCGCTAATGGTAAAAATAAAAGACTTATTGTGAATATGCCCCCTAGGCATACGAAATCAGAATTTGCTTCTAATTATCTACCCGCTTGGATGATTGGGAAGAATCCAGATTTAAAAATAATTCAAGCTACCCACACAGCAGAACTCGCTATACGGTTTGGTCGTAAAGCTAAGCATGTTATCGATTCTCCGGAGTATCAAGAAATTTTTGAAACTACGCTGCAAGAAGATAGTAAGGCAGCAGGTCGATGGGAAACGGCACAAGGAGGTGAGTACTTTGCGGTTGGTGTTGGAGGTGCCATGACAGGAAGAGGAGCTGACTTATTAATCATTGATGATCCTCACAAAGAAAAAGATTTATTAAGTAGAGACTCTTTTGATAAAGCATATGAGTGGTACACATCAGGTCCACGTCAAAGACTTCAACCAGGAGGCCGGATCATTTTAGTTATGACGCGTTGGTCTACAAGAGATCTAACGGGTGCATTACTCAAGGCTCAAAAAGAAGTAAAAGGAGACCAATGGGAAGTAGTTGAGTTTCCAGCGATCATGCCAAATGATAAACCTGTTTGGCCTGAATATTGGAATAGAGATGAACTAGAATCGGTGAAGGCTTCTATTAGCGTTGGTAAATGGAACGCTCAATATATGCAAACTCCAACTGCTGAAGAAGGAGCCCTTATTAAACGAGGCTGGTGGAAAGATTGGAAAAGCGAGAAGCCTCCTAAACTGAGTTTCATTATTCAAAGTTATGACACCGCGTTTATGAAAAAAGAATCTGCCGACTTTTCAGCCATTACGACTTGGGGAGTTTTTGAGAAAGAAGGTAGTGGCCAAAATGCAATTTTACTTGATGCATTTAAAGGTCGATATGAATTTCCAGAATTAAGACGTTTAGCCCATGAAGAATATATACACCATCGTCCGGATATTGTTTTAATCGAGGCCAAGGCATCAGGGATCCCTCTGACTCACGAGCTTAGAAAAATCGGAATCCCAGTTATTAACTATACACCGTCAAAAGGAAATGATAAACACGTTAGAGTGAACTCAATTGCTCCGCTTTTTGAGGCGGGTAAAATTTGGGCCCCTATGCATGAGCATTTTGCCCAAGAAGTGGTTGAAGAGTGTGCAGCATTCCCGCATGGTGATCATGATGACTATGTGGACTCGACAACGCAAGCAATTATGCGTTTAAGAGGTGGAATGTTCATAACTCATCCTGAAGACTATAAGGAAGAGAAAATTGAGAGAACCGGACTAAACTATTATGGCTAGACAACTCATATTAAAAAATTTAATGAAATTGGCTCAAAATATTGGAGCCAATCCTCAAAGGTTTATGGGGACTCGAACGAATGTTACTTTTTTAGGAAAAGGCCCAACTAAGAATCCCTTGTTCCAGGGCCCTTTACGAGGAATAGAGTCTGCAAGCGAAACGCAGCTGGGACCACGAGAAACAATCATTGAAGCAGTTGAAGATGCTATGGGTTTTGCCAGCGCTAACAAATTAAACGCTATTCAACTTAGAGCTTTAACCCTGAATCTTGAAAGTATTAACAAAATTTATAATCCACCGGTTTTACCGATGGCAAGCGTAGCGGACATGGTTCCAGGGATCAGGGGCCTAAAAGTATCTAAAGATTTAGGATTTAAAAATCCTGAGATGTATGGAAGAGCACAACCAGGAAGCACCATGGCTAAAGCAATCGATGAATCGGTTGATATCAAACCAGGATTAAAATTTTTTGAAGGTGCTGAACTTCCTGAAAAAACTGCATCGGCACGAGCGACTATGTTAAAACTTTTAGACATGTCGGCGACTAAGGAAGGCGTAGGACTGACTCTTAGAGAAATTATGTCCAAGCAAGATTTGAAATGGCTTTTAGAAGGCGGAGGCGGAACTAAAGGAGACCCTATTACTCTTTTTGCAAAATATTTTGGCAACGCTTCAGCTAAACAACTTCCAAGCGCAGGAACGCCTGAAGTTATCGACAATTTCGCTCTACAAATAATACGAAGAACCGATCGTATGGGAAGAAAGGTAGACGACCCATTTTTTAGAAGAGAGGATCTTGATTTTGCTCATGGCGGTCTCGCAAGGATCTTGGAGGTATAATGGCTAGAACTCCAGGGGATATAACTCCTATTCATATTTTAAAAGAAATTAAAAGACTTTGGTTGGCAGGACTAAGTACTCCCAGACTAGCGGAACATTTACAGAAAAAATATCCTGGGGAGCCAGGTTTAGGTAAAAGCAATATAGACGGTATTATCCAAAGACTAAAAACTGAAAATATTCAGAGTGTTTCTAAAATTACCCAAACAGAAACTACCACTAGACCTGTAATTGTTGGAAAAAACCAAGCAGGATTACCGAAGGCTCAAGAAATCTTAAACAATCCGAAAAAAAGAAAAATATTTGAAAATTTTGCAAATAAACCCGGCGTTACTTTAACTGATATAAGAAAAAGATTTAATATAAGCTCTATTCATGAGACAGGCCTAAGGACCTTAATTGATAGACCTGCATCAATAACAGCAGACACTGCGGTAGGGAGACAAAAAGCTTTAGACTATTTAAAAAGACTACCGGCCGGAAAGGATATTAATGTAACCCGTATAGCGAATGCAACAGATCATACTCCGAGTCATCTTAGATCTGCTCTAAATCAACCCGAAATTAAAGCAAAAAAATTTAATTTTATTCCTATTGAAGGAAAAGACTTTCCAACCAAGGAGAAATTTAAAGAACTTTATAAAGAATTTGAAAAAAGGAAAACAGGCGTCTTAAGAAGGCAAGTAGAAGTAGGCGATGCGGCTTTTGCTAAAGTATTAAATGAGGCTGGCTATAAGGCATTGGACGATCAGCCATGGAGTGCTCAAAGTGTGGGCAGTCGAAGAAGAACATTAGAGTTAGGAAAAAGAACTACCCCAACTCGTATAGATGTAGCAAGCGATGTTAAGAAATATAAGATCAATACTAAAGGATTATCTCAAGAAGGAGTAATACAAAAGATTAGAGATGCACGAAAACTGGAGTTATTGAAAATTCAAAGAGAAGATCCCGCCTTTCGCGACCTTGAAAGAAAAAGAAGACAAAGGTGGTTAGAGGGATTAACTAAAGAACAGAAACAACAAAGATTAGAAAAAATAAGAACTTCCGGAAAAACGAAGCTTTGGGGATTAGTTCCTGTTGATTATTATCATCCCCAGAATAAAGGATTGGTATGGAGAGATTTAGTTGATACGGCTCTTAAAAAACAGAAGGGACAGTTAGCAGGTTCTCATATTAAATTTTTAAGAAAAATCGACCCTAAGTCTTTGACCAGTATTCCAAAAGTAGAAAGCCTTAAGCTAGTGGATTTAAATGTTATTGATCCAAAAACTGGTAAGCCTAAAATTATTACCTACGAGAATGTTTTCCGACATATTGATAAGAACAAAGCCCTCTACGGAATAGATTCCAAAAAAGTTATTAATGAATATGGAAAAAAGAGATTGATTCAACTTAATCCTAAATTAAAAAGTGAATTAAACACTACGATTTATGGCGATAGATACGATCCAACTAGTTTTAGCAGTAGACGGTTTACGTCGCCTGGCGTTATTCATCATACTAGAGGAAGAGCTAATAATTCTTTTAATGTTCAATTTGCAATTGGTCCTGAAAATAAACGTGAGTCCGAACTTCGAAGAATGTTTGATACTGAGTTTAAAGATGCTAAAAAAAGTACGAGAGGAAAAGTTAATGCTATGAAAAAATATTTAACTTCCATGAAACAAGAGATTCCAAATATTGAAGTTGGTTTCAAGAAAACGTCATATGGGAAAAGAGAATTAATGCCGGCAATGATACAAAGAGCAGCAGGCACTAAATTAAAGAATCAATTATTAATAGCTGCTAAAACTAATGCTGGCGGCGTTTGTAATATTTTTAGAGCTGAAGGTGGAAGAATTGGTTATGCTGCAGGAAGTAGTTGTGTTGGTCAAATGACTGAAGCCTTTGATAATGATCCAGTCAGAACGACTCAACAAATAAATAAAATAAAAACTGTTGCTGGAAAAGTTAAAGACGCATCATTAAACTTTTTAAAACTATTGGGTAGAGGCGGAGCGAGAGCTGCGCCGTTTGCAGCACTTGCTGCAGTAGGTGCAGGTATAGAACCGTTAGTAAAACAATTCGTAGCAGATGATCCTTCAACTTATTTAACAGACGAAAGTCAAATGAAAGGAATGCTCCTGGCAACAATTGAAGGAGAGACTCCAAAAGTTGATGAAGAAATTTTAAAATGGCAACTGCCGGCACTCGGAGCAGCGACAGCTGCTGGTGCAATTCCTGGTGCCCGAGAAGCGTATCTTGATCGATTAACCGGGAGAGGTCCAGCAGTAGGACCTGCAGGTACAAAAGCGCTAGCAACTATTCCTGAGAAACCGGTTGGTAAAGCTAGAGCAGCTTTAGGAATCAAAGGTGTTTTAGGAAAAGCTTTAGGAGCAACTTTTTCTCCTTTAGCGGTTGCAGCCACAACTCCTCTACACATCGCTGCTCAAAGAAAAGAAGGAACGGAGTGGGGAGACATTGCAACTGATCCTTCTCATTGGTTTGGACCTGCATTCGCCAGTTCCGGATATCAAATGGCAAGTAAAGGAATTACGAACCCAACATTATTAAAAGCATTAAGATTAGGAATAAGTCCAAGTGTATTAAGAACTGTGTCTAGCAGATTTGGGCTACCAGGTCTGATGATTAGTGGTGGAATGTGGGGTTATGATAAATGGAAAAATAGATCGGTAAATGACCCAGAAGATTAAAAGATTGACTTTAACAGTTCCTCCTTTAAGAGGTCCTAACCCACAAGGGTTGAATGTTCCTTTCAAACAGGTTAAAACTGTGATAAACTCGGAGAAAATTAATGGCAGACAAAGACAATATAGACAAGGCTCTACCGAACGTAGACCAAGAAGTCGTATTACCTAAAGAGGAAATCGTTGTAACGGAAGAAGATAAACTATCTGAAGTAACACCAGATGGTGCTGAAGTTATTATGGATGAAGAAGGTGGAGCGGAAGTTAGTTTCGATCCAATGGCTAATCAACAACCGGGTGGAGACCATAATGCTAATTTAGCCGAATTATTACCGGACGATATTTTAGGTAGGATTGGTTCTGATTTAAATGAAAATTACATGCAATATAGAACTTCCCGTAAAGATTGGGAAGATACTTATACCAAAGGCTTAGATTTATTAGGATTTAAATATGTGAATCCAACTCAACCGTTTCAGGGAGCAAGTGGTGCAACTCATCCAGTGCTTGCTGAAGCAGTCACCCAATT
>VTLG01004310.1_pt1 | contig 26082 bp, 44 predicted proteins | sample 4694571 | NCBI WGS metagenome assembly VTLG01 (sample SAMN12604809, study PRJNA352737) | marine metagenome | biome: ENVO:00000447; feature: ENVO:00000209|ENVO:00000569|ENVO:01000036; material: ENVO:00002151; isolation source: viral sequences binned using virsorter ...
TCCACCAGCCGTGAAACCTGCAAGATACTCAAATTCACCAGTGGGACCAGCAGCACCAAATAATCCACCATTCATCCACGTAGACACCTGAGTGCTCGGCCACCCCTTCGGGGTTTCCGAGCGCCCATGCCAATTAGATACCGCAGTAGATGGATTCGTTCTGTCCTGTCGGAACGACATCAAGCCCTCCGATTAGGCAGTTATGCGGTTTACGTAACCGTTTAAGTTAATAACATTTGCGTCAGCCGCAAATGCTTTTACCAACAAACCATTCTGTAAGAGAAGCCCAGGAATAATCAATGTCATTCCTGAATCAGCAGCAATAGAAAGTTCGATTAAATCGTCTTGATCTGTTGTGCCGCCCATTTCAATAGTAAGAACTACAGCAGCAGCAGAAGTGTTAGTCGCATACAGCCAGATCTCATCCAAATTAGATGTACCCGAAGTCGCTGTATGAACTGTCACCGATGCGCCCGTAGCAGTTCCCGTTACAGAAATGTTCTTTCCGTTTGTGCTTCCCGAAAGAAGATGTTTTGAATATGTCGCCATATCTGTCCCTTAGCTAAAGACTTGATTAGAAATAATATTATCCGATGTACCGTTTACGGACGTGGGTATATCACTAGTAAGCGCCACTGTCCCAGTCGCGTCAGGCAAAGTAAGCGTCCTGTCAGCGGTTGGATCAGTAACAGTGATAGTTGTTTCGTGAGCGTTAGCTGTAGCACCCTCTAAAATAATGGGGCTAGCGCCATCAAAAGTGACAGCGCCAGTAAAAGTACCGCCAGCAAGCGGCATCTTTGTCGCATCTGCTGGCGCAGCAGTCCACGCCAAACCTGTAGCAGTAGACGAATCCGCACTCAAAACCTGAGTATTCGACCCAACAGCAAGCTTTGTGACAACACCACTGGATGTGGCTACATAAATATCGCCCTTAGCTGTAGCTGTGCTTTCCTGTAAAACATCGCCTTCAACATAGTTTTTAACTGCCGTGAAGTTGGCATTCATATCGCCAGCAACAATTGTCGTACCAGCGGTAAACGAGTTCGGGATAGTTAAAGTTCCCATTAACGGAGTCTCCTTGGCGTATAAGTGAATGCCAAAGCGTTGATTTCCCAATGCAAATTAGCAGAAGCAGGACCATCAATCCTCATACTTACCGCTCTACCTGTCCCAAGTGTGGGCAGGTTCTTTACATCCGCTGTCAAATCGCGGCCAATAGCATCCCAAAAAGCTTGATATGCAGAAGTTGTATCGCTGGTATCCCATCTAGCAGTATCCCAGCGAGAAGCAGACGTTTTACCAGTAACACTCAACTGCTGACCATCAATGGTCGCAGTTGACTTATCGTAATCTTTAAATATGTCAAACGTTAAAGTTAAAGTCTCTTCCGCAGACACAACCACGCGAGGACGGCCCCAACGTTTCTTAACAATAGGGTCTTTACCTGTCACCCATCTCGTTATGAAATAAGAAGTAATATGCGTTTCCCCTGAAGCGGTGTACCTGTCGGCGTCACGTTTTTGACCATCTTCAAGTTCAACAACTCGACCAGTGTTAGCTACACAACCAGCGAAAACACTGGGGCTACCACCAGGAGGTTCATATGCGAATAAGGGACCAGCATCTATATCGCTTGTAGTCCACGCTCCGCCTTGACCCAGAGTCGGATCGAAAGTCAAAGTCCGACGAGTTGTGGAAGAAACCCCACCGCTCACATCTGTCCAGTCGACACTTACATACAGTTTGTTGTGACCCCAAGCTAGTTCTGGAGGAGTTCCAAACGTTATACGCCCATCATCTATCGCTGGTTTTAATTTAGAAAATATCCATGTGAAGCTTTCGCCATTGTAATTGTAAACACCTTCTTCTTGGAACCAGAAAAAGGTTCCAAATGGTGTATTCACTGGCGAAGATAAACCTATTGAACCTATATCGTTAGAAAGTGTTACGACCTGGAATGAGTCTGAGTCAAAACCAAATACGGCATAAACACTTTTTGTTTTAAAAACTAAGAGCCTGTCACCTGATGGAACTAAAGCGGTGATGTAATCGCCGTGTTCGCCTTTGTCTATATCTACGTAATCTTCCGCTGACCATGTTTCGGGATCGTTGATATTTGACCATCTGAGCCTGTACTTGTATCCCGCTCCTGATTCGTAGGTATTTGCGACCCACGCGAAGTTGTTCCAAAACGCAATGTATTGGGCTTGCGGCATATTGCCGCTTGCCCCAAAGCTAGTTCCGAGATCCGAAGCCGCGCTCCCAGTCCATTTGAAAGACGGCTGGTCATAACTAACGCCGTAAGCCACATTGTTCATTGTGATCCCGTAAACACGAGATCCATTTGTCCTTGCCGTGATACCTGATAATTCCGTAAAATTGCCTGTTTCTGAGTAACCAACCTTGGTTCCCCAATTAGCCATCAACTGATTTGTGCCACTATCAGTATGAAAACCCCACATACCTTTTACATCATGGCTTAAAGCAGTTGTATTTCTGCGATTTACCCCATCCCTCATACGAATGCCACCACGAGGATCAACGGTGACATTTAACATGTCAGGCGATTCGTTGTCCTCTAAGTTGAACTGGTCGCTTCGTAGATTCAACCCACCCGAAAAAGATTCCAGAACCTCAAGAGAAAATTGCCTGCGTGCGGTAGCCATTTGCTACCACTCAACGCCACCCGTGTTGGCGTAGCGCAAAGCGCCAAAGCCAGCAAGGTAGCGAGTTGATTTACGGCTATTTGCAATCATTGGCTGAGGGGCTGGACTGTCTGCGTACCGACGGGCCACATTATCTAATTCAATTTGAAATTGAGCTTGATACTGTTGCGCCATAATCGGATCTTCTTGCTGCATGTAGGCACGTGCAGTTGCGTAAGTCGCAAGGATCGGATGGAATGCGCTTGGCATATCTGGAACATCGCTAGCTCCAGAACCAAAACCAAAAGGACTCGGAAAACGAATTGCTCTTACATAAATGGTTTTTACCGTGTCAGGAGTGGGGTAAAAGGTAAGTGTGTCGTTCCAAAAACTGTATTCCCAGGGCCGACCCGAAGAAGAAACATCTAACGGGTAGTTGTAATCCGCATCATCGTTACCGATGAATTGCATCACGTGGTCGTCATCTTTGACGCCAACAATTTCTCGGATACCTTGGGTAACTGCGTCAGGAGCAGCAGCTATTTGTGTCAGCGTGTATGTCTTATCACCTGCAACGGTATTAAAAGTTGTTGAGATGTCATAAAAAGGCCAACGTTTTTCGCTGTAAACAATCGTGTCGAACCCTTGACCAATCATAATGTCAAGCGTCTGATCGCTTATATCGCTGCTATCAATATCCACAACATTGCGAACTTGATCCCTAATTTGTTGCAATGTCATATTTGTATAAGTCACTGTTTAGCCCCTGCTTGCTTAGTGTGACCAACGCAAAGATCTGAGTCGCTGACAGGTCGAGCCTTACAAGGGTTGCCTGCGCGAGTGGTCGCAGAGCAAGCTGCAACGGAAGGTGCTTCAACGGTTTCTTCGACAAATTCAGTAACACCTGGCAGGGGTCGCGCCCCAGCTACTTGCCCAGGTGCGTAATGCCCTGGACGTGCGTCACTTGAACCCGCGGGTCTTGCGTCCCGACTGTAAACCAAAGCCACTTCACGTTGCATACTTACTCCACTGTTTTGAGATGGGGGCAGAATCAATCTACCCCCATCTCTGTTTTATTAATCGGTAAGGCCGTACAACATGCCTTGTCGTGCTCGGTTAGAGCAAGTCAGTTCGCCGTAGCACAAGATTTGCGCATAGCGAGCGTCTTGGTTCGTAGGCCGCACGAATGGTGTCGGCTGGAACCAAGTCTCTGAATGAGCCACAAGCCTGAGGTACTTAGTGTTCAGGAAGAACATCTTCCCAGCCACGTCGGAACCTGCGTCGTAGGTGCATGGTGCTCCTTTGAAAAGGAGATTCTGGAACCCTGCATCTGCAACTTCAGCACTTGTGTACCGAAGGTTTGGCTGAAGCAAAGACTCATACTTTTCGTATTCGTCTTGGTCGCTGATGATGATTGTCGGCTGGTCATTACCAACTGAAACCGTGTTGTACATCGTTGACATAGCAGCCAAGGTAAGGGCACCGCCTTGGTTGGTCAGTGTTGACCTCCACCAAGAGTTGTCGGAGTCAGTAGCATCGATACCGCCGATGGCGCTACCAGAGTCGTTACCTGTTCCAACAAGAGCGTTAAGACCAAGCATGTCCTTACCGCCGTTGCCTGCACCATTGCTCCAGAACATGGTGTTCATGTTTTGGATAATGGTTTCCTCAGCTTGCATAATCTTGCCTTCGAGAAGGTCAATGATTGCTGCTTCGCCGTTGTTTTTTGCTTCCTCAATACCAGAAATCGTTACAGTAGCTGCATATTGTTTCCAGTCGTACTCTGCGGCTGTGATGCCTTCTTGAGCAGTCGTGGCAATAGTGTCAGCGCCTGAATATGATCCAGCGGTTGAGTTTGTGCCGTAAATGATGGGGACAACGATTTTGGCACCACCGTTAATGCGCCGAATGGTCTGACCATTAGTAAGCGCATAAAACAGAGGACGAGCCGTAAATACGTTATCAGCCAACTTAGGTACGTAATTTTTGAGCGTGGTGCTCAAGATTGCATCAAAATCACTGTTTCCAGCGGCCATTTGATACTCCTAACGTTTTATTGGGCTAATTCTTGTCTCGCAAGTTCAAATGCGTCATGAATGGAATTAACCGCTGATACGGCACGATCAACATTTGACGGAGTAGAACCTGGGTTTGCATCAACAACCGCGGCGTTGCGCTTTTCTTCCATAATTTGAGCTTCTTGTTCTTCTGCCTGTGTATTCGTCAACATATTTTCATAGTTGAGATGTGCGTAAGCAGCATCAAGGTTGCCAATATTATGTTTCAAAGCATGTGCATATAGTTCTTGCTCCGAAATATCTGTGCTGTATTTGTCGCGAATAACATCCATTTCTTTACGCAAATTGTCTTGTCTTTGCGCTCGATTTTGTTCTTCAATGGCAGATTCAATACGACGCAAGCGAACTTCATCAGGGTCCAAATCATCAAGATCTTCTTCTGGCATCTGATGGCTTTGGTTACCCATACCTACCCCTACTCCAAAAGCATCTCCTAAAGCGGAAATAGCACTTTGGGGGTCCGTTTCTAATGCTTGCACAATTGTTTCAGCTTGAGCCAATCTCTCGCGTTCTCGGGCCAACTCTTGCGTCTTACGTGTGTAATCGGCTTGACGTTGGTACCCATTTTGAAGTTCATCCAAACTTACAAGCTGTTCAACTCCATCAACTTTGACAGAATATGTCTCTCCGTTTGAAATTTCTCCTGAAACTTCTGGATTGCTGTTACCCAGTTCCGTTGTTTCCATTTTGGTGGAATCCTTTCGGTTATTCCTTAACTATTAAGGACTTACTGTCCCATTATAGATTCGGCAACTCCATACCCATTTGGTTTTGTAGTTGCGCAAGCAATTCGGGAGGTACACCGCCTGTTGCTTCAAAAACTTGATTTGGCACAGGGCCAGGAGCCATACCACCAGTCATTGGTGGAGGCTCCATGCCACCTGCCGCTTCAGGAGGGACTTCGCCCTCTTGCGGCATTGGCTGTTGCTGCATCATAAACTTGTCAGGGTTTTTAACCCCAAAGCCAAATTGCAGAACATAACGAGCAAGCTCATTTGGATCAATAACAGTTCCGACCAAAGGGGCCACAGCGTTCATTAACGAAATAGCTTGCTGCCTTCTCGCTGTTTCGTTTAAAGGTTGCGTTGAGCCACCTTCAACCGAAAAATCGTATTCCCCAAGAATGTCATCACGGGTATACGCAACATAATATTCTTCAGCGTCACGGCCTTGGATGCGCACCATTTGAGGAGCAGTCATATATTGCTGCATTAGCTGCAAAATACGACGGGCGACATCGCCAATAACTATTTCTACTGTTGCAAGCTTGTCTGCTGAACGAGCGTTTCCTGCGTCAGCGATAATGCTTGCTTCAGTAGCAGTACGCCGCACTTCAGGCATTTGCCCACGAGAATATTCCGAAACACCGCTAACTGTATTTATGTCTTGCTCGATTATTCCTGACTGTTGATAAATCTCAGGAGCCAAAGGAACCTGCGGCAACGGAGTAACAACAGAACTCAAATCTCTATTTTCGTCAACCACAGGAACAAAACGACCATCGTCGTCTGATTCCAAAGCTTCTCTGCCTTCAGGACCGAAAGACCGTTCGTGATACAGGTATTTTCTTGCATACCGTTTACGGTGATTTGTCATTTGTGTACGAGTTTTGTTTAACTCTTCTTGCAATGACTCAATCTGGTCAAGATCCCCCATAGGGTAAAAAATGTCTGGAATGTCGTAATTGCGCATCATCACGAATGGGTGACCAAACGCATAAGGCATTGGTGTTGGATCTAATAGGTAATCATTTGCTTCGTGAGCGCAGACAGAGAGGGTGTTGGATTCAAGATCGTAAAACTCGTACAAAGTGACGCGATCTACATGATCTGCGTAGTCGTCACGTTCGGTGTCGTTTTCCCAACGGACTTTTAACCCAGAATCTGCTTGTAGGTTCCTGCGAACACTTCCTTTGAAACGTTTATCTTTTTTGACTTCAGACAATGGTCGCACAATTCGTTGTGCAATCCATTTTGCATCGTCCAAACACGTAGCCTCAGGGTCCACAAACATGTCGAAGGGCGAGATGCGTTCCACAAATGGTTGATCCTCAAGAACAACCATTTCCGTAGTTGGGACTGAATCCACGACATCTCTGTCGGAGGGCAAGTCGCCAGCGAAAGCTGGGTTCTCCATAGCAAATTGGTCAATTTCTTGGATAGATCTTGCGACTTCATCGTCAATTTCGTAGCCCGTTAGTTGGCGTTCTTCTTCAACAAATTTCCAACCAACTTTAAGCCAAGCGTGACCTATTATCAAAAAGTCTTTTACAGCACGTCTAAACGGTTTGCGGTAATCAAAATGTCTCCACAAATAGTTCACTACTGCTTCAACAAAGATTGCTCTGTCAGCGTCTGATTCTTTATTAGCTGAAACTGTTATCTTTGGATGATTTACAGAAACAGCAGGGCCAATGACGTTAATGGTAGAAAACGCTAAGTTGACCGAAATGCGGTCTGACTTAACTGCGCTTGTCCATGCGTCACGGTCACCCCAATAGGTTTTACCACGATAAAGGTCAATCATACGACGCCATTTCATGTCGTAGCCTTCATCTTGTCGCCAACGTTGCGCTAAACGAAGGCGGTCATGCACCTTTTCATAGCGTTCCGACTTCGTTTCTCTTGCCATTATTTAACCCAACTTTTAAGCCCGTTCGGGAGTATGCCCAGCGGCACGAGCCTCTGCCAGCACTTTCTTTTCTCGTTCCCTCATAGTGAGGTGCTGTTCGTCACGAGGCAACATAGCGCGCATCGTTTCCCCCGTAGCAATTGATACTGATTTCAGCCTAAGGCGACGCTCATAAAGTTCTTTGAGTTCTGTCATCGGAACGTCCCCCCTACGCTCCGAGACATAATCTACAAATTCTTCAAATGTCGCCCCATCAGGGAGAATTGCCACTATTAACTGTTCCGAACGGAACCATTCGGCTGTTTTGCGGAAGGTTCCACACGGCCATCGTGACCATGCTGGTTCACAGGAGTTTCCCTAATGCTCATCGAAGCAGCTTTTTCGCCTGGATGTGCATTGTTTCTGCCTTCTGAAACACGGGCAGTCTGTGAACCACCAGGACGGGCAGGGCCATTATAAAGCTGTTTTGCGTTCAGCTTAGGCTGTGCTCCCATTCCTGAAGCATTGTATTTATTTGGTTTGGACATTAAGACGCTCCTCTAAGAGTCCTTACGTAAATGTTTACACTGTCCCACGTGACGTGTATGCGCCAATAGTATCTGTGGGAGAATCATTTCTTGGTATCTGACGATGCCACCAGTCTAATGTGAATGTATCGTCCACGTTCTGTACATACTCAGGCACAAAAGCGTGTTTGCGCATCTGATTAGCTAGCGCAAGCGACATAACGCGGTCATCATGTGGCGAACCTGACATCTGTCCGCGGTCATTTCGCGTAAAAGTCCGCAACTCAGCAAACGTATATTCATCATGCAATATGAGTTCTTCATTTTTTAAAGCTTGAGCCAATTCGTCAATCATTAAAGGCTTAGAAGTACGAGTAGTTTTCCAACCAAACTCCTGTGAGACACGCTGCGTTGTCTGATTTAGAGTGCGCCGACGATACAAATTAGGGTAACCCAACTGTCGAAGCTGCGTAATAGTCGTCAAACCGTGGTTATTGGCCTCCACACAACACAAAGCATTCCCATACCAAATACCAATACGGTAAACCTCGGTAGCTAACTCGTCAGGAGGTATACGGCCATGCCAAACAGCAACCTGTTCCCCGTTTTTAGCGTCAATAACCTGCACACACGAATAATCGCCATGCCCAAGACCTTCAGCCGTATCCACGCCAAGGACGTATCCGCTCCAACGTTGCGGTCTGGCCCACACCGTCAACATCTGAACTCCAAAACATTCTTTTGAAGCTCATGCAAATAACCTTCTTTGCCTGGTGAAATAAAAGACCGCAAATTATCAAGCACATCCAAATCAAACACAGGATTTCCTGACCGAACGAAAGCTTCTTCTGGTGTCGTAGGGTACTCCTGTGCGAGTTGCCACGGGAGCATTGAAGAAATTTTGCCCTCATACCACGACTCATCCCGATCCTCAGAAGCAGACCAAGGGAAAAACATAGGAGAAAACTTGTTATTCCCCGTAGCTGCCCCCGTCCAAAGGTTATGAAAGAAATTACCAGACCCATTAGCCGTACTTAGGCCAATGATCCGCCCCCCCACGTCCGCCACGGGTTCAATTGACGCCCACGCCTCTTCAGGATTGGGGAGAAAGGCCCATTCGTCAACGACAATAAGTGTGGCCGATTCACCACGGGCAGGGTCCGATGCCGACGGCATTGAGGTAATCTGCGATCCGTTATCGAAACCCATTCGCTGTTGGTGCTCCACCAAGGACTTAGGTCCACGTTCAATCATCCAATCGGGCAGGTGCTTATACCCGTACTTTGTTTTACGCAAAAGCAGCACCGACTCTCGCTCTGTCCGCGACAAATCAATAATATTTTGATCGTCTTTAAAAAAAGCCAACCAGAATTGGTGGGCGGCCACCAAAGTCGTCCACCCAATCTGGCGAGCCTTTAAGGTAAGTGAATACCTATTGTTTTCCCACTCTTGGAGAGCTTCCGTCTGAGCCTCACGTAAAGAAAAAAGCATACGACCGTGACCAGGGTGAGCAATATTCCAATAGTTCTGTAAAAAATATTTCTCATCTCGCTTACATCTCCGCCACTCAGCTTCTCTACGTAACTCAGACACTCGGCTCATTAACAGTTCATATCTTTCCTCAACCGTTCCCAAACGGCCCACTGACCCTCAGTCCACGTATGGTCAATCGTGTTATACAACTGCGAGCATTGAGGCCCATACCCAGGCACCAAATCGGTCCTAACTATAGGCGCAGGCTCATCATCACTAGACCACAGCATCGTTATCCCGCTGACAGCAGCAATCAGGGCTACCGCAGCAGCAGAAATCGCTGCAACAATCTTTTTGATCGCCTTCGACCAAACATCCGCCGTTTCCGCAACATCCTCTATTGTCACCACAACCCCCTATTGGCATGAATCACACACCTCAACATCATCTATTCCGCACTCAATAGGTTCATCGTCCAAAAACGGATCAGTCAACAAATCAGGACGCTCTCCCATTTCCTCCAATTGCATCCACATGCCATCGTCCCGTAAATCCTGAAGCTCCGTCATCGCTTCTTCCTATTGGTAACCTTCTTCCCCGTCTTTTTCGCATACGACTTAGCCGCAGCCTTACCTTTTTTAGAATACGAAAAATGCTTTCCACCGACTTTCGGCACAACTATCCCTTTCTCAAATTCACAAGCTCTGCTTCCAGGGCAGCAGCAAGTTCTTCGTCACTAAATAGCGCAGCGTCCCGATCATCCTCAACCGCAACCTTACGCTTAGGCGTAAACTTATCTATATATTGCAAATACAGTGAAGCCGCTTTCACATCCCCAGCAGCGGCCTGCTGCCAGAGCGCATCAATGACGCTCTGAACCCTTTCAGGGTTAATGTTTAACTCGGCAGCACGCCGATCCCATTCACGGATAAACCGATGATCCCTTTTTATGCGACGGATCGAGTCTTCGTGTATTTCGTGGTCTTTCGCCCACTCTCTCTGTGTCCGCGGAGATCTTTCAGGACCTTGTAGCAGCCATTCCAGTAGTTCTTTCCATAGGTCTGGCATTTGCTGCTGGCCTGTGTCTGGGTCTGCGGCCCATCCACGGCCTCCACCGTTCTGTGGCATTTCTATCACCTCTACTAGTCATTCTAGTTGTCCCATTCAGACATCTAAAATAATTACATAAAATATTGGGACAGGATGCTTATTAATAAAACGACTGGTACTAAGTAAACATCCCCCACCCCCCAGGTGGGGGATGGTACTAAGTAAACATAGCGCAGACAGGCTTGTCAAGCTATAGACAGAGTAACGTAACCCCGATTCAAAATCGCTAACGCACCGTCCCTCCATATCTATACATAGACACAACTTGACCCCCCACCCCCCGAGGGGGGTAGCCTCGCGCATCATGCAGGCACGCAGGTGCGGCGGACTGTGCGCATTATGCACGTTGGTCCGAGGCCAAACCCTGAAAAATCAGCAGTTCCTAGCAGCTACGCAAGAGTTTTCCTGCGCATAATGCCTAGGAAACCGTACGGCTGGGGCTTCTGCCAACCGATGGGGCTGTGGACCTTTTTCCGTTTTCTTTTTATGAACGAAGTGAATAAAAAGAAAACGGGAAAAAGGCCCTTGGAAAATTTTCAGCGGCTTCTTTCCCCTGAATGGATCGGAGATCCACAATGACCAAAATCACCATCACGTTGACCAAAGGTCAACTTAACCAAATTGCAAAGCAACTCGCAAGCGTGGACAGCGAAGCTGTCGAAGTCACCGTCGAGGCTGCTCCCGAGCCTACACCTGCACCGCAGCCAGAGGCTGCCAAGGCTCCTAAGAAGGCCAAGGAAGCATGGGCGTGTACGCTCACTCGCAAGGCCGACAAGGCTGCTTACAGCGCTGCGAATGTGGCTGGGAATCGTGCGGTGAACGCATACGTAGGGCAGGCACGTAAGGCTCTCACTGCTGGCGATGAGAAAGCTCTTGCGCTTGCGATCAAGCAGGCGCTTGCGGTCTGCCGAGCACGTGTGTCCGCTGGCGCTGTGACCTTCCAAGCCATCGCTGATGGCCTAGAGGCTCGCATAGCACGCTAAGGCGTGAGTGTGGGCGCAGGCATAGCCTGCGCTCTCACATGCTCTCATACGCTCTCTGTGGGCGTGTGGGAGCTTGTGAGGGAATCCACCCTCTTACACATAGGAGCACACATATGAGCTATGAATTGTTAGGTAAGACTTGCGCGACTGAGCGCGAGTATCAGGTGCGTTTGGCGCGCTTTCGTGCATGGGTCAAGGCGCACCCTTATGCACATAGGACACCCAATCTGTCGATTCCTGCGTGCATTACGTATGTTTACGCAGACAGGTATGAGTTGGGTGAGTCTGAGATGCGTCGTCTGCTCGGTTTCACACGTCCAGACGCTACACAGGCGGAGGCTATGGCTCGCTCGATTGCTGATGGCACTCGTGTGTTGGCTAGTAGGCCCATGAATGAGCGTAATTACCCATCTCACGCACTTACCCGTGACCAATATCTCGCCAACCCTGTTGGCGCTAACGCCTGAGGAGGCACACATGTATGAAGTATTCAATCCCGATAGCCCTAGTAGCGAGCGTGCTCGTTACATGTCCGAGCATGGGTATGCGTTTGGCATATTCCCTACAGATGATAGGGATAACCCATGTTCCGAGTATCACTCACCCGAGGTGCCGATTCTGGCTACACGTGAGGACGTTCCGCCTCGTATTTGCGACATGTTGACTCGGTTCTACAACAACATGGGTGCGGATGGGTTAGCCATTGAGGAGGATATCTCTGATGTGGAGCGTGCTGCTCGTGCGATGGTGTGGCTAGCTGAACGTGAGCCTAATGTGAAGGTGGCTATTAGGCGTGATGTGATGGATTACATGCACACCAAGTGAGCGTGTGTGTGGGAGCTTCGGCTCCCACTCACATAAGGGCTACTAGCTGCGGTTGGTGGTCCTTATGTGAGACAAAAGTTGTGTTTCACAGAAATGCCTGTAATATGTGAGTCGGGAGGCTAATTATGGAGGCGAATTTAGCGTATTTCTGTTTTGGTTACGCTTTCGCATTGAGCACAGTTCTGTTCTGGATGTGGATGGGTAAACGTGAGCAGTCTCGTGACCGTTCACGGTTGCGTGGGCGTTCCTATTGGGATGCCATTTTAGAAGAAGATAGGCGCAGACAAGGATTAGGAGAACAGAATGACTGATATGTACGAGTTGACCAAGAGCCAGTTGGTGCAAGTGCTGAACATTTTGGAACATATGGAATGCGGCTGCCCAGTTGATGGTTCAAGCTTGTATGTGGAACTGTTAGACATCGCAGGTTTCGGAGATCCTCGCGTGACCGAGCGTGCTCGTTACGAGGATTGAGGTTTCCTAGTGTTTCTTACGCTCTCTTATTGAACGAAGTGAAATAAGAGAGCTTAGAAACTCTTGGGATGATTGGATTGGGAGGTCCGATGACAATTGAGAATCACATCGACTGGGATCATGTCGAGGAACAAGGCTTCTTAGACGAAGATACGTTTTGGGATGCCGTGTCAGACATGACAGGTAGAGATGTAAGCGAGGTTGCCGATGGTGACCCGATGGAATGGCTATAGGAGGCCACATGAATGACCAAGAGATAGATGAAATGTTTGAGAACGTTTGTCCGCGCTGCCAGAGCAGGTTTCTGCACAGTGATCGCAGCATGGATGCGCTCTCACGTAGAGACAATGCAACATACGTGTGTTCCCCGTGTGGGGAAGATGAGGCTGTGCTTGACCTTATGTGTCGGATAGCTCCTCATGGCAGTCCTGCGCCTAATGTGCCAGGTCGTCGCGTGTATGAGTATTTTCGAGACATGCCTTGGCCTAGACGTGGGCTTTTGCTCACGTTTGACCGAGTTATATACCCTGCGATTAAGGAGACACAAAATGGGTGATTACAACGGATGGACCAACCGAGCCACGTGGGCGTGGCAGTTACATATGACCAACGACGAGTCTTTGCAGAATGAGACACGTATGCAGGTGCTTGCTGCTCTCATAGATGAAGGCCGCAACAAACAGGAGTACGGCTGGTGTCAGCCTGCGTCCAAGGTCGCGAGAGAGGCTTTACAGGAGGGTTTTTGGTATTGGCATGACCTGCATGCGGATGGCCAATTTCCCTATATGCGTACCATCCTAAGTGATGTGGGTAACCCGTTCGACATCGATTGGGATGACATAGCACCACACTGGTACGGTCCCGAGTGGGATTACGACTCACAAAACCTGTATGACTACTATGGACAGTGGGTGAGGTGACCGTGTTTCACGCAAATTATCGCGAGCCTGCTGCGCAGGCATACAGGTCAGCTATGAACCGTCACTATGTGGAATGTGTTGTGTGTGGCACAGATGTGTGTTCTACTTATGCTGATACACATATTGACGACAAGTATAGGCCATGTCCCTATCGTGGCGATTCTTGCGAAGGGGGGTACTCCGATGAGCGAGGACCTATCTGCGATTACTGCGACTAGACAGAAAAAGAATGTCGTAGGTCGCTGCTACCAATGTAAGCAAAAACGCAAGGTAACTGTTCACGTAGATGCACACGACAGGTATTTCTGGTTCGATCATCTCCTAGAGGACATATGGCCGAACATGACGGAAGCTGACGCTCGTGTGTTAATCGCAGACAAGGAACAGAACTTTGGATACAGCGCTGGGCACAACTCGTATGTGTGTCAAGACTGTGTAGATCTTCAAGAGCGCCTGTGGCGCAAGCACATAAATGAAGAAGCAGAAAATGAGAGGCTCTAGTCTTTCTTAGAAAATGAACTGAACGAAGTGAAGTTCATTTTCAAGAAAGCCTTGAAGTTTCCAAAACCGAATCAGACACGTACTGGGAGGTACGATTATGGCAAGAGACATCGAAACCACAGTGGTTGTGGACGGTGACGAAATATGTGAGATAGTTGACGACTACCTCGCTGAATCAGATTACATAACAGGCACGATCCTTGACGATCAGTTAAGTGACCGTGGGGTACTCACGGAAAACGATTCCGTTTGGGATCTCGTTGAGTATGACGTGCAGAGCTACGTGACCAGTGAACTTGACGAATATTTCAGTTCATACGGTAACGGTAGCGACCGCATCCAAGAACACGTAGAAAGCACCCTTCCCGAATGGCTTCTCACACAGTTAGCTGAAATGCCTGTCGATGAGGAAAAACGCTGCGCCTTAGGTAAGGCGTTTGGTGAAGCGGTGAACAAAGTCGTTGCGACTACGGACTCCAACGTTGCATGGGCAACCAAAGTTGAGGCTTTGGAGGCTCGTGTGTATGCGTTGGAGCAAGCAATAACAGCAATGCACAACACATGGAAAAACGTCAGCCCAAGCGACAGCGCAACAGACGCTGTACGCATAACGAACGGACTTAGCTGATGAAAAAGCCAACGGAATACGACAAACACGTGATGGCAACAACCATCACTGGTCGAATGATGAAAAGCATGGAGGAGCTTGTGCAATACCAAGTTGACCTCCTTATCAGTGAGGAAAACGAGTGGTTCATGGAGCTACTCGACACACGCATAAACGAACGCCTACAAGCTAGGTGAGTGATCGGAGCCAATCCTCTCCCCTCGGGGGTTGGCTCTAACCACTTACTTGCAACACCGCAAGTGACTGGCACCAACACAGGAGGTATGTGTAATGGTGATTGACAACACACAAGGCGAACACAATTGGTTGGCCTCATTAGGTACAAGGCTCAAGGAAATGGGCTACGACCTAGACATGGAATCGGTAGCTGACATGGCTGTCAGCGATCTGACGGACACGGATACTCCTTACGAGTATCCGATACCAGAAGCCCGAGAACCTGAAACTGGTATGGATAGCGCAGACACAGAACTGCCAAAGACAACATGCCAAAATGCAGCCAGAATTATGGGGGCAGACTTTGATGTTTCCTATAAGGAAAGCGGTTACATGCGTGCCGACGGCACTTTCAAGATCCCTCGCTACAAGCATGGGGAGAAGAAAGGCAAGCCTATTAAGCAGTGGATTGTGCGAACTGACACAGAAGATGAACTTGGTATTATGTCTGGCAACTACCCACCTCGTGATGGGTACAAGCACGTCATCGACACGATGGAATCATTGTTCCCCGAAGTTTGCACAGGTATAACTGTGTTTGGTTATGGCGAACGTGCAGTCATTGCACAAGAGTTGGGTGAGCCTATCGACTTAGGTGGGGGAGATACGATTCAACAGTATCTCTACACACGTGTGTCTTTGAACGGGTCATGGGCAACTAACTGCAAGACCATGCTCAAGCGTATTCTTTGCGAGAATGCGCTTGGTCACGGTGGTGGCATCATCAACGTGAAAGCCACCAAAAACCATGACTTCAGACTCACGATGGAAGCCGAGATCATGCAAGCGAGCATCCATCAAGCCGAGTCCATGAAACGCATGGCTCACGTGATGAAAGACCAAAAGTTCACAGATATACAGTTCGTGGATATGGTTCAAAGCCTTATCCCCGAACCCGAAAGCGATAGCAAAAACGCTCACACACGCAGAAGCAACAAGGTTTCAGCGTGTAGCAAAACATGGCTGGAAGAGATCGAACGAGATCTCCAAAGCAATGGGGATATGTGGCTTGCATACAATGCTGTGCAAGGTGCTGAACAACACCTCATTAATTCACCCAACACACTCGTAGATAGCAACGGCAAAAAGTATCGTGACGAGTCTAAAGGGCTGGAAAAAGCGCTGGAAGGTAAAACTCCACTCGCTAATGCGTGTGAGTTGTATCTGATTGACATGTTGGGCGGCAAAGATCGTTATACTCAGCTATTACAAGCTGTGTAAAGGTCTGTACCGCCTACGTGTACCTCCCAGTGTGGGCGGTACGGATGGTGGGGGGGAGCTTTCCTTTTGGACTCCCCCTCACCGCCCCCCACGTAGGAGACATTATGTCTTATCTAGATCACGTCGGTCATATCCGATGGGAAAAAAGCGACTTCCACAAGCATGGCACCATAGCGAAATACGCTATAGGTGAATGTCGCTGTAAAAAATGCGTAGATCGTTGGGTGCGCTGGAATCCCGACAGTGGAACACAGGCACGCACAGATAACATGCGTCAACTTATGCCTACTTCACGGTACCGAAAGCGTTCAAGGAGGGGCTAGCCCGACTCCTTACGGGAGAAGGAACACCTGCGTATCTGCGTTAAGCGGCTTCATTGTGGGCCGTAAGGTTTTCCGCTTTTCCTTGCACACAGGGGGGCACAGGCTCAATGTCTGTGCCCCCCACTAAATTCTTGGGAGAAACTTATGCTTATCTGGTTGCTCATAGACGTGGGCACTTTAGGAATTACATATCAGCCTCAACACGAACTTGTTGAAGCAGCTTCTGCTTACCCGTGGCCTGTCGTTGACAGTCTCGGGATCGCATGGTGCGAGTCGTTTCACAAGTTGACAGCTTGGAATGGTTACGACGCAGGAGCATGGCAGATCAACGAGTATTGGTGGCGCGATGTATTCGGTGAACAGTTGTGGTCACAACGGTTCACAGCGCGAGGCTCTGCACACATGGGCTACCACGTGTGGGAGACAGGTGGAGATTCGTTTAAATGGTGGACTTGTGGGAGGTACAAATAAATGGCAATCGTAATACCAGACAAATGTTTACGATGTGACGAACCGTGGACTGAAGAGAATCCTCATGTTTCCAGAGGACTTCACCGATCTTGTTACGGCAAAGCATGGAACAAAAAGGAATTGGATTTGTATCCATCGACACGATACGCAGTCCCTTACGAGCCTCGTCAAGAGAACGTAGGAACAAAAATAGAGGTCAAATGTTTAACTCCTGCCTGTACAAGAACAGCTACACGCACGAAGGGGTGGGGAGAACAAACCTTCAGGTGTGATCGTTGCGTCTATGCCTACAGGGTAACTGGAGTCCATGATGAAACTTTATTACCCAGATACGACTACCAGTTACCACCTGAAGAACGGGTTCCTTATTGGCTTAACCCAAATAATCTGACTACTTTTCGGGGGAAAATTACTCCGTTTGTGTTATCTGGTGGTCCTGATGGTGATTGTTTGATTTGGCAAAAACAATTACACGGCAACCCTGAACAGATGGCTCGAAGTCAGGTGTACGCAAAATGTCACTGGTACGGGAAACATGAACGGGTCCACAGAGTCGTTGCCTCTGTGACATTTGGGATACCTTTGGAAGAACTTTTAGTAGTGGATCATTTGTGCGAAGTGAAAGCGTGTGTGAACCCCGACCATTTGCATCCTTGCACCTTGTCTGAGAACACCGCTGGACGCATAAAAACAAAACGGTTGGAAAACAAAATTATCCGACTTGAAGCAGAAATACGACGGCTAAAGGGAGAAGCCGCATGACTACCAGATACCAGAAATACAGAAACAAAAAATGCTGGGCCATAATGCCCGACGGATCACAATGCACAGGCACACGTAGGTCCAGTAAACCGTGGACAGGTCCAGGTTCACGCGACGGCAAAATTGCGTTGTGTCATGGGCATAACACTCACTTCATTAAATATGGTGAACCACGTACAGACATTCCGTTGCGTGCGATGATGCCTATGACGTTTGAAGAACGTGTTGAGCATTACATGAACCCTGCTCATGGGTACATACGCATAAGTCCTTATGGTTGTTTCTTGTGGCAACGCACTCAGTTGCAGAAAGGGTATGGGCTAGTTAATTCCAAGGTTATAGCTGCGAGGTGTGGCACAAAGAACAACGTGCAAACACACCGAATGATGTACATATACGCAAACGGCGACATACCCGAGGGCAAACAAGTGCATCACAGTTGCGGAAACCCCTCATGCTGTAACCCTAATTGCTTATACCTGTTAAGTAACCACGAAAACTCCGAAGAAGCGTCCAGGTATCACTACTGGAAAAACAAATACCAAGAACGCGAACAAGAAATCGCAGACAAGAACGAAGAGATTAAGCGACTAGAAAGAAAAATTAAAAGATTGCAACGAAAATGTAATAAAAGTCCTAAGGAATTGGGACAGTAAATCACTAGACTCAAATGGTACTTAGTAAACATCAACCACTTTAGGTGGTTGATGGTACTTAGTACTGGGGAGGAAAATATGAAATATCCGCTGCACAAAGATGCAGACGGAAGGTGGGTACACACTTGGGTACGACAATCTTCCGTCAAAACAGCAGACATGTGCCTAGAAAGATTCAGAAACGACATATTCCAATTACAACCAGAGGTACACACTGACGCAGCAACACTCGGCACCGTGTGCCACGCTGTTGCCGAAGATGCTCTACTAGCACGTAAAGCAGGTAGAGATGAATCCTTTGAAGGGATGCTGTCTGCGTTCGATTACTACTGGGATGAACACGGCAAACTCATACAAAAATGGGGAAGCTACAATCCCGAAAAGATCGTAGGTATCGGATACTCGCGATTACAAAGTTGGTACGAACAGATATACACAAACACCGACAGACCCATAGTCCCCCAAGATGTTGAGCTTGACTTCAACAAGCTGTTCCTAGAGGACGACGAACGAATCGTGTATCTACGTGGCACAATCGACCTCGTAGAGGAAGATTGTGTATGGGATTGGAAGTTCCCGACACGTGACTACGCTAAAAGCAAATGGGAATACGAACGCTGGGATGTGCAGTCAATCGCATATTGCTGGGCTACCGACATCCCGAACTTTCGTTACGGAATCACACACCCAACAGGTGTGTCATACATAGATTTAACACGCGACAAATCCCATACGGATTGGTTGCGTGAAAAGGTCTTGGCGCTCTGCCAATACGTTGAATCATCTCCAAGTAACCCTTGGTTGCTGGGAGACAACGGTTGGTGGTGTTCCGAGAAATGGTGCTCAAATTGGGCACAGTGTAAAGGTGCTACTGAGGAGGTAGTAATAAATGGCATATAAGCCAATGGCTCCAAACGAGCGAGCCTCAATAGAGGCTCAAGTTATCCTGAAAGGCGCAGTTGAACTAACGTCTGCGATGGTTACCAGTGGTAACACAGATCCAAACGAAAGCGTTTTGGATACTTTGATGGATAACGCAATGGTCCTAGCTAGCACGCTAGGCGATGTGAAAGCAGCATTAGGTGCGAGTGCAGAAGTGGTCGCAGACACATCAGCCGTGGATGCAATCACGACTGTGTTTCCAGAAGCCACAATTGTTCCCGAAACAACTGCTGCTAGGAAAACCTCCAATTACGTGGACGATGACGAATATGGACTCGTTCACAAATTGTGGATACAAGAAAGAACAGCAGGCATTGTCTATGGTTCCAAGGAATCAATGTTTATGGACAATCAAGCAATACGCAAGCTGTTCCAATCTGGCAAAACAGAGTATCCACAGGACTATTGGGCGGACGCATTACGCGGCCAACCAATTCCATTAACCAAAAACGGTAAATGTGCTCTTGGTGATTTCAAAATCAAGAAGGGTGTATTCGTTGATGGCAATGGGATTGCGACACTTGGACAAGGTGACGGCAATCACCCAATCGCGGGTAAGAGCGGTTACTTTGGTGGGCTTGTGAAACACTCGCCTTTCAACTGGGCCGAACGTCCAGATCCAATTGATCCACAAAACTGGTTAGCAGGAGTCTAAATGACACAGCGCATCAGTTTGGAAGATGCGCTTCGACTTGTACGGTCGGAGGAAGCCGAACAGGTTTCCTCCGATCCAGTCGAAGTGGAGGGAGTTTCTACAAACGACATCAAGCGACTGTTTACACCAAAAACAGAGCAGATGCAGCGCATGAGAAGCGATCTCAAAACGGGTGGCGAATGGCGATTCGGTATCCGAGCCTTAGATGAGGCAACACTAGGTGGCGCAAGGCCAGGAAACCTTGTCACCCTAATAGGCAAAACCCATACAGGTAAATCGCTGTTAGCGATGAACATGGTTGCGAAGAATCGCAAACATAGAACTTTGTGGGTATCACCTGACGAAACAGAATCAATGTTTTGGGGGCGTTACGCAGCTATACGTTTAGAAGTCGGGCAGAAAGATTGGATCAATCGTCTAATACGAGAAGATCCAATAGCTTGGGAACGTACTAGCCAGATCATTGCCGATGAAAACAATTTACATTTTGAATCTACAGGCATGTCTGTGGACGATCTAGATAAAGCGTTACGCATCGCAACCACTCAAATGTGGGATGGTCAACGACCTGAAGTTCTCATCTACGATTACCTAGAACTCATACGTGGTGGAGGCGCTGGCGATGCAGCCAGTGTCCAATCCAAGATTGAATCCTTTAAACAGCTTGTGTCTGACTGGCGCATCATAGGCGTAGTCATTCACCAATCTGGTAGAGGAGCAGGTAACCGCGGACAAGCAGGAGGCATTGACTCTGGCAGGTTCGCGTCTACAAGTGAAAGCCATTTCGTTATTGAAACATGGCGGCGATGGGATGACACCAGTCTCGACGAGGACACCCGTCGCTTCTACGAAAACGAAATGAGCGTAGGCTTGTGGAAAAACAAGGCAGGCGAAGGAGAGAAAGCTGAAGTCAATCTCACGATTGACGGAAGCGGACGACTCCTAGAACCTGGCGTGACATGGGAGCAGATGAGCCTTGAGTGAAGTATTCCATTCATTGTTCCAAGGCTTTCCATACGCCTATGGCACAGACGCAGGCGGATGCGCATGGGTCGGGGTGAGTCGGGAAGTAATCGAAAACCATTTAAAAGGCACCAACATGATTGGTACTTACCCAATGGTTTACGATCCCGACAAAGAACACCACGGACCTGCTGGCTTTATAGCAAATGAGGACAATCGTCCTGTCTACACAGATATGAAACCCGAATTGTGGAAATGCAAATGGGGTGCCATAGACATAGACGAAGGCGACGACTCAATCATTTATGCGCAAAACGCAGAAACAATCCTAAAAGCATTAGGCATAACTGCATGGGTAGAACTTTCCAGAAGCAAAGGTTGCCACGTGTGGGTGTTCGCTGAAGATTGGGTCGAAGCACCCACAATGCGACGAGCACTACTAGCGGCAACACAGCTTTCAGAAATATCTTTCGATGCGGTATATCCAAAACAGGATTTCCTTGACGGACCTCCTGGGAATTACATGCGCCTACCATACGGAGGCGAAAGACCAACAGGCAGACAAGAAATCGTAGACACTAACGGATACCCGATAGACCTTTACGACTTCCTGCTAGATGCGTCTACTAGCCTCGCTGATCTGTCTGCGCTCAAAAGGGCAGCAGATCTGTGGAAAGCACCAGTCAAGAATCTCCCACCTGAACGACAATACAGTCGGACCCCTCTCATGCAAAGAGATGGGAGCCGACTGCGTGGCGTAGCTAAAAGGATGTGGGAAGAAGGACCAAACGGTTACTACATTTCTGGTGGTGCAGGCAAAGGCAGACACGGATTCCTTGGCAGGTTTGCACGAGCTATGTGGGAAGCAGGGTATTCGCAAGCTGACATAGTAGCTTGGACTTCAAAATTAGATTCCGAGTTAAGCGCTTGGTACAGTGAAGGTCCAAAGTTCCAAGGTAGGCCAGATGCCAACAGGCAAATCGAAAACATCGTCACAAAAGCTCGTGAAAGAGCCAACGTCAGACGGTGAGTTTACGTTCGTTGTGCAGGGTCGCCCCGTACCTAAGGGGCGGCCACGCATGACGCGTAGGGGGCGTGTTTACACACCCAAAGAAAGCATCGAAGCAGAAGAGCTAATTGCAGAGATCATTGGAGACAAAGCGCCAGTCTTTGACGGACCAGTCAGCGTAGAAATGATTTTCAGCAAAGAATCTACAACTGTGACTGTAAGAGCATTAGATGATGCGCAGACAGGACTCCGAGGAGATCTAGACAATTACGTAAAACTGCTTTTAGATGGCATACAACGGTCACCTCTCATAGAGAATGACCGACAAGTACTACATATAGATGCGGTGAAAATATGAGTTTTGCAGAAAAACCCTTTGGTGTACGTATACGAACAATGGGAGACATAGCAGAAAGAAAATTTGAAGAACGTTCAGTGGTGGAATGGGTGCGTTACGGACTATGCCGCCCACCAATAGACATGTCAGCGCTACCCCCAGAACTTAGGTACACGCCCGACTATCTAACTGCGCAGGGATTGGTCGAAGTCCAAGGTCTTGGACAAGACCAAACACTAAAAGTAAAACACGACAAACTTGAAGCGTTGCGTTGGTGGTCAAAAATCCACCCTGTTTTCCTATTTGTGTACGACTCACACAAGGATCGACACTCGCTTTTATCTTTAGACGATTTAACAAAACGGTGCAAAGAATCCGATACGGAATCGTTCCCCGAAGGTAAACCTTATTTTGCTATTAAATCTTCTCTAATATGGGGAGATGTCTAGTCGGGTTCCTAAACAACAAGTTCCCTATTCGCGTAGGGCTGATGCAGGGTACAGAAGGCAACGTCGTGTAGTCATAACAGACCCACAAGACGCTAAGTATCTACTAGACATAGCAACAACACGAAACTATCCACCTGTTAAAGCAACCGAAATGGAAGCTTTAATGGAAGCACAACCACACCAAGAACTACTCACGGTCCCAACAAATGAGGACAAAGAATGGGTAGTGGAACTGTGCGAAAAAATACTCACTGAGTTAGAACCGTGGGAACAAGATATAGTTGCTCTTCTCGTATACCAAAGACTCAGTTTGCGAGTAGCTGGCAGGCTACTGAAAATACCCAAAACAACTCTTGCCAGAAGGAGGGATGAAATCTGGAAGAAAATAGAAAAACAGTTATTAGATCACCCAGAGGTACGGGAGTACATTTATGGACATTGACGGAATAATAAAACCAGAAACATGGGAACGAGGACTCGGCTTAATGGGCGGACTCGTTGTCGCTAAACGCGAACAGGGAGTTAGGCACCCTGACATGAACAAAGGAAAAAGCCTAAGCATCCTCGCAGATGAAATGATGAGCTTTTCAGCTAGGGCTTACGGTGCAGACCTGGAACTACCAAACCAATCTGTACTCGACTGGTGGACAGCATTCACAATTATGACATTAGACACATGCGAAATACTTTTACCCGAAAAGCTATGGCTAACCGTAGAGGATGTAGCAAACCATTTAGCCTCAAACAAATGGGCAATGGGTACACGACACGTAGACCACTTCGGTCACGACGGAGTAATCACACACACTGACTACTGGTTACAAGAAGTGGAAGGCACACAAATATCAAGCAGCGATTTTTCGTTTGGTGAATACGGAGTTACACCATCCATGTTTGAAGCGAACATCCAACACGCCATAGAAGAACTAGCAAGATGGGCGCTGACAGGAATGATGGTCGCCTCTGGTCTGTGGGACCTGCCGTCAGCGACGGAAGAGGAATTAAATGAAATTTGATTGCGAAGGTAACCCCTCGATTACAAATTACGGGCGCGGTTGCAGATGCCTATTATGCAAACAAGCTAAATCCACTTATGAGCGTGAGCTACGCGAACGCCACAGAAAAGACAAACCCCCCAAAAAGCCAAGCGGCAAAAGAGACAACCCTGTGGTTTTCAGCGATGCTTTCACACGTGAAGAAATTTTAAGGGCGAGAAGCTAATCTTCCATTAGCGCACACGCACGCAAAATTAATTCGGTAACAGTTGTAAACACATAGTTATGCACAGGGCTATTACTTATATCCCCGTGTTCGGACTCATGTCCAAAAGCCATTGCATGTTCAAACGGAAGAACAATCAAAATACCTAGATCATCTTCCGACCATGAAGCATGAGAGCCATCGTCTATCTCGAATCTGCCTGCTCGCAATTTAAGCTCGTTGTATATACCCGTAGCTATTTCGTCACCTTCAGATTCAAGCCATTCGTTAAAGGCTTCCTCAACGGCTTCGTCATCCATGCTACGAGGCGACTTTTCCCTTGACAAATGTCTTTGCGACCGAGACTGCTGCGGCCATACCTGCCACAAAAGCGCCTTCAAGGGTCGCCAAATCCGAAACAACAAATACGCCAAGAAAAGCTTGAGCAAAAGTCCAAGCAGCACGTTCAAGGGTGTCTTTTATACCGTCCACAAATATCTCCATGTGACTGGGCCGACAACGCCATCGACCTTGATTGGGTACATAGATTGAAATTCCTTAACAGCGCTTTTAGTAGCGTTGCCAAATATTCCATCTACGTCTAATTGTGCGTTGATCCGCTGATTTAAACGTTTCTGCAACGTGGAAACATTTAACCCACGTGCGCCTTTTTTCAAAGCTTTGCGTCGAAACTCTAAACCAACGGATTCCATTTCATCTAACCTGAACTGCCAAGTCTCGGAAGTAGGCTGATCCTCTTGGACTGGCATACCTGCTTTAATCCAAGCAGCCAAGTCATCGCCTGGGCAGTATGTTGTGCCTAAATCTCTATGACATTTGACCCACAAGTGGTCGCCATAGGTATTACGCATTTCCCCAATAACGTATAGGAACGCCTCCTTTCCTGTCTCAGTCAGATCATCGCCAGAACCAATGTAAGAAATAGAAATAGTGTTGTGGTTGTGATTCTTGGTGCCTGCACCACGATTCCAACCACGACCCTCAAATATTTCTCCTGTTTCTCCTGAAACAAGCCAGTTGTATGCGATTGAGTTCCACCCACGAGTTTGCACATGAAACTTGTCATGCTGACGCACTCTCGCCCACGGGTCTTTAGCGGACCCTGTGGTGTGATGAACCACAACGCCGACAGGGACACGACGAAATTCGCTTAACCCTTTACCAGAGTCAAGTGCTCCCCATTCGTGTCTGCTGACGTATTCCATACTAATAGGTTACCCTGTCCCTCAATTTAGGCCAGCACGTGTCTCTGCACGTAACCTCAACCGATCTTCCATGCTGTCACGTTCATCCAATTGCTGATAAATGTCACTTCTGCGTGTTTTTTCTATTTCCCAATCAGTATTGGTACGCAAGCCAGCACCAGAAAGCCAACTAATCCATGAAGAAATAGCACGTTCTTGGAAACGTTTTTCGTCTGGGAAAAGCCTTCTCATGGTATTCAAAGGCGGTAACAACTGGAAAGTAGACGCAAGCAATGAATCTTTCATTGCCCAAAATTCGCCTTCTTCGTCGTAATACATTTCGGCATCATGTTTATCGCCACCAAAGAAACCTTCCATGCTTTCCATAAAACCTGGAATCCCTGCCAATTGCCAAGGCACACGTTCATACCTGCCGTCGTAATTGTAACCTTTCCAAAAATTTCTTTTAGTTACATATTCCGCAGGAGATTTCAACATCGGGTTCAACATAGACAAACCACTAGTCAACGCTCCACCAGTTTCACTAGGCGCAATACCTAGCCTTTGCCCAATGGATTTATCTTTTTCAAAAATTGGGCTTACCATGTCGAAGAAAGAACGTATAGGCACATCGGGACTAAACGTTAAATTATTTCCCCCATATTCCCATCCGATAGGCACAGCGCCTTGGCGACGCAGCCAAGGAGCCATCTCATCCCAACCCTTTGCATCATCGTCAGCGACAGTACTCATCCCCTGCACGTAACGTTGCCACAATGTTGGATTCTTATAATAAGACTGAGCGACAAGCGGAATGGCGTGCCTTATCCACGTATAGAAAGAAGTAGCTCTTTTAACACCACTTCGTTCAAACCTAGACAAATCATCGTAGTTGAAAT
>VTLG01007834.1_pt1 | contig 26073 bp, 32 predicted proteins | sample 4694571 | NCBI WGS metagenome assembly VTLG01 (sample SAMN12604809, study PRJNA352737) | marine metagenome | biome: ENVO:00000447; feature: ENVO:00000209|ENVO:00000569|ENVO:01000036; material: ENVO:00002151; isolation source: viral sequences binned using virsorter ...
GAACATCAAGGTATTCAGAAGGAATGGAAGTACCAATCCCGACTAAGCCATTGGGATTAACTATAAAATTGTCTTCGTCAACCTGTACACCATTACGGAAGTTAAAGGTCTTTCTGATATTCGCCATCTTATGGTATTTTTAGTTATTTATCTGTTAGAGTATCAACCTTGGCTGATAGTTCTTTAACTGCTTCTATTAATAGTGCAGTAAGTCTTTCATAATTAACTGCCTTAGTTCCATCATCTCTTACGTCTGTAAGACCAGGAAGTCCTAATGCCTCAATTTCTTGTGCGATAACACCTGTATCTGCTTTTCCTTCCCACTTAGATGCTCCATTCCAATTAAATGTATTACCACTAATTGAAAGAACTTTTGCAAGAGGATCATCTATTGGAGTAATGTTGTCCTTCAACCTTTCATCAGAAGATGCAAAGGCAGTAATGTCACCACCAACAAATAGATCATCATCAATACCAACACCACCAGTTACTACAAGAGCACCTGTAGATTTACTTGTAGAGTTTGTATTAGATCCAACTGAAAGTGTGCCACTAACAGTTGTAGCATCAGTTGTAGCATTACCTAATGTAACATTACCATCAAATGTAGCATTACCAGTTACACTTGTAACACCCGTAATGGATACATCATCAGTGATTTCAACTTTACCACCAGCAGTATTGATAATTAAATTACCCTGAGAAGTATCAATAGTATTGTCAGTTGTATCTGCAATTCTAATGAATCCGAAAGTAACAGTAGAACAGTCAATAGATCCATTAACATGAATGTCTCCACCAACCCATAAATCCCTAGCAATGCCAGCACCACCAGCAACAACCAAAGCACCACTATTAGGTGATGTTGATTGAGTAGGATCTGTTATTTTTAGAGTCTTATCAAATGTTGCTGGTGCATCAAATCTAGTATCCTTACTGAAAGTAACTGGACCGTCAAACTGAGATAGGATTGTACCTGATGCACCACCCTCAACAGTAAGTCTTTCCTTAACAACAACTTCATCAAATACAACACTAAGTCTTGATGGATCTTCACCAGTAACAGTAGGAACAGGAGCATCAAATGTTTTCTCCTGACCAGTAGCAGAACTAACTCGCTTATTACCAATAAAGAAGTCACCATCGTTGTTCATACCAGTATAAACAACCTGACCACAAGATCTTTCTTGTGATTGAACTAAGAACTCTTCCCTTTCTGTAAGTGTCTTAGTCTGAACCTGTGGTAAACCAGTTGAATAGTTACCTGGTCCATAACCAACATATTCAAATGTATGACCAGAAGATCTAATGATAGAAGGTCTACGGAATTCAATAGGAATTGGTTTAACCTTCTTAATTAAGGTTCCACTAGAATGATTTTGTTTTGTACTACCAAGAGCACCACGAAGAACAGATATTTCATTTAATGATGTACCAGTTAATTGAGATGAGACTACTCTCATAATCTCATTATCAACCTGAATATATGATCCTAATGGGAATCTAGTTATTGTACCAATTCCAGAATTTGGAACCTGAACCTGAATAGATGTTCCAGTAGTAACATTTGCAGATAAAGTTAGAACTTGTCCATCATATAAACCTAATCCTCTTGCACCAAGATTTTCACCAGATGCATCAGAAGTCTTATCATTAGCAGTTAAACCATGTTTTAGAACATATGCAGATGCTAAATTAGCATCTGTTTTTGCAGAGAAAGCAGTAACACTAACTCTTTCTCTTACATGATAATCACCAAGATTATTATTAGAACTATCCGTAATTCTAATCTTATTACCTGCTACTAATCCATGACCAGAACTACATGTAAATGTAGAAATACCACTTCCAGAGTCAAAAGTATCAGAACTAATAGAAATTGCTGGACCAATTGGTAGAATATATTGATCAGGTATTATTGTAGGATCACCACTTGTCTTAGCAATAGAAATAGCAGTTGTAGATGGAATATCTGTAATTCTATAATATCCATCACTAAGTGTTCCAATACCTGTTATCTGAACAACTTCACCAACATTAGTAGTGATACCAACCTGTGTAAATGTAGCCGCTGCTGCAACACTTGGAGATCCAGTAAATGTAGTATCAAGATCTAATTTCTCAGTTCCTTCATATCCAGAACCACCATCTTGTACTTCTAAATTAGTAACTGATCCACCTGCAATGGTTACTTTTGCAGTTGCACCATCCCAAGTACTAGTACCTTCATTAAACAGTTTAACATTATAGAAAGTACCATTATTTGGATAACCAGAACCACCAGTGAAATCACTATAAGTTACAATACCAGCAAGTCCATGTCTTCTATTAACTGTAAGTGTAGCAACACCAGCACTAGAATCTACATCAGTAATAACAAGACCTCTACCAAAATCCTGAAGGAACTTATCGGTAGATTCTCTTGTTAAACTATTTTTAAGAGCATTAGTTGTAACATCACCAAGAGGACTTCTCTTAGCAAAAGAAACTGCTGCTGGTGGGTTATCTGACTCATTATCTTTATCTTGTTGTGGATATAAATCTACCACATTCTGACTATACTTAACATCAGTAAATTCTGATGGGACAGCAAGATTTGAATTTAGTACATATAAATGATAGATACCATCCTGAACATTCTTAATATATGGTGTTATTACTTCATTTCTATAAATGTAGTAATTAGATTGTAAATCATTTCTTGTAAATCTTGGTAGATCTACTGTTCTTAACGATGTATCACTTGTGAAACTTCCAGCATTATATGTTACTCCATCAACATCAGTAGTTGAATATTGGAATTCTTTCTCATTAGATATTGCTGTTACTTTAAATGTACCATTATATCCAGAGTTACCAGCACCAGTAGTATTAGTTGTACTCTTTACATTAATAATGTTAACATTATCATTAACATTCAAGTTATGAGGTAATTCAGTTCTAACAGATACAGTACTAGATGTTGCGGAACATGTACTAATGAATCTTGGATTTCTATTATAAGCATGATCACTAGCATCAAGAGAAGTTTCAGCAAAATCTGTTGTTGCTCTTACACCAGTTGAACTAGAATCTTGAAGAATAAATCCTTCTGTTGGATCTTTTGCGTTAGTTGCTTCCTGAGGTACTACAACACGTAACTTATAAAGTTTTTCATCAAGAGATCTAGGATCTGCTATTCTCTTAACATGAGTAACATTAGTAAATGCGCCAAGTCCAGTAACACCTAATGTTGATATACCAGTATAAATTTCATTAGTTGTTGGTGCATGAATAAACCAGTTTAAAGCAGTTGTATCCCACTGAACAGGAGAACCAATATCACCAGAATCTTTATCAGATACCCTACTTACAACATAAAGTTTAGTACCACCATAAACTGTAATTGGTGTACCATTTTCAGAATTGGTTAATGATGCTGCTAATTTAATCTTTGTACTAGATTCACGTATAGCATAGTAAACAGTATTAGGTTCTATATTTTCTGGTAGATCACCATCATCACTATAAATTCTTACCTTTTCACCAGTTTGAATCTCATGCGTTCCAATAGTAAATATATTAGAGGCAGGAGAATTATTCTGTACAAATGATGGTCCAGATTGTACTCTATATAATTTTTCACTAACAGATGTTCCAAGAGCAATAGTTGATGCAGAACTGACAATATTATCAGTCATAACAACAGATGCAGTCTTCATTGCTATTGTTGCAGCAGATCCAACGTTTACATATAATTTCTCATCAGATCTAGAACCTACTCGATAACCTTGAACAATAACAGGTGGTTTATTATCAACATCATTATATCCATACAAATATAAATGACTAGAAATACCAACAGAAGTTGTAAGTCCAACATCTAATGATTGCCATTCAATATTAGCACTACTACCAGTAATTGCTTTTGGTGTAATAACATTGGTTATATAAGCAGTATCATCCTTAGCAAATGCATTCTTCTTAAATCCATCAGCAGACAATGAGATCTGACCAAAGTTAGAGTTAGAGTTAGTAACAGATGCGTCAGAACCAGATTGAGCAAGGAAATGTTGATTAAATCCAATAGCAAACACAGATACAATCTGTAAGGTTGCATCATTCTTCATTGAAAGGTGGGAAGTTTCCCATCCATCTCTATAAACTGCGTCTGTATCTAAATGATAAACAGTTGATGGATCAAGAGAAGAAGAATTTCTAGTTAAGTCAGATCCTTTTGATAGACTATTAGTAATTCCTTCATATGCCCTAGAACTTTCATTATATTTTACAAAAGCACGGTCATCTTTTTGTAGTGAAACACCCGTAAACTGGGCAATAACCATACTCTTAAATCCAGCAGCCTTCTTACCATCAGCAAGTAGACCATTCATACCCCATACAGAGCGCATTGAACAGTTAAAGATGTATGGAGAAGCACCAGATACAGTATCAGTCTCAATAGTTACTGTTCCAGAAGCAGAACTTGGTGTAGCAGGTAAATTTGGTCGTACAAATGGTAATAAGTAAGTAAACTGAGTTTCACTTAGTACACTTTGAACTTTTGTTGATATATTATAATCTAATACTGCAACACCTTTAATCTTAATTGGTGTATCACTTGTAAATCCATGTTTAAGTGCAGTAGTAACAGTAACAACACTACCAGGAGTTGATCCATCACCAGAATACATTGAAGAAATGGTAAGAGGATCAGTACCGAATGCACCAACAATTTCCCATTCTGCTCTCTGCTTGGCAAATCCATCAGGATCACTAGGATACTTCTGATCAATATCCCTAGTAGAAGCAATATTAAATGCGTTTGATAACTTACTATAATAGATGTCTAAATCAGTAAGATTAAATCTACTATCAACAGTTACACCATCAGCATACTCAAAACAAGTTAATTTGTGGTGAGAGAAGCTTGGTATTGATTGATTGTTTGAGGAGAAATCAACAGGGTCAGTATAGACTAATCCAGTTTCATCACCATCAAATATAGAGAACTGCCAGAAATAACATGTACCAGTTACTCGGAATATAGCAGTCTTTGGTGCATTACCTAAGGTATCAGTTGGGTTTGGAACATATTTTGGTCTTATCTTTGTCTTTCTTAAATCTAATCCAACGATAGAAGTACCACGAGGAACAACTACACCACCATGAATACTGTTGAATTTGTAAAGTATATTATCTTCTTGTGTTAAATCAAAATTAGATGTTAAATTTAATCCTAATGTACCTTGTGCTGTTGACTCTGCACCTGATGGAGATACTGCCTTTGCACCACTCTCATCTTTAATACCATAACCAGGTCTATTATCAATTACATGCTCGCCAGGATATACAAGTATAGTCGTCTTTTCTACAATATCATTATTACTACCTCTTAGATATGAAAATCTCGCAGATTCAAGAAGTGCTCTCTGAATCGTCTTAAAAGGTTGCGCTAACGAATTACCCTGATTAGTGATCGCATCAGTCGAATCAAGATCATTCGGATTCACATATAGAATACGACCTTCGGTATTCTTGACAAAGTTCTCTAATTTATTAAGAGGCATCGCTTTATTTTTTACAAAATATTTCTATGTTCTATTTAGTTAGGCAGATCTTCCTGTTTATAATAATACTCCATATCAGTGGGTAAAACCTCTGGATTTTGTATATCAATAGGAAAATAGACAGGATGAACTTCTTCTTCTACCATATAACTAAAAGCTTTGTACATATCTTCTGGATCGTATGTACGATTTTCATCCGCAACTCTACATAGTTCCTCATCCCATAGATGACCAAATGGTAATTCATCAAATGTAAAGGGCATCTCATTAATAAGATACATCTTTACTATCATTTTACCATCATCAAACCAACAGAATCTAGTCGTAATAGTATACACAAGATTCACCATAGAGTTAAATTTATTTAGACTCTAATTAAGGAGCATCAGAATTATCCTCCTTATACATACGGAGAAATTCTTCTTCTGTCTTTGGAGTATCAACTAAACCTTCTTTTTTTAATTTCTTATAATTATAGCAACCATCAAAACTTAATTTAATTTTAGGTTCTTTTTGTTTTTTCATGAATAGAAAGTCCAGCGTACTCGATGCGATCTGGATCAAGTAGCTTGTGTACTACTTCTTTAACATCCATAAATTGTTCGGTTGTCTCACATGTTATGAACTTCTCTTCCCCATCATCAGAAATGATAAGAAAAGATCTATTGCAGACATCAATAATAGTCCGATTTACCCAATCGTCTTCCATACTTTCAGTCACTTAATCCAAGCATCATATCATATGTATACTAGTTTGTCAAGACAGAGCATCAACCTTTGCAGATAACTCTTTAATTGCTTCAAGCATTATAGGTATTAGTCGTTTATAACTTACAGATTTATATCCACCTCTGGTTGAAGTAATACCAGATAATCCAAGTGCTTCAACTTCCTGTGCTATAACACCAACATCATCATGTCCTGTTACTAATGCACCATTAGGATGTCCTGATTTCCATTTGAAAGTATTGCCACTAAGTGCTTTTACTTTATCAAGAGCATTTGGTATTACAGTGATATTATCTTTCAAATTTCTATCTGAAGGAGTCATATCTCCACTTATTCCTACAACATTTTTAGTCATTGATTTATTCCATTGGTTCAGATGGTCTTGAAAATATCCAACCATTACATAGATATTTATTTACTTTTGATGGATATCCACGATGTATATAAGTCCAAGTTGCAGGAAAAAAGATTTGCTTACCAGCCACAGGTTGTATTTTTGTACCATCAGCAAACTCTGTGTATCCATCATCTTTCTCATCAATAGTATTCAAATACCACATAAAAGTAAAAATTCTAGATGCTACAGGATCAGATGACATTGACCAATCATGATGCCAATGATAAGTTCCCCCTGGTTCATACATTTGTACCTTATACCCCGTATCATTAGTGGTAAAAGAAGTATTGGGAAATGCATTACAAATTCCTTCATTTATCTTTTCAAGATATTCATAATATTCATCTAAACCTTCTCTAAGAGATTCATAAAATGTATTATCCTCTTCTACCCAATCATCAAGACCACTTATTTTTAAATCTTTTGTATCTTTTACATTCTTATCTACTCTATTACTAGTATGCCCTATTACACCATCTCTTTTTCTACCATCATGATTAAATCTATTAATAACATGTTCACAAAAAGATTCTGATAAAGTATTTTCTCTAATATAGACAAAATCTCTAATGGAACCTCTTGGTTTATCCTCAATATTCCTTACAAAAGTCATCAAAAAAATTTAATTATCTATATTATATCATGTCTTCATAATATAGCAAAGTGCGTAATACTTTGGTCGAATATCAATTGATGATCCAGAACCAGTAGAACCTGTATTTCCACTAATTGAGTGAGAGTGATCACCATTACTACCTGTAGTAGATGATGTATCACTATTAGATCTTGCTGCATGATCCTCATCATTATCAAATGTAGAAGATCCACTAGATCTAGTGTATGAGTGAGTATGAGAACCAGTAGTATTAGTACTCAAAGTTCCATCGTCATGAGTATGAGCTGGTAATTGTGCTGTTGATAATGTAATATTCTCATTACCACCAGTAGCATTAACTTGATATCCAGTACTAGGAGCACTAGCACCAATAATAAATCTACCTCTCAAATCTGGTGTAGCACCAGATCCATCACATAATGCCCATCCAGAAGGAATATCAGATGAAGCACCAGACCAGAGCATAATCATACCAGTGGTAAAAACATTTCCAGATACAGGACTAATAAGATAAGTATTTGTATCTACTGATCCATCTGCCTTTAAAAATCCTCCTGATGTTCCACCAGTAATACTAATTTGTGCTGCATTAATATTTCCACCTGCACTTATATCGCCAGTAATATTCTCATTTCCATTAACTGTTATATCTTTTGTGGTTGTCGTACCACTAATCGTAGTATTACCTACATTAATTGTTTTTACGTTAATGTCATCATCATCAAAATTATATTGTAACTTGCCATAGATGTAAGTATCTTTAAAACTAACTGGTTGGTCTTGACTAAAACCTGTACTGACAATATCTGGCATTAGAATAAACCTCTACTAATCTTAGATGCTGCACCTGCAACAAGACCACCAACACCAGGAAGACCAGAAAAAATACTAAACATACTAGATGTTTTAAGAAGATCTGCCATATTACCTCCCATTGGAGTACCCATATCTATATGTCTAGCATTAAATTTAATTTCTTCGGTTCTTCTATCTTGATATCCAATACGAATATTATTTGCCTGTAAAACTAATTCTTTATCTGCTTCAATACAAACATTCATTCCTTTAAGTTTTACCCAACCCTCATTAGCAACAATATCAGCATTTCCTTTATGTGCTGCAAGAAGAAGAGTACTTGATTCTTTTCCACTATTTCTAATTCCAGCTTCAATTTGTAATGTACCTTCATTATGAATTCTAGCAAGTCCACTACCGTATAATCCTTGACTATATCTGAATCCAGAATCATTAACAGAACATAATTGATATGCTATTGGACCAGAAACACCTACTGCACCCCCACTTTCAAGGAGTAAATTGGGTCCAAATACATCTAAACTTCTACTTTCTTGAGACATTATGTTGTAACGCAGTCGATTTCCATTTGTACAGCAGTATCTCTACGCTTCGTTGTCATTATTGGACGAAGTATGGCACCACTTCCCTTTCTACTAGTAATATTTAGTTGAGGTAGAGAACGATATGCCTTATTATTTGGACAAATACTCGTAATTGAACCATTTGCATCTACACCACAAATATCAAAATCATCCATTTTATCATCCATAGAATATCCCAATCCACCATCTTCTACAATTACCTTGTCAACATATACTTCCTCAATATCACCAGGAGGATAATTTGTACCTTCTGATATGATAATAATATCTGTAATCTGACCAAAAGTAGGTTTTGTTCTATCTTGACCAATAACTGCTCGACCATAAGCACCATATCCTTGATCACAACTATCCGTAAATGCTACAATTGGTGCATCAGTATACCCTTCACCAGGAAATTGCATCTCTACACCTATAATACTAGCAGTTTGAGCAACACCTTTTAATAAATTATCAGGATCAAATTTATTCATAACCTTACCAAGTAAAACTTTACCAACAGCACCTTCACCATCACCACCAATAAATTCAATCTTAGGTGCTCCACACTTAAAGATATCTGCTGATGTATTACAACGCTGTACATTTTTTCCTTCACTAACTTTCGATCCAAATATTTCCCAATCACCTATACCATCTTTAAATTCATTAACGTTATCCTGAATATTAGCAAGTTTTTGAGATCCTTTATCAAATACTCTGTTGATAATTGACTGTTGCTCATTAGCTGTTTTTTCAGGTGCAGTTCCTTGGTCAATAATATATTTACTACCAGGACATTTATCTACATCAAATTTATTTGAACCACATTTAAGTAGATTTCCAATTTGATTCATAATATCAAAACCTTTTCCAAGTAAACCCTTTATACTTCCAAATCCAAATCCAATAAGTTTAAATAACATCTCAACTGGTCTTATGAAAGGACCAACAATAGAATCCATTACACTAGTAATCTTATTTGTTATTCCACCTACAAACTGTTCAACTGCACAAGTTACACCATTAACTACCTGACCAACCATGTTAACAAGCATATCTTCAATAACACCATGTAATACATCTGCAACTTTTGAAGTTAAACATCCAATTATATTCATTAACATACCAACAGGACCCACAGCAGAGACATTTAGTGCCATCACTTTCAGTAATCCATCAATAGGAGTGAAACTAGTGGCAAAAAGGAACGTTGCCATCTTTTGAAGTCCCATCTTAATAAATTTTTGTATCTTAGTTTGAAGGAAATCACCCATTTGTGATACAAAACTTTTAGCAGTACCAAGAATTACTGAAGCAGTATTTGATAACTCATTAGAAAAATTAATTACACTATTCGCAGTACCAAGAATATTATTCATACCACCAGTAATTCTTGTTATGAATTTGTTTAAGAAACTTGATACATTTGAAAAGAAATTATTTTTACATGGATCAGCTAAAACCATCTCCATTCTACTGGTCATTGAGAATTGATCAAGTGAATTACCTCTACCAATGTTACCATTACCAATACGGAATTCTGATCTTCTTGCTCTTATTGCCCATTGCTCCTCATATGACATACTAGACAATTCAGTATCAGTAATCCTATCCACATTTTGAAGTGAAGGATGCATTTTCTGTAATGCTCTAATTAATCTATCCCATTCTTCTCCCTGAGGTCCATCTTCTATAAGTTGTCTATATGCATCTAATTGTTGATCAGTAGGCTCCTGTGGACTACCATCTAATTTATTTTCACCATAAACTTCTTTGAGTATTTCTCGAAGTTCCTCATCATCAGCATCAAGAACTTGCTCTGATCCTATCTTTTTTTCCTCTTCTTCTACAATTACATTAATATCAGTTGAACCTACTTCAATTTCTACATTTTCAGTATCATCACCTTCTTCCAATCTTTCTTTTATTATGGCACACTGTGCTTCTACTAAAGGATTAAGAACATCATCTACTAACATCTCTGCCATATCAGAAAAATTAGGATCTGATACATCTGCTGTCCATCCAGCAGGGAACATACCCTCAGGAGAATATATTGCTATTCTATCTCCATTTGAATTAAATACTTCTGGATTTGTTTTAAACTTACATTCATTATCTAATACAAATTTTATCTGATAAGAACTTCCAGCAAAACTAAAACTTCCACTAATATCATTAACATCTATTTTAAGAACTCCTCCACTATCAGTAAGTGTTGTATCATCGTCTTCATCTACTGCACTTGCAAACTTATAAATTGCTGGTAATAATGTATCTGGATTTGGTAAATCTTTATTAAGAGCATTTTTCCATTCTCCATCTACAAGAACCTTACTTTCAGTATTCCCTTCACTATTATTTTGTTGATAACTATTCCATTCAGTAATAGCAATAGATCTTGCTTTATCTAAAACGAATTCTAAATTTGCTTGCTTTTTAAAAACATGTCTTTCAAAATCTCTGGCATCGCCCTGAAAATTAAGAGCAGTATATTCTTCTCGATTAGGATTCCATTTAAATTGTGCTACTCTTCTATCACCAATTGGACCAACACCCCATTCTTGATTCATGATGGTAATCAAACCATCCCACTTTCCAACTAAAACAAAATAGCTCTCAGCAAATATTAATCCCTGATCAAAATCAGCAGGATCAGGTAATGTAAATAAATTTTGATCATGTTCACCGTAATGGTTAAGATTTAATGCCATTAATTTTATACCTCCATAACTTTATTTATTCTTGTTGTTGTGATTGTAGATCTTCTGCTTCATCTATCAAAGATTGTAAATTTTCTGCTTCTTCACCATTCTCCACTTCTACCACTCTTTCACTAACATTAACTAAATCATCATGTCTCTGATTATCAGTTTTAATTCCTTGAAGAACTGCTTGATCATATGCATCATATACCCTAGGACTATCAGTTTCTATCATATAATCTAACTGTTGACTAGTAATTCCCATTCCTGGTTCCCAAGCTTGATCCGCAGGAGTTCTTGGTGGTTTAGTAACACTGTTTGATACTGGATCATCTGGGTCAACAACAATTCCCATCTCCTTTAAGTAATCTCGACCATGATTTACTCGTTCATTCTTAGCAATGGGTGCTGCTGTAAATGCAGTCTCTGAATTAACTGGATTATTAGTTTGTTCATTGGGATTAATAAAACCTTTCTTTCCTTTATTTGTACCACTACCCTGAGTAAATCCAGTTAAAGTGGATCCAAAATCATTTGGTACACCATAATCAATATTAGTAGTTCTTGGAAATACTCCAATTATATACTTATTAAATCCATCATCAATACCATATACAGTATCACCCTGAGCAATTCTTACTGATCTAAGTCTATGTCCAGCACCAGATCCTGCTGTTGTAGGTACTAATACAAGAGCAAAATCAAGTTGTTCAGGAGGAACAACAGAAGCACCGCCATGTTTTCCTATAATACGAACTCTATATTTCCATTGATAACCAAGATCAACCTGATTAATCTGAGCTGAAATAGGTGCTATAACTCCCATCCATGAAGTAATGGATCTTTGTCCTGGACTATTAGTTGATGTATTCTCTGTCATGACTGTGTTGGATATAATCCCGTACCATCACGGGTCAAAGTTAATGATGTAAATGAATTACTTGGATCAAAATGATGACATAGATGCAGTATCATATAAAATCCACTACGAGTTGGATTATTTACAAAGTCTATTTGATTGTCCTCAGTTAAATTTTCCATATAGACTTTAATCACTTCACCGACTCTTAAATTTAGGTTACAAGGAACTTGAATATCAACAATTTGTGAATGTAATAGAGCATATCTTCTCCATGCTCTTGGTTCATATAATATTGGGCTATTTCTTACTAAATTAGGAATACCACCTGCTCCAACCTCATTTCCCGATATATGATAGGTAAAAGTTTTTGATGGATTAGTTAGTGCTGTTTTATTAGCAGAATTAAGAGATTCTTCCTGCTCCTTATAATTAGGAGTATCGCCCATTGTAGTAGGACTCTTTATATCAATAATATTCTCAACATATTCCTGCGTTTCTGTATTATATGAAATAACACGAACAGCATCCAAACCATTTAATCTTTGTTTTATTGCATTCATATCCCTAATTACATTTGGAATAGATACAATATTATAATCATTACCAACAGGATCATTTAACTGAGACTGTAAAGCACTATTGTAAGTATATGTATGAGTCTGTCTATACTCAGTATTATTATTATATCTAGTCTTTCCTTCCTGAATAAGACCATCTACAGACCTAAAATGAAGACCATCCTGAGTTTCATAAAAGAAGTATCCAGGTTCAGCATCAGAAGCTGCTGGTCTTGATTTCTTCGCTACATCCATAATAATTTTAAATGGAGTGTTCCAATTACCGTCTATATAATCTTCATTTTCAGTTTGTTCTATATCTAAATTATCTGGAGAGACTCCCCAATCAACCAATATTTTTTTAACAATATTACTAATGTTGGATATAGGATATTTAGCACTTATAGATGATTCTGCATTTTGCATTCCATACCAAGAAACCAATTGAATCATCGTAGATTGAGACTTTGCATCATCTATCATTGATGGAGCTGTATTAACAATAAATGGTCGATTCTCAAAACCACTACCCCTATCACTAGTATTACCATTTGAACCAAACTTCAAAGTTCCAGATTCATTCTCAATACTAAAAGAAACTTGCTCATATCCTTGTAATGGTAATGCATCCTTTAAGGTTCCAACCATACCTGTTTGTTTACTTATAACAGAACCACCAGTATCAATATGTATCAAATTACAAGTTACTTGTGGAGAATATAAACTCTCATAATAATCAATACCTACAGTTTTACCTGCCAAATCAATCTTTACTGTTTCCCCATCTCTATTTTTCTTAACTTGGAGAAAAGTATATGCTGATGCGTTAGCTGCTGGCATTTCCTTATCCTACTAATATTTTCTGTGACATAATAATTATATGGTCAACCGCTTCTTCATTTAAATTGGAATCAAATAATGATGATACCAAATCATCAGAAGAACCAAGACTTGAACTAATTAATTTACTAGTATCAGACATCTCATTCATAGCAAATAAATTGGAAAACTCATTAGTAGCAGTTGATGCTAATTTTTTATCTTCTATACTATGACCAAACATCTGATTAATAATATTACTACCTTCCAGTGCTGCCTTCCTTTCAGAAGTAGGGAACAACCTTTCTGATAATGAATTATTATCAATCTTATTACTAATATTATTATCACTAGTATTAGTATCACTAGTATTAGTACTAAGATTTAAAGGTTTTACTTTATTATTAGTATCATCAATAGGTTTTGGTAATTCCTCAGGAAGTTTAACTGCCATCGCAAGAAGGTTTGTAGCACCTTCTACTATCATATTAATAAAATCGTTTATACTTTTAAAAATTTTATCAAATCCAATTTTATTAATCCATGAACCAATTGTCTCTATATTAGTAACCATATTTCCTAATACTACTGCAGTAAGGAAATCCATAACATTACCAAGCATACCAAAGATTCCTCTCGAACCTTTTTTCATTACACCAGCAATAGCATTAGTAGATTTTTTAATTGGCGATCTTTTGGATTCTATTTTTAATTCCTTTGTCTTTTGCTTCTGAATATTAGTTTGTCTAATATTAAATTTCTTTTGATCCTGCCTATTCTTCCGCAATGTCCTATTAGATCTAGAAAGATAACTTTCTATATTTCTAGCATTTATTTTTAATTGTTGTACCTGTCTTTCCATGATTTATCTATATAAACTCCGCAAAACCATAATGTATTGGTGCCTTAGCAATATCAGTATCAAATGGATTAATTGAACTATATGAAGGTATAGATGCCACAGGAGAATTATTTAATCTATTATCAGTTTTAGGTTGTGTTATATCAGGAAGATCAATATTCTCAATTATTGTTCTTCTTGGCACTTTTCCCAATTGAAGTGCTTTATTAGTAACTAATGCTTCCAAAGGTGCCCTACCTTCATTCATAGATGAAAGAAGATTAACACCCCATTCATTAACAGCATCACTATTAAATACAAACTCCTTAGGATGAACAATTCCACCTAATGCACCAGTATATCCACCTTTTTTAAAACCTAATTCCTTTATTATCCATTCTTGGGTTGGTTTATCATACTCAACGTTCCATCCAGTATCATCTTCATTACGTACAAGACGATTATTTTTTATAAATTCTTTAAAGTATTCATCATCTCCCGTTGCTTTCTGCAATTCTCTATATCCCTGTAATGGATCCTTCATCCATCTCTGCATCCATCCAGGAAACAGTTCATATACTGCATGTTGAATCCACAATTTAGCTTCATACATATCACTAAATGGAAGATTCTGTAATAAATTAATTTTTGGTTTCAAATTTGCCCAAGTTGTTTTAACCCAATCAATAGCCTTAGTAGTATATTCTCCAATATTAGTAAAGAAATGACCTAATCTTTTAATATTATCTGGATTCTGAAAAAATCTCCAAGCTGTCAACCCCACTGCACCAGCAAAAAGAAGTCCTAATCCTTTAAATACAGTTCCAAAAAGACCACCTTTCACACCCAATACATTACCTAAACTTTTATCTACACCTTGTAATGCTTTTCCAGTTTGTCCAAGAGCATTACTAAGCCATTTTGATTCTAATTTATTTTCCTTATCTGTTCTCTTCTGATCATTTATTGCTCTTTTATTTGCCTTTAATTGATCCTTACTCTCCGCAATACGATTAGCAAAATCTATTGCTAACTGGTTTTGTATTTCTACTAAAATTCTATTAGTTTCATTAAGTGAATCAGTTATTTTACTGGGATCGGTTCCACTTGTGAATGGTGAAGAAGTACCAGTCATTCCTTTACCGAAAGTAATTTTTGGTGCTTTTGAAAATTTCTCCTTAAAATTTGATCCTACATTCTTAAATGCAGAAGCTATATTACCTATACTGAGTTTTTGCTTTTCTTGTTTAGAATCGCCTGTAATGTTAGTTGCCACTCTGTTGTTGCTTTAAATTTTCTTCTTCGATATGTTGTTTTAATAATGCTACATAGATTTCTCGTTCCCAAGGAATCATATTTTCAATCTCTGTTAATGAATATTTATGATGCTGAATCAGGGCAAAATTTACTTTATAGTATGACTCAAGATTCGTATGAGCCATACCTAGCTGAAAAAAGCTGCTAATCCCTCCAATATCACATCAGATTCAACATTAGTCTGTGGATTAGTAACCTTTATAGTATGTGAAAGTTTAGGCATAGTAGCAAAAAACTTTTCAACCATCTTAAACTGTTTTGTATTCAATTGTTCAATAAATTCTTCAAGTTCTTTTTTTGTAGAATCAGATGCACTCCAACTTTCCTCATCATTATAAATCATATCAATACAAGATGTAATCATATCAAGAGTACTTTTAACAGTATTAGTATTTTCTGCTGATTCAAAATTAGCTTCAATGAATTGTTCAAGAGATGGATATTTTAATTTCAATGAAAGAGTATCATCCAATTTTATAATATTTTTATGACCTCTTTGTTTACTAACCTTTATAGAATCAACTTCTACTTCTACTGGAACAGAAGTTTTATTATCATCAGGACAAGTAACATTTACTTCAATACTTTCACCAACTGACTTTGCACGAACATTTAAGAACAAATATTCAATATCAAACGTTGCAAGAGTTTCAATCTTGAGACCCTTAGTTAATACACACTCATTTAATATTTCAACAATCGCACCAGTAATTTGTTTTATATCCTCAGATTCTAATGCCATGATTAGGATCTTTTCTTCTCTAACTAGAAAAGGACGATACTTAATTTTCTTCCCAGTGGAAGGTATTACCAACTCATAAGTCGGTGTATTAATTTTTGGTAAAGGCATAACAATCTGTTACAATTCAGTAAAATTATTTATAGAGGTTTTTCTAACCTTGTAATATATAGCGGTCATAATTAAAGGATACAGTTATCTTCAAAACTTCGGCAGGTCCATAATTCACAGGAATATTAGTCATTGACTTAGGGAATGCATTAACAAACCTATACCTAATTGCTTTCTTATAATCTTTCTCAAATTTATTAATATACATTGAACTAACCTTATAGGTATCAGGATATCTCATCCTTCTATAATATCCTATTTCATTCTGTTTTACAGATGAATTTGATCCACTGGACATATACTCCATCCAACCCTCAAAGATTTTTAATAAAGTATAGTCTTTATCAACATAAAAAGAGAAATCAATATCAGTATAAATTCTCGTATGAGCAAACTGTTGAGGAATACCCATAAAATTATCTTTTACTTCCCCAGTTGCATATGCAGTAGCTGGAAGTGATGCATTACTACAAAGAATACCTGCCCTCCTAGACAAAAAATCGTTTAAGTTACTTACACCAGAATAATTTGTTAAATAATCTGATATCTGTGGATTTAATGTAGAAAAAGTAACCAAATATTGGTTATTTTCTGCTAATGGTCCTATAAGGGTTTTTGCCTCAGGTATGGTAATTCTTCTAACTACAGATTCTGCCACTCTAAATATCTAATATGATTAATTATATCTATTTATGGCTTATCGAGGAAAATATAAACCAAGATGCCCTTACAAGTATAAAGGTGACCCAACTAACATCATTTATAGATCACTTTGGGAATTGAAATTCATGAGATACTGTGACTCTAATACTAATATCTTAGAGTGGGGAAGTGAAGAAATAGCACTACCATATCGTTCTCCTGTTGATAATAAAGTTCATAGATACTTTCCAGATTTTTATATTAAAGTTAGAGAAAATAGTGGGAAAATAAAAAGAATGATTATTGAAGTGAAACCACTAAAACAAACAATGAAACCAAAGAAACCTAAAAGGCAAACAAAAGGATATATCTATGAAGTCTATGAATATGCAAAAAACCAAGCAAAATGGGAAGCAGCAACTGAATTTTGTGATGATAGAAAATGGGAATTTAAAGTGTTAACAGAAAAAGAATTAGGAATCAAATGAGTCGTGTTCGTGGCATAAGAGATAATTTAATTGGCACAGAAGATGCCGATGATTTAATGTTGGAAATTATTAGTGTTCTAGCAGAAGGTGGAAAAGTTCCTGAGGCTGGAGAGTTTTATGTCTTTGTATATAATCCCAAGACACCTAACATTAGATATGATCAAAATCCACTAGTTGCAGTAACACAAGTACTGGATTGGGGATTCCGTGGACTTAACTTTCATTGGGGTGAAAATAGACAATATACATGGAGTGAAGTAGCAGGAGGACTCTATCAAGTCAATAACGATGAATTAAATGATCTTGATGCAATACCTTTTGCAAAATTCCGTATAAATAGATAAAATACACCAAATAAGGTCGATAATGGCAGAAGAAGTAGATGGTAGATACCAATCAGTACCCCAAGAAGTAATGGATGCTGGATTGTCAAGTGGAAATTATGTTCGAGGTGCAGATGGAATTGTTAGAGATTATTTTACTGGCACAGAAATTAGAGTAAGAGGTCAAGATAATAGCAGTACTGTTGATCAAAATGATACAATTGGTGCAGATGTAGCATCAGAAGCAGACATATATCAACAATATAGAGATAATGGATATTCTCATGAAGAAGCATTAGCAATATCACAAGGTGGATTAGAAACTGTTATTGGTGGTGGTGATGACACATCATCATCATCCGAGTCAACAAGAAAAAGAAATAATCCAATCAGTAGAAATCTACAAAGTGGTAGATTTGATATAGAAGCTGCCATATCTGATTATGCAAAAGATAGATTTCTTAAAGGACCTACTAGAAAAAAACGTACAATACAAGATGGTATTCTAAGATATCCACTTCAAGCATTAACATCATCAACTGACTACTTACAAATTGATATTGGTAATTATGAACCTGTTGGAGACCGTTATATAAACACACCTGGTAGTAGTAAAAGATATGTAACTTCAACTAGTCGTGGATCTTCTAATTCTACTGCACATTTATCAACTAGACCATTGATAAATGCAGGAACTATTTTATTACCCATTCCATCAAATATAAAAGATACAAACAGTGCTACTTACGGTGATAGTCAAATAAATGGATTAGCAGCAACAGGTGCAGCACTTCTTGAAGATGTTATGGAGACAGATTGGACAGGAAAAACCCAAGAGGACATAATAAAAGCTATCAAAGGATCTGGTGTAAAAGCAATGGGTGAAGTTATTGAAGGTGCAGGTAATGTTGATTTTATAAAAAATAGATTAAGGAAGCAATTTGTAGGAAATGCAATGAAGCTTTTTGATGCTAATGTAACTCCTGCATCACTTCTTGCAAGAGCAAACGGTGAGGTATTAAACCCTCATATGGAATTATTATTCACAGGTCCAACTATAAGAAATTTTAGATTCTCATTTAAATTTACCCCAAGGAATGAATTAGAAGCACAACAAGTAAAATTAATTATAAGAGCATTTAAATCAAATATGGCACCAAAAGTAAGAGGTTCTGCTAATAATTTTACAGGAAGTGGAACTTATTTCCTTAAAACACCAAACGTATTTAAAATCCAGTATAAGAGTGGAAATAGAAATCATCCATTCCTCAACAAATTTAAAGAATGTTTTCTCACTAATGTTGATACATCTTATACTGCTGATGGAGTATATACAACATATGATGATGGAACACCAACCTCTATAGTATTAGATCTATCGTTCAAAGAAACTGAACCAATATATGATCTTGATTATGAGCAAGGACCAGGTACACAAGGAGTAGGTTACTAATGGGATATTTCAGAGAACTACCAAATTTAAGCTATCCATCATTTCTTTCTGATAAGAATTCCTCATTAGATTATCTTGAAGTTAAGAACCTTTTTCGTAGAGTCAAACTAAGAGATGACTTACAAAGTGTTTTTACAATGTTTAACAAGTATCAGATTCCAGAAGGAGCAAGACCTGATACAGTAGCAGAAGATCTATATGGAAGTTCTCAACTTGATTGGGTAGTATTACTTACTGCTGGTATTATTAATGTTAGAAATGAATGGCCTATCAGTAATAAAGAACTTTATAATTATGCACTCAACAAATATGGAGATTCTTTAAATTCTCCTAGATTCTATGAAACTACCGAAGTTAAAGATTCTAATGATCGTTTAATTCTTCCAAAGGGTAAAGTTGTAGATAGTAATTTTACAATACCAAAACCAGGCGCACCAGAAATAAATTTAAATCCAGTTGTTGGTATTAATAATTATGAGTATGAAGTTCGTTTAAATGATGATAAAAGGAATATATATGTACTACGACAAGGATATCTACAAGAGTTCTTAAATGATATGAGAGAACTTATGACTTATAAGAAATCATCTGAGTATGTTAATGGTAAACTGATAAAAGTAGATAATTTATACGTTAAACTTCCATAAAAAAAAGACCCTCTAAGGGGGTCTTTTCTTCAGGACTTACCAGCACACAGTGCCTAGTAATTATTCCTGTGCTAATTGAGCGAAATATGATAGTGCGTCATCTTCTTCCTCATCAACAGTATTAGTTGATCTTGGAGTTGATACGGCAGCAGTAACAAGTTCTTCTGCTGAACCACGATCATTGTCTTCTTCAACAACTTCTGGATCTTGACGAACAGTAGTCTTAGTACCAAGAACATAACCAAGACGCTTTTTCAAATCTTCATAAGACTTGAACTGATCGGCAGCAACAAACTCTTGAAGAGAACTTTCTTTCTTCCAGAGTGCTTCTAGTGCATCATCGTCATCAAGAACTGGACTTTGAGCAGCAAACTCAGAACTATCATAGTTCCTATAACCTGCTACATTCTTTGCCTTTAACTTGAAGTTAGCACCTTGCCAGAAATCGAATGGATCAATTGCTTCCTCATCCTCAAACTCAGGTTGCATTGCAGCAGTTAGTTTGTCAAAGATTTTCTTGCCATACTTGTACAAGAATACCTTACCTTCGTTTTCAGGATTTGCTGGATCTTTAACAACATAAATGTTAGAAATGTAAGTTAACTTACGCTTCTGCTTACGTGCTGTTTCCTTACCAGCATCAGTACCATTGTTCCATAGAGTAGTGTTAAACTCTGAAACAGGATCCTTCTGACCAAGAGTAGTCAAAGAATTCTCAATATACCACCCACCAGGTCCTTGGAAGGCATGGGAGTATAGTTTTACGAATGGTAGATCCTCACCTTCGGGAGCAGGAAGAAAACGTATGACGGCATATCCATTACCGCTTTTGTCTACGTCTAATTTCCATAAACGGTCATCACCTGATGCACCGTTGTTATTCATTTTTTCGACTTCTTTAACCAGTTTCTGGGTAAGAGAGCCAAGCTTAGATTGCTTTTTAAGGTCTTTAAAAGACATTTGGATACCTCGGATTAATTTGGATTCGTTGGATGTTTAGATTATAACAGAGATTGAAAGATTAGTCAATACGTTGCCTATAAGAAGCAATAGTATTCTGCATACCAGTAAATAGCATGTTCATGTCTGTACCTTCTGGAAATCCCAACATAGTAATTGATTTTTCCAAATGTGTTTTCATTTTACGTGCTTCTGGATCATCTGATAAAGATAACCTAGTATACATTAAACGCTGTTTTTCTAACAGCATTTCCATCTTTTCAATATGTTCCTTTAAGAACTCTGGTGAAGATGTATGCAAAGCAAATGCTTTACCATATATCTCCGATTGTAATTCATTAATTTCTTGTAGTTCATCTCGAACTATTTCAGAATTAAAGAAACTACCCATCATTCCCCTCTTCTGAAACTACTTCTGTTTCTGCTGATTCAGCATCTTCTTTTTTACTATCTTCGATCTGTTCTAGAACGTCAACAGCACCAAGAAGTTTGATACGAGTTTCAGTTAATGTATTTAACTGAGTTGTCACTTCTGTAAGTTGGTTCTTCAAATTTTCAAGAACTGTTGCATTGTCAAGAGCCATGATTAATAACCTCCTTTAAGATTTTTTTGTATTGGAACACATTAATATTTATGAAGGGACTGTATTTCTTAATTTTAAGACTTACGGTTTCCCACACAGGATCTGATAATTTATTATCAAAATTTTTTACGAAAGAAAAGACTTTTTCCAGTATCGTAAGCGTTTCTAGCGAGATCTCTCCACCCAGATATCTTTTTAGGACTAATGGGTGTCCCTTCGAGCAATTGAACAGCTCTTCTAAGTCTGTCTCTGAGAGTAATTTTTCGGACTGCTCCTTGAAAATATAAGTCATACTCTGTCTGCGTCTCATCCACTCTGCGTAAGTTCTTTCGCCAGAGTTGATCATCTCTCCGATCCATAAGTTTTGTGGGGTGTCAGCGTTTACGAAATTTGCTAGAAGAAAGTCTAGCACTTGTTCATCAGAATACTTTCTAGATGTTTTTTCAAACCAATACTTATCCTTTCTTTTATTAAAGGATGTTATGGTTGCACGAGATTTACCACCATATTTAAAAAAGTCATACTTAGGATTAGTAAAATGACTTTTCATTGAAAGATACGATTGATAAGTCTCAAAAGGTGTCACTTTCATTAGATAGGCAGTTTCGCCCTTGATGTAGGTTTCATGAAATTAAGACGGGTTGCATCCCATTTCAGTCGTTCCTTCAAAGGTTTAGAAATAAGTTTCGTTACTGATTCTACCTCAAGACTGTTAATATCGCAATAGTGTATTATTGCATCAATATAATTGAGATCTTCGTTTGCAACAATCTTCTCAATTTCAATAGCAAACTTAGATGGAGTTAAAAATTTACTCTCTATTGCTTTTTCTAATTCTTTATTCGGTTCCATAGAGTTCCAATTTATCTCCAACAAACTTTCTAATGTACTCACCGAGAAGTTTGATGTACTTTGCTTTGTCATTTTCTTCATAGACGACGCATTCTCCATTTTCACAAGCCATAATAATTACAAGTTTTTTCACGGAAATATTCCGCATTTCGTATAGCATACAACCATATGCCATTGCCTGAACAAAATAATGTTCAATCCACTCTCGTGGCTTAGGTTTCTTAGATGTCTTAAAATCTATTATCGCTAACTCGCCATCATATTCTGCAATACAATCAACGGTTCCAGCAACTCCCAATTGCTTACTATATAGCGGTCCTTCCAGAGCGTATATGTTATTTATCTTATTAAGATGACCCTTGGCAATCTTAAATAAAAACTCTGAAATAGGAGGAACTTCGGGAAGTTTCTCATCATTTTTAAGATAATGTTCCGTAAGAGTATGCATATCAGTACCACGTTTGGTCGCTGCCTTCGTGATCTTATCTGCTGTCTCATTACCAACCTTCTTTCTCCAATTAATGAAGATCTGTTTATTAAAATGACTAGTTACCGAAGTAATAGAAACCATTTTAATAAGTTCTTCTTCATCAGGAACTTTGTAATAACGAACTCCATCTACGTGCTCTCTTTCAAGAGGTTGTAGATTCAAATCAACATGACTAAACATTACATACCTTGTTCAATTTTGGCAATAAGGTACTCTTTAACAAGTCCTGAACGGACTATATCATCTATACCAAATTCAATGAGGTCAAAGGATGGCATTGATCTAATAATCTTCATGAAATCAACAATTCCATTCCTTTCATTAGTTTTCTGTAAATCAGTCTGAGATGCATCTCCACAGAAATAAATTTTACTGTCCTCACCGATCCTTGTTATTATACTATCTAATTCATGAAAATTCAAGTTTTGAAATTCATCAACAATCACAATTGATTTATCAAGTGTAGTTCCTCTTAAAAATGAGGTACTCCAAAATTTGATAGTGTCTTGTGCTCTAAGATTTCCATACAACATTTCAAAGTCTGCATCAGATGGCATCTGAAACATATACTTCACCATATGTTTGTAAGGGACTTGATAAATGTCGGACTTGTCTTCATGATCACCAGGAAGAAAGCCAATTTCACGGGTAGCAACGAGAGACCTAACAATATAAATCTTTTCGTATGGGGTATTTTCATCTAAAACATCTTTAAGTGCGTTATACAAGGTAACAAATGTTTTTCCTGTTCCAGCAGCACCATACGCAATTATGTGCTTACCATTCTCATAGGAATCAAATAAAACTTTTTGGTTCTCAGTAATTGGATGAATATCTACTAGATAGTCAGCATTTACTGGTTTTTTTCTTTTCATTTGCTTTGCAGTCAGACCAACCCCTATTGGTTGATCTCCATTTCTTTTTTTGGGCATTATATTAATCTATCTTCAATTTTCTAGCACCAGGTTGTTTCTGTGCTCTTTCTAATACTTCATTCCATCCAGGTTTTGACTTAACAAGTTTATTTTTCCAATCACCGACTTCTCCCACACCTGGCATTGTAGAAGGGTCTGACCAATCACGTTTCCAATCAGGATTATCTTCGCACCACTGAGACCACTCAGTAACACTCATTGCAACTTCTTTTTGTTCACCAGTCTTTGAATTAACAACAGGATATGTAGCCATAATTATAAAGTCATGTAAAGTTATTTATTTGATTAGAATTAATTAATTCCGCAACTCCCTGAAATAATATATTCCCAGAGAGTACTATTCTAGTCTCATTTGGATCATCCGATGTAAATGGATGTACAGCATGATTTAATGTAGAAGGAAAAAGTAAGAACTTTCCAGAATCAGTAGGAGTAAGATTAATACGATAATCAGACATTCTTCCTGTTATTGTAGCATATGAAAATATAAACTCAGAACTAACAGGAAGTTGTAACCAAATTGAATAGGATAAAACCCCATCATGCATATGCATAGGTAGATAATTATTTGGCTTTTGAAGATTAAACCAAGGTTCACCAAATGTTATTGGACAATCACTACTTAATAATCCAATAGATTTAATATATGGAAATTCTTCCATATGTGCTGTAATAAAAGGAGTTAGAAAATTAAATAATTTATCACAATTTTCTGTAGATACTCCATAATGAGGACATGTTTCTACTCCATCAGGAGTTTTAAGACCAGTAGAAACACTTTTATTAGTTTCGCATCTTAAACCTTCTTCAAGTAGAGATTCAAATAAATCCCCAGTTAGATTACCTACAATATATCCATCATTTGGTAAAATTAAGGATTTCATTCATCCCATCCCAATGCTTCTGATACAGAAGGGAATTGCTCAACAAAAACCTTTCTACATGCCTCTGCAATTTGCATATGTTCCTTCTGTGTACCATGTGCGGAACGCAGATTAATATAATGGATCCAAGAACGACATGAACCAGTCATATAGATTCTCGTAGGAGTTGCAAGTGGTAATACCATTCTGGCACACTCTTTGGCAACACCTGCTTCTAACATCTGAATATAAAGATTAATAGAAGCAGTGAATACAGTTTCCATATGACGATTAAGTTTCTCAACTAATTCATCATCCAAATCATCAGTAGAATTTTGACGATTCTTTACATCCTGTCTACGTAGTTCTGGTAATTTAATCTTACCCAAATCTGTACTAGCAGCATACCTTTGAGAAAACTCTTGAAATGTAAAACTACGATGTCTTAATATCTGTGCAGCAATAGCACGAGTAGTCTCAATCTCCAATGACATAAAAGACTGCTCAAATACAGACCAATGATTATGCTTAATACAATACCTTAATAGTCCAGCATACTTCTCATTATCCTGATTAGATGGGTTAGAAACTCTGGCAACATATGCCATAGTCTTTTCTGCATCAGGTGTGATGCTAACCAATTTTACACTCATTTACCCAAATCCTTTTGATTTTTTTGCTTCTGCAAGTTCTTCTTCAATAACTCGCAATTGTGATTTCATATCTCTAATTTGCTCATCGGTATATAGATGATCAGCTTTAATTAGAATTTTAAGCAATTTTATAAGTCTTTTTGCTCTAGTAGCCATTAGTCTGCATACCCATCATCATCGTCATAGAGTTCATCATAATCTTTTGGTGGAGATTCAAATGCCTTTGAATTTCTATATGCATCCACATCAGAATAAACTTCCGCTTTTAATGCATCAAGTAATAGTTCCATATTACGAACTATTAGTTTCAATTTGTCTCTCTCCATAATATACTGTTGCTTTTATATATTTTACATAAAAAAAGAGGGTCTGTCAATAGACCCTCTTGTATCTAAGTGATTAACTCCTATTAGACGGTAGAAAGAACACGTTTGTGTCCTTCAGCATCTACAAGAAACGATACACCACGGTATGTCTCTACATGTTCTGCTGGTTTTACTGTCTTATTAGGACGGTTCTCGGTGTCATAGGTGACACCACGATAAGTGACTTGTGCCAT
>VTLG01009588.1_pt1 | contig 26072 bp, 41 predicted proteins | sample 4694571 | NCBI WGS metagenome assembly VTLG01 (sample SAMN12604809, study PRJNA352737) | marine metagenome | biome: ENVO:00000447; feature: ENVO:00000209|ENVO:00000569|ENVO:01000036; material: ENVO:00002151; isolation source: viral sequences binned using virsorter ...
ATAGCTAGAGCAGAAAGCAGTGAACAAGCACAACTATTTAGAATGCTAGGAGCTTTAACTGTTTATGGAGGTATTTATAATTTAAGAGAGTTTGCAAGATATGGTGAAATTAAAACTAATTACGAAAAGAATACTGATGAATGGTTAGCACACTCTATGAATTTGTCTGGTAATTTAGGATGGCTTCCTACTAGTGTCATAAATCAAACTGTTGGTTTTGGTTCTGAAAATGTATTAGAATTTTTTCCAGGAGCTAGTATTATAAATGATATGGGTCAAACAATAACAAGAGGACTATCTGGAGATTACGATGGAGCAGTTAGAAATCTTTATAAAGTAATTCCACTGCCAACTATAAGAGGAGCATTAGATAGATATTTTGAAGTTCCTTTTGTAATATATAAAGAACCTTTTGATTATAAAACACAAATAAAAAAACAAAGTCGTAAAAAACCTGAAGATTCATTTAGATTTAACAAAGGTGGATACGTCAAACAATTAGTAACTAAACTTAAGGAAAATAAATAATGACACAGCAAATGTCAAGTAAAACATTGTTATCACAATTTGGTCAACAACCAACTCGTCGTGTAAGTTTTTTAGATGAATTTATGAGAGTGGGTGATAGGATGTATGGTAAACTTAATCCTGGAGCAGACAGATTATCTACATTTGGTAGGACTGGAGCAGGTAGAGTTACACCTTTAGATAGTATAGAATACTTTGGAAAAATTAGTGCTAACAAAGGAGCTAATATAGATGCTGAAAAGTTTAAAGAAACTATCAGAAAAGCAGAAGGACTTAAACTTGAGCCTTATAAAGACAAAGATAAATATTCTATAGGTTATGGACACTTACTGGTAGATGGTCCTACTGGTAATATTTCTGTTGATAGAATAGATAAAAAAGATGCAGAAGCTTTACTAGAAAAAGATGTTCAAGTAAGATTAAAAGAAGTTAATCGTTTATTACCAGATTTTAAAAACTTTCCAGAATATGCACAACAAGCTATCTTTAGTGAATATTATAGAGGTTCAATAGGTCAAAGTCCTGTTACTCGTAAACTTATAAATCAAGGACAGTATGCAGAAGCCGCAAAAGAATTCTTAAATAATAAAGAATATATAGATGCTGATAAAAATAAAATGGGCGGTATTAAAAAAAGAATGGAAGCTGTATCAAATGCTTTAATGAAAATGTCAGAAAAACAATTTCTTAATGATATAGTATTTCCAAAAAGAAAACCTCAAATGAATGAGGGTGGTTCTGTTAAAAAACAAATGGCAGAAGCTTTAAATAAAGACGCACCAGAGGGAGAAAGATTAGCTTATATTAATCCACAAGAAGAAAAAATGTTAAGGGATGCAGGTGGTAGTGGAGAATTAACAGAGGCAGGTATACCTAGTTATAGAGGACACCACGGTGGTGGTGGTGGAAGTAGTAGTGGTTCTGGTAGTAGTAAAGGTGGTAATAAAGGTGGTAATAAAGGTGGTAATAAAAGTGGAAGTTTAAGAGATAGTGGAATGGTACAGGGTTCATCTGGATATGGTCCAGCAGGTGCAGGTGGACAGGCATTAGGGCCTAGTGGTAATCAAGGTGGTAATCAAGGTGGTAATCAAGATACTACACAAGATACTACACAAGATACCACAACCACTTTTAATTCTCCTACATTTAGTCCAACATATGATTATACTCCACCTAAAGAAGATAGTTTATTAAATGATTTTGTGGATACTTATAGAGACCTTACAACTTTTAATACTCCTTTAGGAGAACTCTCGATAACACCAGGTTTAAAATCATTCGAGGCAAAACTAAGTTTTAAAAAGGGCGGTCTATTAGATAGAAGCCGTAAAAAATAATTGACAAATTACTATTTTTATGGTATAATAAATATTTGGAGTGGCTATAGGTAGCACTCTAGATGACAACAAAAACAACAATAACTTGCTTAATGAAAGGAGTTAATTATGAACCTACCTACAAATAGAAGAGGTCTCGTATTCAACGCAGACCCATTTAAAAACTTAACAGTTGGATTCGATTCATTGTTCGACCAACTATCTTCACTGTCAGACTTTGAAGCACCAAGTTACCCGCCTTACAATATTCGTAAGATTGGTAATGATGGTTACGAACTTGAGATGGCTTTAGCTGGATTTAGTAAAAGCGATGTCAATGTAGAAGTAAAAGAAGATACGTTAACTGTATCAGCTTCAAAAGAAGGTAAAGATGAAGAGGATAGTTTTCTTCACAGAGGAATAGCTAAAAGGTCTTTCACTCGTAAGTGGACTTTAGCAGAACATCTTGAAGTAAAAGATGCTGAATTGAAAGATGGTATTCTTTTAATTAAGATGAAACTCAATCTTCCAGAAGAGAAGAAAGCTAAAACAATAAAAGTAAAATAACCTCGTGTTTGGGGCAGGAGGCAATTTTTTGTGCATTTTAGACGAAAAAAAACGCTCTAGGATGCACGAGGATTAACAAATCGGAGGTGTCTAGTACCCTAGCACCCCCCTAAAAAGGAGAAAAAATGATAGAAAAGATAAAAGAACTAATCAAGAAGATTAGAGCTAAACTAGGAGTATAATATGGGTATTCCATTTGAAATGATAACCATGCTGGGTTCTACAGTGCTCGGTGGGGTTATGAGTATATGGTCTCAAAGTATAAAAGCTAAACAAGCTGAACAAAAGATGCTGTTACAAAGAGCAGAAGTTCAGACTGCGGCTTTTAAAGAAGCTAGAGAGTATGAGAATACTGGATTCCAATGGACTAGAAGAATTATAGCATTGACTGCTATCTTTGCTATCGTTGTTCTTCCAAAAATATTACCATTGATAGACCCTCAAGCACAAGTAATCGTAGGTTATCTAGAATTTAAACCTGGATTCTTATTCTTTGAAGGTAAAGAAGTTATGCAGTGGATTCCAATGGCAGCTAGAGGTATAGTAATTACACCACTAGATACTAACTTGGTTGCTGCAATAACAGGACTATACTTTGGTGGAAGTTTGGTGAAGAAATGATTTGGATATTATCAGCGATGCTTTGGTACACAGATGTTGAAAAACCAAAGTACTCAGACTATAATGTAAAAGTCTTTCAAAGTCGTGAAGAATGTCACGATTATTTATTTTGGAATCAAGCTGAAATAGTTACTGAACTAGCAATAGCTCATGGTATGGAAGACGGTAAAGCTTTAAAGACTTGGGCTTTCTTCTGTGAAAACAGAAAACTACAAGAAGTTTAAGGATTTAACCACTCTTTAATGTTATCTCTGGTAGATATAAAACTATCAGAGATAGCTATAGTTGGTTCTTCTGGGTAAACAAACATAATACATTTTTCACTTACCTCTTTATTTATTTTTATTTCTGCAGGTTTATATCCTGCTCCTATCTCTAATAGATGAACACTTCGTTCAACATCCCCTCTTAATTTATAAGCCTCACCTTTAATTTTATATCCAGGTTCTCTCCTATAAACAATAGGAAAACAACCATGAGAAAAATCTTTTATATCAAAATTACTGTGTAAAGTTTCACACTCGCCTATAAACTCGGACTCTTCTAAAATCCAGTTTAGTCTGTGGTTTTTCTTTAATGTTCCGTATACAAAATATATCATTAATTAATAGATGTAACATACTTTTGAATCCATTGTTCTAGTTCTTTAAATTTTAATTTAAGTTCTTTTACAAGGCCTATATAAAAGTGTTTCTCTTCTTCACTCCTTTTAAATGTATCATTCATAATATCTGCTTCGTCTTCTGGAAGAGCTGACACTTCTGATATCAACTCTCCATCAGTGTTAACTATGACACTATAACTAGCTATAACTCCTTCTTTCTTTTTCTTTGACATCTTAATCCTCCTGTGGTGCGGTCACATCAACCAACTCACAAACACCACCAGTACACGCAAGTTCTTGAGAACCTGTAGTGTTGTCTTCAGATTCATATTTAACTAGCTCATTAAAGTCTATAGTAGTAGGCATATCTTTTCGTAGCTCTAGATATTCTTTTCTTTCTATATCTTGATAAGGAGCTTGTTTATATATGTGGTCAGTATAAGGTAAGAAACTAATACCAGATACTTCATCAAAGTATTTGTATACCCAAGAACCAACTTCCATCCACTCATCTTCTTTAACACTTACAGTTACAGAAGGTTTATGCTCACACCATTCTCTTTGATACTTCAACCACAACTCTAGTTGTTCTATGGCTGACATACTATTTCTAGTTATCGAGCCAGTTGGAGATGCAGTAGGAAAAGAAAACACCGTTACTGAATCTGGTTTAGTTATGTCTGGTTCATTTGGAACTCCTTGGTCTATCATAAGCTGAGTCAACGGGTCTTTCTTATCACATCTAACTGTTCTTATGTAGTAAGGATTATGTCTAGTATGAATACCAGAAGCACTATCAACTAACTGACTTACAGTTCCACTAGGTTTTACACAAGTGATTGCTGCAGATTGATTTATCTTTAGCTTCTTAGCTATGTCTTTGTTAGTATCTATAGCAACTTGTTTTAGTTCAGATAAGAATCCTCTGTCTGGATTATTAGTAAGTTTACTATCCATAATACCTGTAAGAGATACACCTAGTAGTCTTTCATCTTCTGTGTTTTGTTTCCATATCTTACGAATGTATTTAAAATCAGTGAGTGTAGATTGAAATGTACCAAGTATGGTAGCAAGTCTTACCTTTTCTTTTAACTGTAATTTATTATCTGTAGCACGAACAACTACTTCTGTAAGATTACAAAACTGATAAGGTCTTAAGATAATTTCTGAACAAGGATTAGTACCAAACTCATGTTCACTATCTCTTCTACCATTCTCTTTACATTTATCAATAGCCGCTTGTCTATTAAAGATACCTCTTTCTCCAGACTTACTATCGTATAAAGCTTTCCATTCAGACATAAATAAAGCCATGTCAGGTCGTCTTGCATAACAAGCAGAGTTATTAGCTAATGCTCTTTGTCCATTATCTAACCACCATTGTCCACTCTTTGCATTACGAAGTCTATCATCTTGTATATTACTAAGTGATATCAAAGCTGACCTACGAACACCACCTACAACAACAACTTCTCCTATCTTACAAACTAAATCATGACACTCAAGAGCGTCAAGTCTTCTACCAGAAGCGTTTTTAAATGTGGTAATTGCAAAGTCAAACAAATCTACAAGAGGTTGTGGACCACTTGCACGACCACCAAATGTTTTAAGTCTAGCACCTGCAGGTCTTACTCTTGTTACATCTATCTTTGGAACTTGACCACCATACAACATGCCGAGTAATTCTCTCAAAGATTTTGCCCAACCAGTTCTACTATCTTGAACTACAACAACAGTATCACTATCCTCAAATTCTTCAGCGATAGTTGGTAGTTGTTCTACATAATCTCTTTCAACAGAGAAACCAACACCAGTGCCACACATAAGTATATACATTATTTCATCAAAGCTTCTTACATCATTGATAGGAATATAACTACAATTATAACCAGCGGTATGGTCTTTAGATAAAGCATTACCTGCCGTCATCAAAGCTCTCATGGAAGGCATGATACCTAAACTAAGAACTGCGTTTTCTAAATCAGCTCTTAACTCTTTTGTCAAAGTATACTTATTGTTTTCTTTTAAATGTGACTGCATAAAGTCAAAGTATCTTGACACAGTTTCATCCCAAGTTTCTCTTCTTTTTTCTGACTCAACAAATCTCGCATATCTAGATGCATGAATAAATTGTTGATAGGTCGTTGGTAAATAATTATTATTAGTCATTTGTTTCTCCTTCCGATAATTCACCTGCAATAGAACTATAACCTACCATATCAATATAATCATCTGTGTTATGTGAACCTGCTTTAGTTCTTGCAACTTTTAATAATACCATCATCAATGCGACATCACGACCACTAATGTCTCTGTCAAGATAGGCTGACCACATCTTTGCTATATTATCATGATTTATTTTTTTATTACCATGTGTCAACTCCCTATCAGTAGACACAATATCTTTTGCTTTATCAATGTATGCTTGGGTCTTCATCTTTTGTTTTTCCTTTCGCTAATCTATCTATTAATTCCATCTCCATTTCTCTAGCCCCTATGTAATATAAAAGCTCTGGATTGTGAGTAACCAACCAACGAATACCATATGATATAGTATCAACTGATGGGTCTTCAGTATAGTTTATCATTTCTAAACCTACATCTCCCTGCCTAGGTGTATTAGGTGTAAGTATTATATAAGCTTTTTCTTTAGTTATCTTCATTATCTCATCCAATCTAAAGGTATATCTTTATCGCACCAAATAAAATTATTAGCTTCGCACCAATCACTATACTTAGTTTTAGAACCCTTTCTTATTTTGTTGTTTGCATTCATAAAACAAAAACGAATATCAAAATCTGTTTGGTCTTGTATCCATAAATGTTTTTTTCTGTCTTCGATAGTTAATCTTCCTTTTAACTCAACGAATATCTTTGTCTTTGGAAAGTATAAGTCTGGAAGATAAGTTCTATCAATAGCAGGTTGAACATAGTCAATCTCATACTCTTCATACTTATACTTTATTTTTTTCTTTTTAATCTCGTTAACAATGTTCTCTTCAAACTTAGAGCGATATCGGACCTTCATCTATCATTTTCTCTCTTCTTAATTGTCTAGCACTAGGTGTCGCACTTTGTTGTAAGTCTTCAAATGCCCAATGTGGATTTCTTTTTAATCTTTTCATTACCCATTTAAAAGACCAAGCACTAAGATATAATCTAAAGTCGTGTATATAGTGAGTTTGTGTAGGCATTAAACTTAATATATTATTAATATTAACTTTCTTTTGTTCTTCTTCTGGAAGTAAAGACTTCATCCATAAAACCAAAAACTCTTTTGCTCTTCGTCTTAATACTTTAATTTTTTTTCTGTTCATACTGTTCCGTTATCTCCTCAACCTTTGGTAAGTTTGTTACCGTAGTCATAAATACATTTGAGTTGGCATACTTGAACACCCTGAGTCCGTCGCCATTATTAGAATCAGCATGACAAACAAACTTATGAGGACAGTACACGCACCCAACAGGAAGCTTGAAGTTTCCAGTCTTGTCGTGAGGAATCGGCTCATAACATTTTTCAGGTGGTTCATTTTTACTTAGTTTCTCCTTTAAGTTTTTAATTAAATCTTTTGCATTTGGTTTCATTAATTCATCTGGTCTGAACAATGCAATCTCTCCAGACGATTTGTTTACTGCAAGTAGTCCACCATTATTAGTGCCTTCATTGTACTCATAACCTGCGACTTGTGCAATGTATCCGAATGGGTCATCTTCATACAGAGTTCCATTCTTAAATTTCTTGAATGACATAGCAGATGCAGACTTAACATCAATAACTTCTCCGTCAATCTTACAGTCCATATGACCATTAACATCTTCTACTTTAACTTTCTTTTGTTGGTCAGTAACTTTATGACCAGCAACATCAACAAGAAATAAAAGTAAATGTTCTAATAAATGCCCATATAAAAACTTTAATTGTGTTGACGGGTCGTATACTTCTTCTTTATCATCTCTTTGTAAATGATTATCATACCAAAGTTGTCTAGCAGGTCGACCAATAACAGACATTCGTAAACCTTTACCAGAACTTTTTCTTGGTTGTAACCAATCTAGTAAAGCAAGTTTAGTATTGTTTAAGAACTTATCTATCTGTTCTTCTTTTACATCAGGTGCTTTACCACTTGATATACCAACAAGTATATCATTTATATCATCAACTAATGTATCTAAATTTTTAGTGTGTTTCTTGCCAGTTGTTTCCATATTTATATTCTCCATTTAAAGGACATCTAATTCCTAGTTCTTTACCTGCGTTGATAATAGAGTCAACTGCAAGATTACCAAAGTCTTCTGCTTGAGTTTCTAATACTTCATATTGAAACTCGTCGTGTACATTAGCGACTGGTCTTGCGTTTAGTTTATGTTTACTAACTTGTTCTTCTAAAAGAATCAAAGCTTTCTTCATTACTATCGCCCCTCCACCTTGTATTAAGGTGTTGAGGGCGGAGTGTCGGTTTCGGATTCTGAGTTTTCTTCCGTCGATTCCTTTGAGCCAACCTTTTCCAGTAGCTTTGTCCACTCGCTTTCTAAAGTTTGCAAGGGCTGGAGTACGGCTGAGAAATCTGCTTTTAATCGCTTTGCCATGATTTCTAGACCCTCCGCAGATAGCTCCGAGCTTTTCGTCACCTGCCCCATATATGAAGGCATAGATGAAAGTTTTTGCCTGGTCTCTCGTGCTAAGTCCTGCAAGACTTTGATTTGTAGTGTGTATATCTCCATTAATGATAGCATCTATATATTCCTTATCGTTCATGTAGTGGGACAATATTCTTAATTCAAGTCCAGAAGCATCTACTCCCACTAATTTGTAGCCTTCTGGAACTACCCATAGTTCTCTGCATTCTTTACCGTAGGGAGAATACACTGCAGGAACTTGAGCCATGTTGGGCGACTGGTGACTCATTCTACCAGTGATAGCACCATTGGTTATCACTCTTCCGTGTACTCTCCCATCTTCTGCTACTGCTTCCACCCAAGATTCAACTTGAGCTATTCGTTTCTGCAGTAGTAGAAACTCTTTGATAAGTTCTGCTTCTGGTATATCTGTAATACCTTGTAGAACTTTCTCATCTACTATTGGTTGTCCGTGTTCAGTAAACTTAGTCGGCTTCCAACCAAAGTATCTTAAGTATCTTGCAATCTGTTGTCGACTACCAAGATTAAACTCTTTCATTTCTATGAGAGAAAAATCTCCCATAACATTTTCCCACCCCTGTCCCAGACTATTCAGTCCTACCGTACTAAGAGAACCGTCTTTACGATAACGAGGTTTTACTATCTTGACAAAGGTCGGCAGTGGTATAAATCGTTCTCTAACCTTTTGTTCAATTTCATTTATCTTCTCTCTTAACTTACCTAACAAAAGGTCTGCCTTCGTTACATCAAAAAGAAAACCATTGTTCTCTTGTTGTGTGATTATCCTAGCTATATCGTGTTCTAGTCTAATCGCCTCACGAGAAAAGTCTGGATTATGTTTAATCAAATAACCAAGAACTCTTTCCGTAAGTTCTACATCTCTGATACAATACTCAAGCATCTCATCAGAGTATTCAGAGAAATCTTTAAAGTCTAATTTACCAAACTTCAATCTTTCTCCAAAAGATTTTAACGAATGTCCGCCCTCTCTAACTGGGTCAAACAATCTTGACAGGACTAAAGTATCAATAACTTTACCCTTCTCATGTAAGTCAACACCAATAATCTTTTTAATAACTGGTGCATCAAATCCTATAATGTTATGCCCAACGAACTCATCATACCTACCAATATAAGAACTAAACTTATCAAGCTCATCTTCTTTAAAGTATGTGATTTGTTTGTCGTCTTTACATACAATAAGAAAAATTCTATCTGGTAATAGATTTGTAATAGCAGTTGTTTCAACATCTAAAAATACTCGCATCAATCTCGCCCTTGTTATAGTGTTTCATCTTCAAACTCTTCGCCAGTTGGTTTCTCGGTCTCGTGTAGTCTACCAGTTTCTTTATCATAGTATAGATATGTAGCTGGGCCAGTCATACCTATGAACCTATTCTTTAATACTCTTACGCAAGTTGTATTCCTTACAGTAGGACTATCATTCTGTGCATCTCTTTCAAGACCAATAACCATATCAGATAACTGACCGATAGAAGCCGAACCTCTTAGTTGTGATAGTGAAGTCGCCGCACCTTCTTCGTGTCCTTTACCGTCTGGTCTACGCAAGTGAGAGATAAGTATCAAAGCTATATCTGTTTCTTCGACAAGTGTTCTTAGCTTTGTCATAATCTCATCAAGTGCTTTTCTTTCATCTCCATACTCTTGAGATGATACAACCATACTAACATGGTCAAGTACAATGTATCTACAATCTAATGCTTTAGCCATATACCTAACTCTAGATACAATGTTGTCTACTGAGTTAGAACCAAAGTGTTTGTAGAAATAAAATCTACCAGTACCCACAGTAGCATCAAAGTATTTTCTTTTATCTTCATCACTCATATGAATGTCTGGTCTACGCAAAGGTAGGTTAGCTTCAACACTCATAATATCTAATGCAGTAATCTTAGGACTTTCTTCAAGCATAATCATACCAATCTTTTCTTCTGTTTTCTTGAATAGATTGTATACTAATTCTTTTATGATAGAAGTTTTACCAAGTCCCGTACCTGCAGTGAATGTTACTAACTCTCCACTACGAATACCATAAGTCATCTCGTCTAGTCCTTGCCAACCATAATTAACTGTTGACCTTACGACTGGAGAAAGAACTTCTTCTAGTAATGACTCGCCTTTGATAATACCATCTGGAGCGTAAGTAGGTGCATTCCACCACGCTTTGATGTACTCTTGATACTTGTTAGCTTTGAGTAAATCATTAGCATCTTTATATCCTTCTGGTAATTTTAGTATCTTAACTTTTGATGGGGCAAACAACTCGGCAACTTTTTTACTTGCCTCTCTACCAACATCATCATTATCAAAGTTAATAACAATGTTATCGAATTGGTCTAACCAATCATAGCTTTTCTTGATATCTTTGAGGGCAGACGCAACACCATTCTTGATACTAACTACTGCATACTTTGAACCAAGTAATTGATAGACTGATAACGCATCAATCTCACCCTCTGTTATGGTAACATATTTACCACCATTGTACAACTGCTGACCGAACAATCCTGAGTCAGAGGTTGAACCCTTTATCGAGAATTGTTTATTCTTCACATACCTAGTCTTGGTAGCTAAAAGAGAACCAGTCGAGTCATAATATGGGTAGATGTGTCTGTCTATCGTGCCACTTGCGTCGCTGATAACCTTGACCCCATACTTTTTAACTGTGTCTTCGTTGATACATCTATCTCCGATAGCACTAAAAGTACCTGCGTTGTTTTCTATTATTATTGGTTTTGTTTGAACTGTTTGTATGCCCATTGTGTCGCCCTCATTTATGTTTGTTTGTTCTGGTGGGAAGTAAGTGTTGCAAGAGAAACAGTAAGAACTACCATTTTTATTAACACTTCTCGCATCACTACTTCCGCACTTATCACAAGCTATGTGATATTTAACAAAGTTGTTATCCATTGTGTCGCCCCAATCATTTTAAATTAATTAAAATTCATCAACGGAATCTGTTGCGACAAAGCCATCAACCTTATCAAACTCTTCCCCATAAGGAATTAAGTCGATAACTTGAACGGCTTGTAAGTCTAAACCTACACCAGATTTACCTGCGTAATTCCAATCGTATTCTTTGTACATAACTTTCACTTCAGAACCGTTACCAACAAGAACATCAATTGCATTCTTAGCAGAGTCCACTAGCTTAGGTGCAGGATTACTCGTACCATCTGCACGATTTACTCTGCGTTTAAACTTAACAATCTTACCTCGCTCATCTTCTTTAACAGTAATGCCTTTGCTACTAAACTCTTTAGCAACATCATCATTAACTGCTAAGTCAATCTGATAAACAGGGTCGAAAGTTGTGTTGGGTCTAGTGATAGATGCCCAATATGCTTTTCCTTGAACTGTAGCCATAATGTTTTCTCCTAATGTTATTTGTTAATGTTATTATAATGTTTGCATTATACCATATAACTTTTTATTTGTCAACAACATAATGCAGTTATTTAAAAACAGGACACAAAAATCCTATTTAAAAATATTTTAAAATGTTATTATTGTTTTTATTATAATTATAATAATAACTCTTTAAAAATCTATATAGATTATATCACGATTCGTTTTCATTGTCAAGAACTTTTTTATTGTTATCCACAATTCGTAAATGATTTTTCTCTTTAATGTTCTTGTTTTGTTCTTTAAGGTAGTTAAGGTATTGAATATCCTTGATTTTTACTTGGGGTAAACAATCCCATACTGTTTGTATATACCAAGTAATACTTTCTTCATTCATGTCTCCTCTAATTAAAACATGAAATAAGTCTTTAGCTTCCTTTGTTATCGTAGTCATATAGTCTTTCCCCTCTCTTTATTAAAGTCCAGTATGTCTGGGCTTCTCTTAATAATTTTTTTATTGTTTTTCTTTGCACAATAATATCTTTTTCTTTTAATGAACTTGATACATATTCACTAACAAAATCTTCAAAGTCTTTACCAAATAATAGTTTATACGATTCCATCTGTCTGTAATAATAAAAATAATATTATAAGAATTAATATAGCTTTGTCTGTTTTTTCTGGTGGTGGATTAAAATTCCAACCCATTTTATAATAAACCAAAGACTGTTGTAAAAATAAGTAAACCTACACCTACAAATAAACCTATAATAATTAACTCAGGTTTCATAACATCTCTCCTATTACTATTACATGTAGTATAAAAATTATTGCTAATATTAATACCTTTATATCTTCTTTATTCATCTGCCATACTGTAAAATGTTTCATTAAATATTTCTTTGATAGGTATAAGCACACACTTAGATGCTTTACTATCCCCTACATTCTTTGTAAGTTTATCTTTGTACTTATCTACTATACCCTTCAATACCTTTGTTGGAAACACAAGAGTACAGAACTCGCCCTCTTTTAATTCTAATCTATGAAACCAGTAATCACTTTCAGTTTTATAGATACCACTTGGCTTACCTCTATACTCATACTCTATTGCTATGTTGCCAGTCTTTCTCCACCAAGACCTCTCACTTTTAACTTCAATAGTTTTGTTCTCAAACATTTCTTTGACTTTATCCTCTCGTATTTGTCCGTAAGATAAGTCAATATCAAATTTTGTAAATCCTTTTTTAGTCATAGTTTAATCCCCAATACTACTAGAATACCTGCTAATAACATAATGATTATTAACAACTCTAGCCCTAAAATTGTATGATACCAAATCCATCTAGTTTTATAGGCATTATCAATAGTCAAATCGTCTGGGTCTGGACTGTCATATCCATCTATATCTGTTTCTGGATTCTGACCCCACAATATTTTAGTTATCCTTTTAAACATAAGTCCTCCATTATAACATTATTATTTATAAAAGTCAAGATATATTACTACTTTCTTTGTATAGAGTATCGAGCATATCACTCTCTTCTCTATCAAAGTGTTTAATAATATCTTCTATTCGATAGTAAGGTATATTCTTTTCGCCTTTAAATTCATCTAAAATATACCTCAATCTTGCTACTACTTTATCTGCTCCCATATTATGCTCCCAAGTCTGTTATTAATCTCTCTAATAAATCGCCATCACTACAATGATTATAGTCTACTATGTCTATTAAATCTTCTGACGGACAAGCATTCTCATTAAAGAAATCAATTAGTTTTTCTTTGTAGATTTCTATGTCTACCTCGTTATATATTATTCTTTTAAGAATTTCTATTTCTTCTGGCGAAAAATACTTTTCATACTCAGTATAAATTTCATCTCGCCACATATCTAATTTATTTTCTAGATATTGTTGATGGTGTTCACAACTCATTGTCTACCCTCTCTAACTTATATACCTCAACGGGTATTGTTTCTATTGTATTAATTGCATTAGGTATTTTAGTTTGTTCGATATGATAGATATCTGAAACATCTTTATTATATCCTATCAATACACCCACTATTGCAATCAAACCCCAAGCCCATACTAATCCAAGCACAAACCAGACTGCCATATATTTATTCATAGATGTAGCCCTCACTTACCATAAAAGCATATTCATCATTAAACACACTCACTTGAGACTCGCCATATTTATTTATAAAATGTTTTCTTGCTTCATCTACTTGCATTGTGTCTATTAAGTAATGAGAATGTTCTTGCATTTCCATTAACCAATTTTTTACTCCACTCATTTTTTTACTCCCTTGTTATTAAAAAGTTCTGGCTTTCTTTCTGCTGTATCGAAGACAGCCATAGTTATAATGATTGCTACAATTAAAAGACTGTGAGCCAATGCCGATATACCAAACGCATATATACTTTCTACTATGTATATACCAAATATCAATGACCACATATAAGCTAGTAATTGCATAACCAAATGTCTAACTTGTAAGTTAGGTATCTTACTTAATGGATTTATTTTTGAGTCCATTATAAGATTATAAGTTTCAGTTATGTATTTCATTTTATACTCCCTTAATTATTAATCATAAGTTTCATCTTCAACTTGATTGACTCCACTAATAATAGTGTCATCATCTTGCCCAAATAAAAACTCATCTACATTTTCATCTAGTATAGCAGACTCATCATAAATGTCAATAAGTTTTTTTTGTTTCTTATAAGTCTTTGATTTCATTGTGTTTTCCTTCCTTTATTTAGTGTTGTTTCCATAGTTATATAAGTCGTGAACAAAGATACCGAGACCGACTGGGTTAGTCTCGGCAACCTCAATCATTTCATCAACTGTTAAATCACATAACATTTCATCAGTTAATTGTTGTCCGTTGTCTGTTGCCTCGCCATCTAACTTATCGTCAAGACTATCCCAATTAGTATTATAAGTGTTATCGTATTCAATACGACCACCTTGATAATTACCATACATATCATAATCAGTTAACCAACCTGACCAAGATTTTTTCGTGGCAACTTTCTTACCTAAGTCAATGTCATAGTCATATCCAACACCACGACTAATAGAATAAGTATTAGATACCCAACCTACATTCTTAACATCTTTACCTTCGCCTTGATTAATGATAGTAAACTCTTGTGTCTTACCATCAAGAAACAATAACTTATCTGACCCAATCAAATCTTCAAGTGATTCAGTCCACTCGGCATTGTAAAGTAAGTTAGGATTGTTAAGTAATTGAGGTCTAATAACCCACTTGATAAATTGATGGGTGTCCGACTTATTCTTATCAATCATTGGTGTTGGTAGTTTTGCTCCATTATGCATTACCCATAAATCTCTATCCGCTCCATTCTCGCCTTTACGCAAGACTTGGAATGGGTGTGATAAATCTCTACAAGTATTACCCGCAGTCGTAAATCGAAAGTGAATACCAACTTGTGTATTAACATCTCGATATTGTTTCCATACTTTATGTATGTCCTCAAAGTTTTTTGGTACTATCTTATGGGTATGTACCTTACCACTATTGTAAAACATAACCCCAAAACCATCTGAATTGTTTTCGTATGCACACTCCATCAAATTCAAATCAAGGTCTTTAGGACTGTTTGCTTTTATTATTAAACACATAATTTACTTTCCTTCCATTGTTGTTTAAAGTTAAAAGTTTGTTAGCCATTACTTACATTCTCGAATTGTCTAGATACATTTCTACTAGGTGTACCGAGTACATATCCGTTAGTAATTAACCAACTCCAGAAATTAGGGTACTCGCTTCTATTTTCTGGCTTCTTAATAAAAGAGATAAAAGATTTATAACTTAAACTTTGCTCTCTCATAGAAGATTGTTTTAAGTATCGTATCATTCCATCAGTAAATTCTAATGCTCTCATAAATCCGTGTTCTGATACATTACTCTTAAATATTCTCAACTCTACTGTTTTACTAGGTACTGTATTAACTGCCTCGTATCTATCATCACTCCGATACTGTCCATCAGATATCTTTTTGGTTTCCGATTTACACCAACGATTCATATTACGACCCGCAATATCTTCAATAAACCTAGCATTTTTCTTATCATTAACAAATACTAACAACTTTCCAACCTCCAATGGTGTTAATGCTTTCTTGTTAATATGTATATGCAATCCTGCACAATTAGTATTCCAACCTTTAACATAGGTACTCCCATTATCATCAGTCCAATAATCACTATTGAACATTTGAGTAAACCTATCTTTTAAAAACTTGAATGTACTAGGTGCGGTGCATATTTCAAATCCACCATTACCTTCATCGAGTGACCCATCTTTCTTACACTTAAACCAATCGCCATTGTAATCGTGTAAAGTATCAGGGTAATCATCAGGCATTGAATTTCTTGCCATAACTTCCAACTCTACACCATACAATAAATCTTTACTTGTATCTAAATTATCATCAATAGTTTCATCTTCTCTATATTGTACATTTAAATTTTCGTGTACAGGGTATGTATAGTTATAACAATATCTTTCGTGTTCATAAGCACAATCTTCATCATAATCATCATTGTACTCTTCCTCTTCTCTACGACTATCGGCACAAGCCTCACAACAATCATAGTCACTATTATAATCGTCACTATCTCTTACTTCATCACAACTAGGACAATAGTAAACATCATCATCAAATATATGATACACTAACCATCTTTCAATTTCATAGTGTAACTTACTGATTTTATTATCTAATTTACTTTCGCACTCATAGGCAAGATTACCTCTATGAGTATCACTATCATATACATTTTCATCATATAGTTTAATTTTATTTCTGAGGTACAATAATCTTTCTAATATAGCATTATTATCCCAAAAACTTCTATTAACTATGTCTTGATACTCTACTGTTTCATCAATGTTTAAATCACTATCAACATTTTTGTATAACTTAAATACCTTAATCAAGTTATATAATTCGTGCCTATCTTCTTTACTATACCTATCAAAAAATTCTTTTATCAAGGTATTTCTGTAATTAAATCTAGTAGTCATAATTTTTTACTCCCATTATTAAATTAAATTAATTTTATAAAGCTATATGCTATTCTTAAAATACCATACACACCTAAACAGAAACCCAAAAAAGGATATCCACTCACACTAATTAAAATACTACATATAAATAATAGTACTATAATTAATACATCTAAATTAGTTTCCATATATTATTACTCCTTTATTTTAAAAATGCTTTCTTAAATATTTCATTATTAAATTTTTCACTATCATTCTTAAATAAATCTGCTATGTCATTAAATATATCAATACCAGTCATATCATCTTTATATTTATTCAACACTTCTACTATAGCAATATAATGCCTTTGTGTAAACATATTTTTTTTACTCATAATTATTAGTCCTTTATTTTAGTCGTATTTAATAGTGATAGTTTTTAATTGTATAGCCACGGGCTTTCGCCAACACTTTCTATTTCGATAGCTATTTAGTTATATATTCTAGATATAAAAACTATCCAAAAAATTCTCTAAAATTTTATTTTTTAGTCCACGCCTTTATTAATTTTTCTTTTCTAATAACAGTAAACCAATTATTAGTATTTAAGTTATTAATAAACTTAATTTTTTCTTGCACATCATCTATATTTTTAAATGCCGTATGTACCTCGTCAGCATTATGGATAGTATATTCCATATTCTTAGTCCTTCCTTTGACTATCTTACCACCTATTTAGGATTTACTGTAAGATTTATTTTTTTTATCTTTTTTTATATTAACATATTTAAAATATATGTCAATACTTTTTTTTAAAAGTTTCTCAAATCTGCAAATCGGCACTTTTTAGACTTGCCACCATTGAAAGAAAAACCCTTTTCGTAAATTGAAGTCATTGGATATATACTCTTTTGAGCCTCTAAAATCTCATCTTGACTTCTTATAGAATCTAGGTTTAATTTTCTGATGGCAATTTTCATTCGTTCCTTTTTGCCTAATCTGAAACCTTTATTTATTTTGTTTTTCATAATTCTATAATCGCATTTTAAAAAAATTATTCAATAAATATTTTCAACTATTTTTTAAGTCATTGATTTTAAAAGAAACTTTTTTAATCTTTTTTTATTATTTTATTTAAAAATATAATTAAAAACTCACTCGCTATTTAAGTTATTGATTTTATTAATGAATTGGAAACACTTTTTAAAATTCAAATATTACTTTATATATTAAAATTTTATGTTGTATATTTGCAACAATCTATATTTTATGTTGTATATTTGCAACAGTTATCGTCAGCTTTTTTTGTTCTTGTTTTGTTCTTATTGCAGACATAAAAAAACCCTCTAAGAAAAAATCAAAGAGGGTTTAATTATTAGTTATAATTTTTAGTAGTGTCCGTAAGAATTTTTATAAGTCGTTGTATATGGTAAACTTTCAATTTTTTGGAAAGTGTAATGAGTAAATTCATTATTTAGGTCATAATGACTGACTTTATACCATACATTATTTTGAGTATCAATTGTAAACATTTTAAATTTTCCTTTGTTAAGTTTATTTAATATAAAACTTATTTCATAGATAAATTATAATTGCAAGGATTATTTTTAAAATAATTGTATAAATTTGCTAAGTCATTGAATATAAAGGAAACTATTTTTAATTGAATGTAAATATATTTGTTTATGAATATTTGTATAAATTTTGTAAACTAGATATAAAAAGTATGTATAAATTTTATATACATTATAGGTATTGACAAATAAAAAAAGTATGATACAATAAAAGAGGGATTGTATAGGATTTGTATATATATTTTGTTCTTGCTTTGTTCTGTTTGGCAAGGCATAGGCGAGTACCACCCCCACCCCCCACCCACATATATAGCAATGCCATACAAAATGGACAAGTTAGGGTGTTAACCAGTAGCTGGCCCGCTTGGAAGTTGACTGCAATGTATAGGGAAATATTGGGAGAGATAAAAAATGTTAACCAGTACCTTGCCCACTGCAAGTACAGGGTCGGGTGTTGTCGGTTCTGTGTTAACTTGTTATATTTATATAGTGTATACTAGGTATATAACCGCCCCCAGGGGGACTAATATTATTATACACCCTAATAACGGTTTTGTCAATAATTATTTTTATTATTTTTTTCTTGACAATTTGTTAACTAGATGGTATAATAGGGGTATATGAGTTTTTTACAAACAACAAATAATAAAAACAAAAGAAAATTAACAGAAAAGCAAGAGAAGTTTTTGTCAGCTCTTGCTGGCGAAGCCAATGGAGATGCACGAAAAGCCTTAACGGTAGCAGGATATGAACAAACATCATACTATGCTGTTCTAGACTCCCTAAAAGAAGAGGTAGTAGATGTTGCAAATAGCATACTTGCTCACAGTGCTCCCAAAGCGGCGGCTAAACTAGTAGATGTTCTTGAGAGTGACGCTCCCATACCACAAGTCGGTGCTAAGTTACAAGCCGCCCAAACTTTATTAGATAGAGTTGGCATCAGTAAAAGAGAAAGAGTTGACGTTAACCATAGTGTTACAGGTGGTATTTTTTTATTACCAGACAAAGAAGACATAAAAATTATAGATGGAGAAGTAGAAGACAATGGCACTGAAACGTAGAACAACTTCAACAATACCATTTGGTTATAAAGAATCAGAAGAAGTCCAAGGATTTCTAGAACCTATCCCTGAACAACTCGAAGCGTTAGAAGAAGTTAAAGGTTACATACTAAACGGCTCTCTATCTCTTCGAGGGGCTGCAGAACAACTACAATATAAAACAGGTAGAGGTATGTCAGCAGTAGGATTAAAGAAGATTGTAGACAAAGAACGAAGCAAGAACGGATTATTATCAAAGCATGGAAGAACCGCCTAAGAAAAAAAGAGGTAGACCAAAGGGTTCTAGTAGTCCAAGGCATCTAACTCGAGAGCATCAAGCACGATTACAAGCAGCTCGTGAGTTGAAAGCTAAAAAGAAAAAGATAGAAAAGCTAGAAGTAAAGCTATCACAAGAGCGTGGTAAGTTAAAAAACAAAAAAGAAGCTTTAACTTCGCCTGTTCTTACAGATACTACAAAAGAAAACTTACCTACAAAGGTAAAAGAGTTTATAGATGAGAACAAAGAGTCTATTGTTTTTAAACCAAACACTGGACCACAAACAGATTTCTTAGCTGCACCAGAGCAAGATGTGTTATATGGTGGAGCTGCAGGTGGTGGTAAGTCATATGCAATGCTAGTTGACCCACTACGGTTTATGCACAGACCAAGCCATAGAGCTTTATTACTTAGAAGGTCTATGCCAGAACTACGAGAGCTTATAGATAAATCAAGAGAACTTTATCCAAAAGCTTTTACTGGGGCAAAGTTTAGAGAAGTAGAAAAGATTTGGAGATTTCCAAGCGGAGCTATGCTTGAGTTTGGATACCTAGACAGAGATGCTGATGTATATAGGTATCAAGGACAAGCTTATAGCTGGATTGGAATAGACGAGCTAACTCAGTATCCGACTGAGTTTCCACTTCAGTACTTGCAATCACGATTAAGAACAACTGACCCAGAGATTAGAACTTATATTCGGTGTACTGCAAACCCTGGAGGAGTTGGCGGAAAATGGGTAAAAAAGAGATATCTTGACCCATCTCCACCTAATGAAGCTTTTAAAGGTTCAGATGGACTAACTCGTAAGTTTATACCTGCAAGACTAGAAGATAACCCTTATCTTGCAGAAGATGGTAGATACGAACAGATGTTAGCATCACTACCACCAGTACAAAGAAAACAGTTAATGGAAGGTAACTGGGATGTTGCGGAAGGTGCAGCCTTCGCAGAGTTTGATACTGAAAAACATATTATACCTCCATTCCAAATACCTTATCACTGGATGAGGTACAAAGGTATTGACTACGGTTATGCAGCAGAGTCAGCTTGTATATGGGCTACTATTGACCCAGAAGATGATACAATTATAATTTATAGAGAGTTGTATCAAAAAGGATTGACAGGTGAAGACCTTGCAGAAGTTATAACTGAGATGGAAAAAGATGAACGCAAAAGTATACAAGGTGTTCTTGATACTGCAGCGTGGAACAGAACAGGAACAACAGGTCCTACAGTTGGTGAAACTTTAGTAAGAGCTGGACATAAACTTAGACCAGCAGATAAAAATAGAATACAAGGTAAAATACAAATACACGAAAAGTTAAAACCAAATAATAGCACAGGTAGACCAAGATTACAGATTATGTCTAACTGTGTAAATTTAATTAGAGAGTTACAAAGTATTCCTTGTGACCCTAATAGACCTGAAGATGTTGATACAAAAGCATCTGACCATGCATATGATGCATTAAGATATCTAATTATGTCTAGACCTAGAATGCCTAGTACATTTAGAGAGATGGGCGATATAAAACGATTTACACCTAGTGACCCAACATTTGGATATTGATATGCCAACATATACATTTAGAAATAAAAAAACAAAAGAAGTTTACGATATAGTTATGTCGTACGAAGATTTATTAAAATATAGAAAAAAACGAAACGTAGAACAAGTATTCCAACCTTATAAGGTATTTCGTTTAAATGACATGGGCGGCCCAGAAGATAGTTTTAGAGAGTGGTGCTTACAAGACTCAAAAGATATAGATACGAGTAAATCATTTAATTTTAGAAATAGTAAAGAGGAGTACTTATTTGGTAATGAAGAAGATAAATAGTAAAAATTGTTTAGAAGGTAAGACTGTTAAAATAGGTTATTCAGATGTTGAACTAAAGGTACAAGCACCTGAGTTTAAAAAATCTAATATGACAGACTGTTATGGTCAATATACTCAAAGAGAGAACATGATTGAGATACAGCCTGGACTTTCTGATATAGACGAAGCAAATACATTAGTACACGAGATAGTTCACGCCTGTGTTTATATCTCGTCACTTAATACAGATGGGCAACCACTATCTAGTGATAATGACGAAGAAGTAGTGGTAAATAGCCTATCTAATCATTTAATTCAAGTTTTAAGAGATAATAAATGGTTATTACCATATTTATCGAAAAAATTACTTGACAAACCTAAATAATGACTGTATAATAGAATACAGGGATATACACAATATTAAGGGGAACTATGGTAGATTATACACAAGATAGTACACAAGACGAACCAATGTCAGCAGAAGAAATGGAAAAAGAGCAGGAAAAGTCTAAACTTTCCTCTTATATCTATAGAAGATTTTATGACTGCGAAACTGCTCGTAGGAGTGATGAAGACAGATGGTTAGAAGCTTACCACAATTATCGTGGCAGATATTATAAAAATGTTAAATTTAGAGACCATGAAAAGTCTAGGGTCTTTGTAAAAGTAACAAAAACCAAAGTATTAGCAGCTTACGGACAAATTACGGATGTTCTGTTTTCTGCCAACAAGTTTCCCATCTCCGTAGAAGAAACTAAAATACCAGAAGGTGTAGCAACTTTTGCACATCTCAATCCCCTAAAAGAGCAGCTAGGTGACGGTCTTCAGCAACCCGACCCAACTATCGAAGGAAATATGGGAATGGGTACAGAGACTCCTGCCCCAACACCAATGGCTACTCCAATTGGTTTTGAAGGGGATGGGAAAGCCTTAGAGCCTGGAACTACATTTGAATCTTTAAATGAAGAGTTTTTGGCATCTCTTAAAGAAGAATACGAAGGTGCAGATTTACAAGAAGGTCCTGCACCTATGCCTGAGATGCAACAGATAAAACCAGCTCAAATAGCAGCTCGTAGAATGGAAAGACTTATTCACGATGAGATAGAAGAATCAAATGGCTCTAGTGAATTAAGAAATGCGATATTTGAATCAGTATTATTAGGAACTGGAATTGTAAAAGGTCCTTTTACCTTTCATAAAACTTTACATGCATATGACAAAGATGAAGAAGGTTTTAGACAATACAATCCAAAACAAGTAAAAGTTCCAAAATTAGAACATGTAAGTCTTTGGGATTTTTATCCAGACCCTAATGCAACAAGTATTGAAGAATGTGAGTTCACAATTCAGCGACATAAATTTAATAGAAATCAATTAAGGAATCTGCTGAACAGACCATTCTTTGATAAAGAAGCAATAATTGCTACTTTAGAAGATGGCCCTAACTATCAAGACAGAAGTTTTGAATCTAATTTAGATTTAGGTGATGAAACTTATGAATCAAATGAAAGTAATTCTAGATTTGAAGTTCTTGAATATTGGGGTATTGTAGATACTACAACAATAAAAGAATCTGGATTAAAACTTCCAGAAGAGTTTACAGAAGAAAATGAATTACAAATTAATGCTTGGGTAACAGAAGGTAGAATACTAAGAATGGTTCTTAATCCATTCCAACCTTATAGATTACCTTATCATGCGTTTCCTTATGAAAGAAACCCATATAGCTTTTTTGGAATAGGTGTTCCAGAAAATATGTCAGATGCTCAAGCTATTATGAATGGACATGCAAGGATGGCAATAGACAACCTTGCTTTATCAGGTTCACTTGTTTTTGACATAGATGAATCAGCACTTGTAGCTGGTCAGTCAATGGATGTGTATCCTGGAAAAATATTTAGAAGACAAGCAGGTATGCCTGGACAAGCTGTACATGGACTTAAGTTTCCAAACACAGCAACTGAAAACATGATGATGTTTGATAAGTTTAGACAACTTGCTGATGAATCAACAGGTATTCCGTCGTACTCTCACGGACAAACTGGTGTGCAAAGTATGACAAGAACTGCATCTGGTATGTCTATGTTATTAAGTGCAGCGAACTTGAACGTAAAAACTGTTATTAAAAACATTGATGACTATTTACTAAGACCACTTGGTGAAAGTTTCTTTCAATGGAATATGCAATTTTACGAAGGCGACTTAAACATTGAAGGTGATTTAGAGATTAGAGCTACAGGCACAGCTAGTCTGATGCAAAAAGAAGTTAGGTCTCAAAGGCTAACAATGTTCTTACAAACTGTTCAGAATCCAGCGATTGCACCATTCGTTAAGATTTCTGAAATAATAAAAGAACTTGCGTATAGCTTAGACCTAGACCCTGATGAAGTTATTAACGACCCAGCGGCTGCTGAGATATATGCTAAAATTATAGGATTACAAAATGCTCAGCAACAAGGACAAGAACAACCTACAGGTCCTGGTGTCGAGTCCGCAATGGGTGGTGCTCAAGGAGTACCTCCAAAAGTTGCAGGAACTGACAGTCAAGGAACTGGCGATGGCACAATCGGAACAGGCAATGTTTCGCAGCCAGGGGAAATGGAGTTTACTGGAACAGTTGATACACCTCCAGGACAACCTCAAGAATAATTAATAACAAGAAAGCACTATGACAATTTTAAATTTTCTTACTGGACAAGATAAAAAACGTAAACAAACAAACATATCTACAGATAGTCCTATTTCTGCACCTAAAGCACTAGGTAAGAAAACACTAGGCAGGGCTATTATGAATATAGATTTAAATCAAAAATTAGATTATGAAATGCTTAACAAAGGAGGAGCTGTTATGAAAAAGAAAAAAACTAAAATGATGGCCAAAGGCGGTATGGCTAAAAAGAAAACCAAAATGATGGCTAAAGGTGGAATGGCTAAAAAGAAAACCAAAATGATGGCCAAAGGTGGTAAAGTTAAAAAAACTAAAATGATGGCTAAAGGCGGAAAAGTCAAAGGCACAAAAATGTATTCAAAGGGCGGGAAAGTTAGCAAAGGTAGGTAGTGTCCTTTTTAATAAGTAACGTACCCCATTTTAAATGTTGGGTACGAAAAGAGTTTACTGCTAATCATTCTAACTATCACGGCGAATATATACACGCACTAGCTTTTGCAGTAAACACTATACCCGATAGGTCTTTAAGTTTTCAAGTTGTATTCACAGGATGTGAAATAGATTCTGAAGATGGACCAGATGAAAACATACACGGTGGTGCTATGTGGGCAAGAATGCCTATACAAGCATTAGTTGCAGACATACCGTATGATGAATGGCCAGAACCAATGGAAGACCATTTGTGTCAACCTTGGGACTGTGAATCAAGAACTCATAGTGCAGTTGTTCTTGATAGAGTTAGTTCATCACCGTGGTTATGTAAAATAGATAATAACTTTTATAAAGGTAAATATTTATTTACTGTTGACTACACTGATAGTGATATTGCTGATGACCCTGCACAGCATAAACAATCACATGTATTATATTTAATGGACGCAGGGAAATGGACTGGTAACTTTGTTGCTTTACCTAATAATAGAGTAAGAGCTACAAGTCCTGCATTATGGAGAACAGGAGAAGGAGCACCTGACTTTGCACCATCTCAATGGATACATTCTGCAGAACAACATGAAAGTTACTTAGACCCTTTTATAACTTTTAACAATTTATATTCAGATGGTAAAAAAACTAAAAAGTAAAAGAAAAAAATTTAGTACTGGAGGATTTACAGGAGCAGCAATGCCTTCTTCTCAAAAACCTTTTAGTGGTTTTTCTTTAACTATGGACCAACTAACACCTATTGGTAAATCTGTATCAAAAGGATTTATTAGAACAAATAAAAAAGTAACATAATATGGCAACACCAGGATACGCAGCATTATACAGAGTACCAGGAGCACAACAATCAGGCTCTCAAGATAAACCTATTGACAATGTAGTTGGTGAAGATAAAGCTCCTACTATGGGATTGTATTCTCCAGGAACTCCTATGGAAGTACAAAGTCCTGGACAACCACAAAGATTATTTGACCCATCAAGAGCAAGATATGCTGCTGGTGGTTTAACTGGTGTGTTTGAAGAAAAAGAAGTTTCAGATGACCCAGGTTATCGTGCATACGAAGAAGGTGGTATTGTTATTCCAGAATTACAAAATAAACAAGACTCTGGTATGCCTGTTGATATACTAGCACAAAATGAAATGCCAGAACAAAAAGATGTAATGCAAGATGCTCCAGATATGCAAATGGAAAATGAAGATATGATAAAAGATATGGAAGTTAATGTAGATACATCAATGTTAACAGCAGAAGATGAAGAAGTATTAGAAGATGCTATTGAATCTTTTCCAGAACTTATGAATATTATTCCAAAAATGTTAGTAGCTACACAACCTAATATGGTTGATGGCGTAAAAGAATTTACTGGTGAAGGCGAAGTCGAAGGACCAGGAACAGGTACATCAGACTCAGTCCCTGCAATGTTATCGGATGGAGAGTTTGTATTTACAGCTAAATCTGTTAAACAGATAGGTGTAGACAAACTTCGTAAGATGATGAAAAAAGCAGAAGACGATTATGATAAAGATATGAATATCCAAGAAGAGCAACAAATGGAAGATGCTCCATCGG
>VTLG01011325.1_pt1 | contig 26066 bp, 35 predicted proteins | sample 4694571 | NCBI WGS metagenome assembly VTLG01 (sample SAMN12604809, study PRJNA352737) | marine metagenome | biome: ENVO:00000447; feature: ENVO:00000209|ENVO:00000569|ENVO:01000036; material: ENVO:00002151; isolation source: viral sequences binned using virsorter ...
AGCAATAGAATGGTAAACAAACCAGAACCACAAAAGGAGCAACCCAACTATAACTATTAAATCTAGATACCATCTAATCATCAGGCTTTCTACACTCCGATTGTTTTTCAATTTCCCTGTTAATCGTATCTGACGCGATATTGCCAGCAAAGCCTGTCACAAAACTGGCAACGCTAGAGCATCCGATTTGAAAGAAAAAAATAAATGTAATTAAAAACTTCATCTAAAAAAATCTTGCAACTGCCATTGCATAAAATTGCTAGGCTTATGTGTGCTATCAAGCAACAAAAGATAAATTATTAAACTGGCTACAAAGCAAGCCAGTACCATCACCGCGAAGTCTGCAAGCTTCTTTAGCATTCATCATAATCTCCCCGACCAGAATAATAAGTACAGAGCGCCGTAGAAAATCCCGAAGAAAATAATTAGTTTCAGGTTCACTCCGATGCCTTCCAGCTTTTAGAATCTTCATCCCATGTATACCTTTTCCCATCGTCAGGCATCGCACTTGGAGCTTGCCAGTCATCGTTGCTATCTAAAGCCCATGAAGGAAAAGGTTGAGGTGCGATAAACTTATCCTTAACTTTATCGTAGGTAAACCCAATGCCAGCAAACTGCTTCCTAAAATTATTATTGTAGGAAGTCTGCACCCAATTAAAGGAGTCACCGACTGCACCAGAGTTTATAAAATTTTGTTCTGCTACTATGACCCTCTGCACTACTCCATCATTATTTATTTCTGCAAAATGACTCATATCTCACCTATTGAAATTTGTATCTAAGAATTACTACTCCTGATCCACCGTTACCACCAGTTGCAGAAGTTCCGGCTCCCCCACCTCCACCCGATCCTGTATTGACTGTACCCGCTGCTCCGCTGCCGCTCGAGGGAGAATTTCCGCCTCCCCCCGCGCCGCCGTTAGATGCTGTTCCGCTGCTATAAGTTCCCCCTGCTCCGCCCCCCGCCCTTGTAACCGCAGAGCCAGTGATTGAAGAACTTGACCCGTCTCCGCCATCGCCCCCCTTTGTATTAGAACCGTGTCCACCAACTGCATTGTGTCCACCGCCACCAGCCGCTCCGTAATTTGGTGAGGACGCGCCGTTCCCATTACCACCATCATTACCTTGGGAGGGTGTAGTAGATGGCGTATTACCAGAACCACCTGTGCCGGTTGTTGAACCGCCGCCTCCGCCGCTTCCGCCATCTCGCCCATTGTTGTTTGACCCGCCTCCCAGACCCCCACCGCCTCCTCCAGTAGAGGTTATAGTGGAGAAGGATGAATCGGACCCATCGGCTCCATGAGTGCCAGATGACGAACCTGAAGCACCAGCACCTACAACAATTGAATAAGTTTGATTGGAAATTGAAAAGCTCCCTGCCGTCCGGTATCCGCCCGCGCCTCCGCCCGCTCCCGATCCACCGCTGCCATGGCCAGCGCATCCCGCGCCTCCCCCGGCAATCACAAGGTATTCCACATCAGCATCAGAAGTAGTAACTACAAAATTGCTGGAAGAATTGAACGTGTGGACTTTGTAATCTCCATCAGTCGTCACCGTGCCGCCCGTAGCCGCGCTTATAGGAGGTTGTTGCCCTGTGCCTTCGCCTATGTTTGTCCAAACATTGTCATCTGTACTTGCATCGGTGCAACAATACATCTCACCCGTGCTAGTCCGTAACCACAAAGTACCTACCCCACCACTCGGATTAGTGTCTGCGGCTGGCTCGGAGGTGCTTTTAGTTATGCTCCCAGCCGCCGCAACAACACCGGAGGATCGTCCTGCATTTGATTCAATTATTCCGCTCATAATTTTTTCCTTATCTGGTTTGGTCGAGGTAACTCACAACCACATCCACGTTGGCAGAGTTTGCGGTAGCAGCGCATAAATGATCTTCATCTACCAAAACAATTCTTCCAGTATGTTCAAATGTCTGATTTGCGCCAAGTGCTTGTGCTTTGTAAATGTAATAATCCGTTCCCCCACCCCCGTCATCGATATAAAGGTCGAATGTTTCAGCCGCGCCAGCTTCTTCACACAGCGTGATTGATAAAATTGTATAAGTGTGACCATTCACACCGTTCAACAAAACTGACTCTGCATTGGTCAGCCCTGCTTTTAATGCAACACTAAGAACTTCACTTGCCATAACTTATCTCCTAGAATCCAAGGACAAGAGCCTTGCCCGTGCTTGATATTGATGGGTGCATAATTGATGATGAAGAACTCAAACCAAACCCTTGCACATCAAGGCTGGCTGCGAGTTGCGGTGATCCGTCTTCCACAACATTTGCCATGCCACCACCAGCATTACCTGTGCGAACAAATGCGACTGTAGAGGCATCCCCATCAGAGAAACTGCCAGCCCCAGTGACATAAGTTACTGCCACTTTAGAATAAGTTGATGCGCTGGTAACAGCCCCCGTTACATTGTAGATTGCAAAATTCGCTGGCGCAGATTGCTTCGTAATTTTAACAGTGCCGCGCAACGCCGTATGAGTAGAGTCATCCCAAGAATCCATGTAAGCATTGATGCTTGCAGAATTCGCATCAACATCATCCATATACATGACAGAAGCACTGGCAAGCGTTCCATTGTTAAACCAGACTTTGCCCACTCCTTGATCTGAGTCAGCCGTGTTAGATTCAAAGGTCATGTCCAAGCCAAAGTCATTGCCCCGCACACCCTGGTCGCCCTTGTCACCGCCCCTGATAAATGTGGCTGAAATCTTATCCCCGTCAGCAAAACTTCCAGCCCCAGTTACATAGGTACAAGCCACCTTGGAATAAGTTGAGGCTGAAGTTACTGCTCCCGTAACATTGAACATGGCAAATACTGCCGGATCAGATTGCTTTTCAAACTGGATATGTCCTTTTACGGTTGAAGATGAATCGTCAAATGAATCCACCAGAGAATTGATACTCACGCCGTTGTCGTCTACATCATCAAGATAGACCACCGTGGCAGAGCCTACCGTGCCGTGGTTGAGCCACAATGTCCCAGCCCCTTGATCTGAATCAGCCGTCGCTGTATCAAAGGTCATATCCAACCCCGCATTTGGCCCTCGATTTCCCGTGCGTACAAACTGAACATCCACGGCATGGGTATCACTGATCGTCCCTGCGGATACCACATGGGTTACGGCAATTTTAGAATACGTTGATGCCGAGGTAACAGCGCCCGTTACATTGTAAATATGATAATTTTCCGGCGCGGTTGATTTTTTAATAATGATTGTGCCGCGTAAATCAAGATTAGTTGAATCATCCCAACTATCCACCAATGAATTAATGTTCACCGCATTAGCATCAACATCATCCATATATAAAACCGTGGCACTTGAAGCTGTCCCGTGATTCAACCATACTTTGCCATTCCCTTGATCCGTATCAGTAGTGGTCGATTCAAATGTCATTTCCAATCCAGCCGCCGCACCCGTCGCACCGACTGCGCCGTCTTCAACCAGGAGTCGCCATTTAGCAGCATCCGTATTAGTTGAAATGGGCAACGAGCCTGATGAAGTGTGTGCCTCCAGACAAATGTAAATTGCCTGCGGACTTGCCCCAGTATCTTTTACAATATCCCGCTGGACATAAGCTGTGCTTGCCGCCCAGTTGCCCTTGGATGTTCCGATTTCCTGGGTAACAGAAAAATCTCCGTCGTCATCGAAAGCAAACAGCTTGTTCTTTCGATCTGCCACTACGGATGAAGCTTCAGTAGTACCCGCGTCAGGCACGATGCTTCCCAGTTTGAAACAGCGGTCAATCTCTTCCTGCATGTCCTGGGTGATTTGCGTAAGCTTATCCAGGTTCCCTTCAACCGTGTCAGCAGAAAATGGATCGTTCTCAACGTAATCACTCGTCTGAGTTTTAGCGGTAACACGGCGGATAAAGACGTTGCCCGTTCCAGTTGGCGGAGTATTGCCGCTCGTAAAAGTTACATTCCCGCCACCGGCTGTGCCAACCCCGCTTAGAGTGTAATGGGTCGTCAATGTTTTTTTCGTCCAAGATGTTGGAGCGCCGACAGGAGTGCCAAGATAAACTTCAATTTCTGATTCAGCCTGGATATTGAAATCGTAGGCAAATACAGTCGTCGAATTATCTCCGTTGTATTGCTTAGTTCTTGTTAGTGTTGATATGGTCATTTTTTACCTCGGTAATTCAACTGGTTTACCAGTTTCTTCTGTTAACTTTAATTGCAACATTCTCCTTAAACGACTCGCAACTTCAGGGTATTTCTCTTTAAAATCTTCTTTTGCCTGTTCTAAAAATCCCACATAGTTTTCTCGCCATATCTCTGCACGTTCAAAGTTTGAGCGTGGAGTAATGCCGTCATCAGAAACCTGATAGTCTTTAGAACTAATTTCTTCATTCATCTTTTCAATAAAGGTTTTCCCATCTGAATCTTTAACCCCCCTGGCGACATGCCTGACCAGCCAGTTTTCCTGTAATCCTGTAATATTTATTGATACACCTTGTTCATCACTAATAAACCCGTCAGGAACAGGAAAACGTGCGCCTACGGAAAACGCTTCCCGTCTGAGGTTGTCAAACTCGCGTCCAGTAGATTTAGAATGCCGCGAAGGCATCAATGTATTCCACAACGCACCTTCGTCGACAATATCGCTGCCCAACCAATCACGTTTTGCGTGCAACCCCTTTGATAATCCAGGCACTCCTTTCATAATTTCGTCGAATATTGTTCTTGTTTCCCGAATTGTTGGATCAACAACTTTCCCCATGTTTGCCACAAGCCTAGGAATAACTGTGCCTGTCAATTGTTTTAACGATCTTGCATCTGTTCTATCAGGCGCTAACATTGCATCAAAGATTTTACGAGCATTAGTCGCCCACGTTTTAGAAAGCATTTGTTTGGAAATGGCAAGCAATAACGCCGTTTCCGCATTATTCACAACCTCTGGATCAACCCTGTTTCTGAATTTTTTTAAATCAACCACCAACCCCATGATCTGACCAAAAGGATCAGCCCTATCAAAAGAATAATAATGTAATGTCCCATTGTCAGCTTGCCAAACAAGCGAATCTTCCTGCCATCCAGCGGCTTTCAATGTTGCCCGTGCGTCTTTAGCATTCGGGCCTACTGGGCCACTGCCGGTAGCATTTCCTGCATTTGCCGCCTGATAAGCCGCAAATCCAATCGCCGCCCCCATTGATAGCTTTGCCAATGCCCTGCTCCTTCTAGCCTGCTTCCCCTTTTCTGGACCTTGCCCAAATATTGATTCACGCGACTCTTTAATGGCAAAATTTAATAATGGAAATTTTTCAAAAGCCACCTTGTTTAAATTGCTCGGTGTTCTAACAAAAGGAAAAGGTATTCTCAGCAACGGTAATTTTTCAACCATACCTTGGAACGCCTGACCAATACGACCAGGTTCATTTGTAAATGTTAACTCTTCGGCTAAACTTTGTGCCTTTATCCGCAAATGCTCTGGCGGATTGGAAACAGACTCATCAATGAATTTATAAAAATCAGCGCCTTGCAATCCTTTGCTTATTGCCTGCTGCGCGGCCTGGTCAGTTAATGACATGCGAAATGCTAAAGCTTTTAAAAAAGTATCCGAAGTAATTACGGGTCTTGCGCCGACTTTCCGAAACAGATTGAAAGTTCCATCAAGAATCATTGCCATCCAACCTTGCTCATTAAACTCAAAAAACTCATCCCCTTCCTTGCCTAAAGCCTGCTGCCCCCTCCTAAATGCCTTGTTAAGATTGGCAACCGTGGCCTGTGGCTCTCCAAATCCTTCTAATTTAATGGCATTCGGGCCACCAATTTCATCCAACTCCTTGGATGTGCCTCCAACTGCCGTGACATCCCATGCAGACCGTGCCAGTTTCCACGCATGACGCACACTTTCATTGTATTTATAAAAACCCATTCCTAGTTGGCGAAAATAAGTCTTATCTTCTTCTGGAGTGCGAAAGGCCGTATCCCACATTGCAGTAAACGCTTTTTCTGGCAAAAATTCATTGAGAATATTTAAACTGGTCATGCCAAAATTAGTCAAGTGAGTTGGCACACCACTTAATAGGCCGCTCATCCATAACTCAGTCATCATCTTCAACATGGTTGGGCCTTTAAGTTTTTTCAGCATTGCAGCCCGTTTGCTAGGCTCCTCTAAAATACCCAACATTTCAGCGGCTGCCATGCCATCAATATTATCCAGATCAAAACCCTCGTCCGATAACATCGTGTCCACCTCTTCAGTAAAACTTTGCAAGCTTTCTTGCAATGGGCTAACAATTTCTTTTCTATCCGACATTTTCCTAGAAGAGCCAGCCCCAATGGCAGCGGATGCTTGATGCAATTTGTAAAACATAAGAATAGAACGAAGCATTTCGTCTTGCGGCACTTCCCCAGCCAACACCTTGTTTCTCGTATCAACCAAGTAAGCCGCAGAAGTAAGATCAAGTATTCTTGCCATTTGTTGCTGTTTACGGCTTGCAGTAGCAGGGTCTTTTATTCCTAAAACTTCTGCTACCGCCTTGTCAGGATCGTCAAGAATTGTTTCTTTAGCTTCTTTAACAAAAAAAGCCGCTTCCGCATCTTCCAAGCCAGCCGCCAAGTCCTTGTCTTTCATTCGGCGTAATTGGGCAATCATGTTTTTAATATCCTGCCCAGTATCCATCCGATCATAATTGATACGAAAACGAGGTGTTTTTCTAGGTATATCTTTTACTTTTCCCTTTGCCTCTAAAGGAGTTTCGGGCTGTAACGCTTTTGCTGTCTCACTCTGCCCCTCAACCCTAAGTTGCCGCCTACGCTTGCCAGCTAACCCCTCATCAGGAAATTCGGAACTTCGGATAATTAACGGCTCATCCATGATTCCAGATTCGGCACGGCGCTTTTTCATCGTGCTAATTCTTTGCCTGTCGCGATAAATCCTTAATGCCCCAACAAACCCATCCAATATTCGATCAGTAACAATACCCTTTAAAGGCCCATCAATTATTGCTCTTTTGATTCGGTTAACCACATTTGGATCTTCCCTGCGAGTTTTCATAAAACTTGTTATAGGGTTAGCCAACTCAGGATAAGATTCTATAAGATTAGACAAGCCTTCATAATTGGCATCATAAGCAGTAAACTCAGCGAGAATGCCATCCATTGCCGCCTTGGTTTTCTTAGAATTTTTAAAAAACCCCGCCGCCTTTGTAAATTTTTTAACTCCATAAAAATTAACTAAAAATTCCACCATTGGCCTGGACAAATTATTGCCAGCCTGTAACAGTTCGTTCTCAAAAAATGATTCCTTTTTTATTTCAGGAATAATATCGCCAAGCCTAGACTCACCCTCACCAGGGTCATCCTCCCCAGCAACATAATTGTAAGCATCCTGTATACTGTTTAATAAATTAGAAACGCCATCAAGACCCGCGCCTAACGCCTGCATACCAGGCAAGCCCGTATGTGTCGGATAAAAGTTTGATTTAAGTTGTATACGCCCATCTATTGATTCATCACCAATATCCTCTACCTCCCTGCCCCTATAAGGAACAGGACGCATAACAAATCCCCCTTCAGATGAATCTGGTTTGGGAAAATTTGCCATACCATCTTCTTCCATTATTGCTTCTTCCTCGGATTCGTCCTCCTGTTCCAGAAGACGAGACATACGCTCTTTAGCGCGGCGTAAATTATCATCGTCAACTCGACGATTGACCGCTTCTTCGCCCAGCATTAAATTGTCAGTTTCAGACGTTTCAGCCATTAATCATTCCCCTGTATGACACCAACTTGCTTCATAAACGATTGCCAGGTTTTTTCAAATTGTTCTTTATTTTTCAAATCCGCATCCGCCTCCAAACTCAACAGTGTTAATTCCAACAAACTAATTAACTGAGAATTGTATCCATGCTCTTCCGCATTTTTCCTTAAATACTGAATAGTTTCTCTCGCGACAGTCAGGTTCTTTTTGGCAGAATCACCGAATTCCCACTGTTCTGTTTTCGGCTGAATGTTCTGCGGTACTGGCCTTGGCTCTGGCACATTAACCGGCTGCCTTGAAGGTGTGGCAACCGTACCAGGACTTGGTTTGCCTGCATCTACAGCAGGCTGCACTGCTTGGTCACCTGGCTTGACCGCTGGCATCCCAGGCTCATTCATTTGCAAATTACGCAACCCAAACTCCACTTCTCCTGGTGGTTTGCGCGGGGCTACCGAAGGAGCATCAACTTGTGCTGGCTTAGAATCGACAATTGGTGTGCGTGGCATTAATTCTTTTTTAAGTGTCGCTGGTGATTTAATACCAGTTTGTTGCTCTATAAATTGATCTGAAAACTTTTTGCGTAACTCAGTTACTATCCCTTCTGCCTCTATATACTCTTCTTCGGTAATTTGTTTGTTTTCTAACGCTGCATTTAATTTATTAATTATGACCCTGACATTAGGAATCTCCACACCATCTTTATTTTTTTCCACACTACGAACAATTGGCGGCAAATCATTCAATTTCACTTGGGTATCAACCAGGGAAACAGGACTTAACGGCTTTGTGTTCAACTCCATTTCTTTATTAATCAGTTCAGTGGCGACCGCTTCAGCGTCTTCACCGGCAGCCACACGCCTGTCAAACAAAACTAACGTATTCCGCTTATTCTGAGCATCTTTTATTTTACCCAGCTTTGTGTAAGCCTCAATAAGCAAAGCTTCCTTTAACTTTTTACGGAAATCTCCCGTCTTCTTGTCGTTTAATGTTGCTTGCCGCCCACTCAAACGACTCGTTAATAACTTTCGCACATCATTGCCCAACGAAGGATTGCTGTTAATATCAGAAATTTTAATAATAGGCCGATCAGGATATTTCAATTGCTCCTCAATTTGTGCAGCAACTTGGTCGTATACTTCTGGATTAGTTGGTCTATCTGCGTATGGATCGCCGCGTTGCACCATGACAACACGGCTATCAAAATATGTTTTAGAAATTTTTTGATCATCCCTTGCCTGACGCAACTCCTTAAGCGTCACATCTGAAAATTTTGTTGGATCAAATATTCTGCCGTCAAAGTCTGCCTCGTTTGCTTCAAGTCTTGCCTTTCTCTCTCGTTCACCTTTTTTGCGAAGACGTTCTTCATTAGCGATTCTGTCTTTGCGGTTTTGTTTGATATTATCTTTTCCCCGTATCCGCAATATTTCCAATTCTTCTTCCGATTGATGCTGTGCCACATCTAAGGCATCATTAACATCCGACATGCTAGTAGCATCGTCAATCACTTGTCTTAAATGGGCATCTTCCCTGTCTTTCCTAATCTTATTTTTTTCTTTTACACCCTCATCAGGGTCAAGCAAACCACCCGTCACCATGTCATCAATAAGCTGCATCATAGTTGCATCGATGTCTTGTTTTAAAAGACGGTTGCTGGGAATATCAGGCATTTTTATTTCTTCTTGTCGTAATGCGCGAATATTTTCCAAACCCTGTGCTTTTAAAGCTTTAACCCGAAAAACACGGGCTTCTTTTTGTATTGAGCCAATTTGACTAGCATAAAACTGAGTCCCTTCCGCTTGTATCAAACCAGTTACACGCGAATTGTAAGATTGGCCCTTGCCAGGAGTCGCTAGTAATTTATTAATAGCCAACAACCCGTCGCCCAAATCTTTTTCATAAGTTTCGGGATTAAAAGTTTCTGGCTGCAACAATTGTGTTTTTAATTTGCTATATTGAATTTTTCTCTGTGCATTTGTACTATTTACCAAATTCGTATTTTGCGTGTCCTGCTCCGCTATTGCCAAATTAGTTCCAGTAGCCCCCAGCCACTGTAAGTTACGCCCAGTTTGAGCCATCCGCCTATACGGCTCGGTAAAAGCCCACTGATTGGTCTGACGCAGACCAGAACCACCGCTTTGCTGAATAACAGAGAAATCTACGTTCATTAACCAAACACTCCTTGCTGATCTAATTTTCTGTATTGAATACCCGTTTGCCCAGCCCCCGTCAGCAAACTTGCCCCTGCTCCTATCATGCCAGTCTTACGAGCAACCGTGCCACTTGCAGAAGTAAGCACCGCTTGGTCTTGCAATCCTTGGGCTTGCATAGAACCGCCTCTGCGTATTAGTTGCGCGTTCATATCATCGATAAACTCTTGCTCCGCCAAGGCCACCAAGTTGGTTCCTTCCATTGCCACAATTCCGCTGCCACCTTGCTTGGCAATCATTGCCCTTCGTCGCTGGTCGTCCTGCTTTTCTTTCATGCTGGCGTTAAACTCGGCGTTCTGCTTTGCAATCTCAGCATCGCGCAATTGTATTTGCGCGTTTCTTTGAGCAACGGCGTTAGCGGCTTTGCCTTGCTGTGCTTGTCCGTAGGCAGAAACTCCAGCGCCTACAGCCGTTGCCGCCAAAGAACTAACAGCCACTCCAGCTTGAAACGCCGCCGCCGCTCCTTTAGCAGTCGCCGCTTTTGCAGCAGTCATCCCTAAAACTTTTACACCAATCGCTGTAAAGTTATGCGCTTTACTTAATGTTTTGCGTAGGCTTTCTTCATCGAAAATCATGCAATAATCCTTGCGTATAAATAGTGGTCTTCGCCTTCTGGCCCATACTTTTGCATCTTGCCTTCCAGATTGAATCCCATCCTTTCCAGCCATTGAACGCCTGGGTAAAAATCACAAACAACATTCGCCTGCACGCGATTCAACTCCATGCCTTCAATAATTTTGTCCATAAAACTCATTACATTTTTATGCACCCATATTCGATGCTTCTGGTAATTCGCTCCCATCGTCACCCAAGCATGTCCCACTCCAGGCCAGATAGGAATAATGCCAGCGCATCCTATAATTTCGCCTTCAGAAAATCCTGTGAAGGCAGTGCCTTTTTGCATTCCTTTAAGTTGAACATCCGATTCACGATCTATATGCGATAAAGCTACAGAATCGCTGTGCCGCAAGTTCAACGCTTTTAAATGCCACGGCTCAAAGCCAGTTACCCACCGTTTAGAAGTGTTCCCCGACATTCATGTCCATAATTACAGCGACCACATGAAAATCCAAAGGCTGCTCCTGGCGAATCTCTACAAATCCGTCGCGGTCATAGCCCAGGTTCATCACTTTCTTATCCCCAGTAAATGCTGCTGGAGGACTGCCCATCAGATCAGCCGACGATCTGAATGGAATCTGGTCGCCATTGATTTTGATTCCAGTTGTGTTCACCAAACGAACTAGAACCTGATTCGCTCTTTTCTTTCTGCCTTGGCTCGTTCCAGTAGGTGTGCCAAACTCTGGCCTGCTGGGTTTAATCACTCCAGAAAATCCCTGTCCGACATACGCCTCGGATACTGCGCTTGAAACTGTGACAGAACCACCGCTCACTGTTTTGTCTGGAAAGACCGCGCCGTTTCCCACAATCTTGACCGACTCGCCTTCCAGGTGCGCTAGGCCCGTGATCGTGGTCACACCCTTCCGAACTTTTCCAGCAGAGTCGTATTTAGAAAACGCAGTGCCATTGATATTGGCTCCTGTCGTTTGGTTCGTCAGCGCAAATGTGTTCGTCGCTGTACTGGCAACCTTGTAACGATTGCCATTCAACTCAGTCATTCCCTTGACTTCTTTTATGTCAACCAGGTCACCGTTTGAAAATCCATGCGACGCTGCCGTCACCACTACAGGATTAGCTTGTGTCGCTCCCGTAATGGTTACAGGACTATCCAATGTCAAACAAGAGTCAGCAAACACATCAGGGTTCAGCCATTCAATAAATCTTTTAGTCACCCCATTAATTCTTTTTTTAACGCTGATCCACAACTCGTCTTTCAGGCCATCCGAAGAAGGAATAACCGCAACCGATTCAACCACTGGCAAATCACCTCCCACTGGATGGCGATGCCATGCAACAACATTTTGGTCACGCAAGTAAGTGCAACCGATCAAAACTCCGTCTGCGGTACAAGCCCAGACAACCGTGTCTTCTTCCTGCTGGTACGCCATGTCAGATACGCCTGACTCTGTGACATGCTCTGCAAGTAAAGTAATATCTGGAGCCAGGTAGCCATCCACATCAAAATTAAATACCAACTCTCTTACTTTTCGCCCAGCCCTTTGGTTGAACAAAAGTAAGTTGCCAACATTAAGAGGCGCTACCTTGTTACTCCCGAAACCAGCTTGGCGAACCGCCTTGATATTAGTTGGTGTGATATTGTCATCCTGTCCACCCGTAATCGTAAATTCACCGCCAAGCGTTCCGCATAACATATCCGTCGATTCCGCCAGCCATTGAATCGCATTAACCTGATTTGCCACCAACGTAAACTCAACGCTGTTATCTGCGCCTGCACTGCCCTGGTTCATCGATTCAAAACTGGCTACTTCGCTCCCCCAAATTTTCTGAGGATCATCGTTACTTCCTCCCCAGAAAAGTCGCTGGTTAAAGAAGGTGACTGCGCCTGGGTTTTTATCATTACCATCTGTTCCCACACCCGCCGATCCACCACAAAAAGTAGAAGGGTAGGTTGAGCCGGTAAAACTGATCTTTGCAAGCGTCCATGAAGTATGCGAAGACCTGGTTAACTTTCTAGGCGCATACGATTTATGCGCGATATACAAAGTGTCAGCGGATTGGGCAAAATGCAGATCAGGAATATCAGCGGTCACATAAGGAGTCGTTACCTCTACCGGCTTACCTCCTGACTGAATTTGCCCGTTATCCCGGTAAAACCGCATATATAAATTGCCCAACTCAATGATGTACGGCTGCGTTACGCTAAACTCAAAAGGTATTAACCGAACTTTCGCATCTTGCGTTCCCGACTTGACTGATACCGTATCCAGGGTATGTGTAGCACCCGTCGTATGTTTAAAACCTATAAAGGTTGAAGTCGTCTGCGCTGTAAACTCAATCGTATGTGCGGCAGCAGAAAACGATGTTGAAGCCATGATCTGCTCGCCTGCGGTAGCTGTGCCGATCTGCACATTGATTGCTCCCGTGCCAATCGTAAAACTCATTACATAACGCACACCAGCGACAGTCGTAAAACTATCTTCAGCCCATCCGTAATTACTGGCATCAACTGAAACGATGTTCATCAGGTTCGTTGCATGGGCAATCGAACTTCCAGACCCGACAGACTTGTCAGTCCATCCCGTAATGTTGCTGGCAAATGTTCCGTTCTCAACCAACTCACTGCCAGCGGCTACTGCTTTCACATCTGCAACAAAATGAAAACCGCCACGACTCTTGATGCCGCCATGAGGAAGCACAATGCCGTTTTCCAAAGTCTTCAAAGAGTCTTTGTACTTGGCTAAGTCAGTCCGTCCATCCAGGCGCTCAGTTACCTCGCCTGCCGTAAACGTGCTTATGATTGCGGCGGATTTTGCCATTAAAGTACCGTACCTGTTCTAGCATCCACTAATTGCTGCACATCCAGGTTGGAAACTGTTCCTTCCTGAGAATCAATTGTCCTGGCCTCGCGAACTTTCCTGTCGTACAAGGTCCACATTTGTTCAGCCAAAGAACGACTGCCTGTCACCGGCTCGGCAAGTTCAGCAGCAAGCTTTGCCGTATATGCACCAATGAAAAGAGCATCCATATCATTGGGGTCTGTTATTTTTTTAAGAAAAATCAAGTTGACAGAACTTACATCTGTCATTATCTTCCTGCCCTCAACTTCATGGTCAATACGAATATCACCTGACAAAACATCAATGACACGCAAACAAGTTGAAGGAAGTTGATGGTAATACGACCACCCAAATGCTGGCGTGGTCGCAAGCGAAGCTAACACTTGGCGATCTTTCGCGCAGTTCCACATTGCGGCACGGGTTACTTCGTTCCTAACTTCCTCGTAAATAGCGTTGACCAGCCTTGCTCTTTCCGAATCTTCAGTCAGAGAAGTAATCGGGTCGTCGCCCAAAAGCCTTAACGCATTTGATCCAATTTCAACAAAAGATGCCATTGTTTACCATTAGTTAAAGAAAGGGGGAAGCCGAAGCCTCCCCCAATCGATTAGTTGACGATGTATTCAACAACCATCGTTACGTCACCCGCAGCCGCAGTAGCAGCCGCAGTTTCGATTGTCAACGCAATGCGGAGCATTTTGCCAGGATCAGAAGTCAATCCAGCATCTTCCCACATAAAGTTTCCAACCGTTTCAACGCCAAGGGTTTCAAAACGACATTCCACGCCAGCCGTATTAGCCGCCTGGAGAGTTGTCATTACCGTACCGTAACAGTCGCGATCAATAACGCCTTCCGCAGCATAAAGTGTTGCAGAGCCGTCCGTATCGTTGAACTCGACGTTACCATTATAGATGCCAACATCAGTTACCAAAGCTGGCGATCCATTAGAATCCAAGTCATCGTTATACAACTTGATAGACTTGATTTTTGCATTTGATGGTATTTCAGCCATCATTAGGATATCGTTATCATCGATATCACCTGTACCAGCGGCAATCGTGTCGGACCAAACCCGCACTTTGCCGGTAGCACTTGCAGGGCTGACCATAACTTGAGGGGTAGCCTCATAGTTAGTCAACTCTGTAGAATATGCAGTTGCCATTTTTAATACTCCTTTTTAAATTAAGTAATCAGGTTTAGGATTCGTCACAATCGATTTGGACAACTTTCTCGTCCTCGATGCGTGTCGCTCCCAATGAGCATTCCACAAATACCTGAGTACTGTAGTTTTTATCGCTTCTCTCGGAGATGCGGATATTCGGAGTACCGTTCATGGCTAGACCAATTCCTGACTTCGCCCATGCAAAACAACTGCGAATGTTTCCGCTCTTAGCCAAGCGTGTAGATATGATGAACTTAAAACCGACCCAAGTATCAATTTCTCCGTTCACAAGAGCGCGCACTGAATTGTAATCAATTGATGTGTTAGTCGTTACGTTCAACAATGCGTCCAACTGTTCTGGGCCGATAACGATATACATTGGCTCTTCGCCAGGGTCCACATCGTTATTAAGAAGAATCTTCTTAGCCTGGATCAGCTTCGCAAGTGTTAAGTCACTCCCTCCATTGGCTATAGATTGCGCGCTCGGCAGACTTACCGTAGACGCTGTGTCGGAAGCGTTGATGCTGTAAGCGTTGCCAAGGGCTGCCGCAATAATTGCATCATCCTTCTGACGATTCATCGCTGCCATCAATTGTTTCATCGTTGGCGACGTTGGGTCTTTTGCCATCTTCACTCGATCAGGATTATCGATCAAGTCAACGGCTCTGTATGTGTTAAATGTTACTCGTCGTCTGCTGAACGGAACCTCGGTTAGAGGTGTATCTTCGTGACGACTGATAGCTTGGACCATAGAAACTGTGTCCATTCTATCGAAGAAAAACTGTTTGGCATCGTTCACCTGTTCCATACGAACCGCTCCAGCCAGCTTGGAAGTCTTTTGACTCGCCAAGTGGATAAAGTTATCCGAAAACTGGGATTCAAATGCCTTATTAATCTGCGTAGACATTACTCTCTCCTATAAATTAATTATGTTATGGCGGAGAGTTGCCCATAATTTGGACTCCCCTGACTTTTAGCCCTGGCCCTTTTAGGGTTGTCAGGAACAGCCTTGCGGCGTTTCTTCTTGACGGTCTTCTTAGGGGCCATAGGCTTGTCCATAGAAGGCTCGTCTTTATCAATCGGCAGAGCGCGAAAGAAATAACAATTGCGTATCTCTTCTGGCTCCACCAAAGCGTTGTACTCTTCGCAAGTGCTTGTAGCATCGATGAAATACAAGCAATCGCTGCATTTAATATCCTGGCTTAATCCTCCCATTATTCCTCCCCGTGGATAGTTTGGTTCCACCTGTCAACCATCTTGACCACTTGGTTGTGGCGCGGGTGAGTTTCATCGAAGTAAGCCTGATAATCATCACTCTTCGTATCGTTGTAAAAAGCATCTTTAGCAAGCTTGGCAGACTCAGGGTCCGTAAACGCATTTACTTTTGGATCACCCAAATGGCGGCCTTCGCCAAAGTCTTTAGCAAGCCGATCCAAAAACCTTGCCAACCCAGGGTTGTTGCCCACACCTGATTCTTCCAGATATTTTTTATCAGCCCCGTCTGCATACTTGTCAACCAGCCGCTGTACGCCAGCTAGTTTTTCATCGTACTGCCTGCCCCAATCTGCTCTTAACTCAATCTCTGCTCGCTGAATCGTGTTCTCTGATTCAACTTGGTTCTGCACATATATGTCTTTACTGGTACTGTTCCACCAATCGTAAAGTTCACCTACTTGCTTATTGTTCAACCCTGCGGAATGCGCTTTATTTAAAAACGCTTTTTCAAAATCTTCGTCGTAACTCATGCCTTCTGGCAATTCCGCTTTTTCAAACTCGTAGCCATCCGCCTGTTCTGGACGACCCAACTTTGTGTAATACCGCTCCCACTCTTCAGGGGAAGCTTTTTCGTCGGGGATGCGAACTGCTCCCTCAAAATACCGCTCCGTTTCAACGTAGCTCTTAGCTAAACCAGAAACGTCCTTGAATTTTTCCAGCGTCTTCACGCCTTTCAACTCTTCTGGAAGTTCATCCCGCCAGGATTTCTCTACAACCTCTTCAGTTTCTTCTTTTACTTCTTCGGTTGATTCGGCGGCCTCTACTTCAGAGGTTATCGCTTCTTCGCTCATAAATTACCCTCGGTTTTCCCAGTGTTCCAAATTGTGCTTAATCTGCAAGAAAACAGCACGGCAACCCTCGTTGTAAGCCGTAGTCTCAGGTTCGCCAGGAACAAAACTGGATGTGTTATTATATTGACTTTCTAAGAAGTCATAGACTACGGAACCAGGTCCGCTTTTAAATGTATCGTGAAACGCTCGTAACAGTCTATCGCTGGCCTTATGCTGCTCCGCCTGCGAACTGCTGGATGAGTGCTTGCTTGTCTTCGTCACTTAAATTTGCCGCTCCATCTTGTAAAACTTTCATTGCTGGCGCTGCTTTTCCTGCCGACTCTGCGGTCTGCGCCATTTGCTGCTGCTGCTGCATTGCTGCCTCTCGCTGTTTTCTTTCACCAATTTTTTCTTGAGTTTCAGCCGCCCCTCGTATTCCCTTTTTCGGAACACCCAGTATCGGCGCTGCCAATCTCGCCATAGCAGGCAGATCAGGAATCTGCATTACATCAGGGTCAAGCTGCCCCCACTCAGCTATCATGCCCAGCCAGCTTTGCATCGATTGAACTTCAGACACTCGCTGCGCTCTTGCAAGTTGACCAACATATTCAATGTCAATCTGATCCAAACCGGTTAAAACTTCTGGCGGTGGAGCAATTGCACCCGCTCGCATCATAATACCGACTGCTCTTTCAAGCATTGGCCCTAAAACTTCTGTTTCAAATCTGGCGATTGTCGGACCAAGCAGTCGTTCCATCTCGCCGCGCCTGGTCATAATTTCTTCGGCGGTCATGCGAGAACTGCTAGGCAAGTTCAATTGGTCTGTCAAGTACATATCGCGAATGCCCTGACGCAACTCTTGCGCTTTCAATGAAGATAGATCAAGCCGTAACTCAGTAGGAAGCAGCCTGACGTTCTGCGGATCACGCGAGTAGACGATTGAGTTTCCGCCCAGCTTCACGTTGCCGATAAAACCTTCTTCGCCAGTTAGTATTGAAGGGTTGACTGCTTTCTCTAATCCAGTAAGTTCAAGCTTTCTTAATTGGTTAAGAGACTTGATGTCGTCCATCGCAATCATTGCAGGACCGCGACCCCTTGTTTCCCCAGAAGCCTTATCCCACCGACCCACCATGTAAGGATTTTCATGGTAGCCACGCTGGTCAAGCACCGTGTGCATTTCCTTGAAAATATCAACGTGGGCAAACTGAAATTTGCCAGCAACCTTCGCTCCAATATCTTCAGCAGGCGCGACCACTCGCACCATGTCAAACTTGGTATCAGGTGTTTTTTCCAATGCCTTGCGAACAGGGTCAGGAATATTCTTCATTCCAAACTGCTGTGCCATTTGCCGCGCCGTTCTTTCGTATTCCCAGAACACCGTGTCCACCATCCCTGATTCGCTTTCAGCAAATACATAGGAACTGATTGGCAAAGCCCTAAAATTTAATCCGTTAAAACCTTTATGCTTTAACTTCGCTTCTTCCATATACAGACATACGGTAGCGAAAGAATTAAAGTCTTCGTACACCTCATTGATGACAACGTAAAAATTACTTTGATGCAAAGCAAAGCTTACGCTTTTAGATAAATCATCAAACCAACGAAGCACATCCTGGTCATCGTTGAAATCCGCAAACTGGCTAGACTCTGGAATTTTAAAGCCAAACCACTGGATAGCCTTACTCGTTAAAGTCTCTGCCATAATTAATGCAAGAGTCTTGGAAGCATGAGGCGCGGTTGAGTCGTAATGCTTATGCCTTTGCGTACCAGCAACGCGGTCTTCGTTGGGAGCCTGCTTGCCCATCCGCATATAGTCAACGACATCCTGGTAAAAGCTATCCCATAAAGTACGGTCTTCTTTCAGCGTTTCATTTCTGTTCAGTAACTGCTTTGCGTTTATTGCCATTAATTTCCGCCCAGTTTTGTTTTCTTGGTTGCGTCAGACTCGCCCTGCAATCCTGCGGCTCCGCCCTGGTTGGTAATCAAAGCGCGTCTACCTTTTTTGTTTTGAGCGAGTTTTGCCATCCGTTCCTTCCTCGCTTCCGCGTCTTCATCCACGGCTGGCAATGGGTCAGGAGAAGGTGGTAAAGGGGGGAGTTTAGGCGCTCCGCCAAAACATCCCGTAAATATAAAATCTAAAAAATTCATAATATTAACCTAGTGTTCTTTTCTTAATAGCTTCGTTATCATCTCCGCCGCCCAAACCTTGAGCACCACCGCGATTGACAATTAAAGAACTTCTTCCCATACTTTTATTTCTTGCTCGCTTCTGCCGTTCCTGAGTGCTTTGCGAAACTGGTGTTTCTGCTGGAGCCGCAACTGGCTTTGGTGCTGGAGCCGGTGCGGGTCTGGGTGGTGGTGAAGGCGCTCCCATTCAGAAACCCCCCTTCATATTCGCTCGGCTCATTTACCAAATATCTCCTACGTTTATAGCTTGAGTTGGCAGCGGCTCTGTTTGTTCAGGCCGAATACTCATAGCAAGTTCCATGAATGAATCAGCGCCATGACTCGCCCAGTTATGAACCGGCCTTGCCTTGAACACCTGATTCTTGTCGTCATACTCCTTATGGTAATTCCTCAAAGCCGCAATCAGCTTTTCGCATTTCCTGCGATCCATCCAGCAACGATGCAAAAGCTGCCTTGCCTGCTCAATTGCTTCTTCCTTCTTATTGACTTTCTTACCCACTCGAAAGTTAATCCCTAAACTTCTTGCCGTTTCCCTGCGAGTCTTGCCTGTCGTTAACTCCCGCACTTCTATGTCCCACGGGGCGTTGTGGCTGTCGTAGGAATACGGCTTACTTTTAATTTCGCTGATGAAGTGCGGCAACCCTTCGCCACTCGCCTCATAGTAGTCAATAATGCGTACCTCTTGACCATGCTGTTGAGCAAAGACCACTGACATCGAGTCATCTATTCCCAAATCCCAATAAGTGCTTGTCCTTAACTTCGGCTCCCAAGGCACTCTGCAAATTCGCCCGTCTGTTTCCATGCGGGTCATTTCTTTAGCAAAGTAAGCGCCTGGAATGGCTGCGTGGAATGAACAGTAATACTCCTGCTCAATCATCTGCTCGTCCATTCCCTCACGACGCTCTTCTTCTAAATCGTCGGCACTGACTACCCTCGACCCATCTTCACCGTCCGAATCGCGGCGGGTATCTTCAACCGTAAGCTTTGAACAAAACCACTGGTCATTATTTTGAGCCATCTCAAACATCCGATGACCATGATTCTGACCCCGTGGCGTGTAAACAAATAACGCTATTCCATCGTTCTCCCTTATAATAGGTCTTAGAAAATCCCACGCTTTAGGTGACATGATTGGATACTCACTGAAGAGTAAGCCAATCGGGTTAGTACCGACCAGCCAATCCAGCCCCATGTCTGTGCCGACCAATTGATAGATGCTCCCGTTAGTGAGAGTCACCTTCATATCAGTCTCGTTTTTAGACGCGATCACCTCCTTCGGAAAATGATCCATCACCTTCAAGCCATCACGATCTATTCCATCCCAAATCGCTTTTCTGGCCTGACGGGCAGTTGGAAACAAATGGTAATATTGGCCCTTCCGCTTAAACATCTCGCGGATGAACACGTTAAGTCCGCATTTATCTTTTCCTGCGCGTCTGTGCCAGACGCAAACCCCTCTCTTGACACCAGAGTCAAACGCTTTGAACAGTGGTATCTGATATTTGCGCGGTTGGAAGTTGTAAGGTATTGTCAGTTTCGCCATTGTAATTAATTACATTGATCTGAATTTGAGTACCGACATTGCCTTCTTCCTTTGGTGCTAGTTTCGACCACCAAGAATAAAACTCCCTTTTGTTTCTATCGTCCTTCTTGACAAACTCCGCAAAAGCCTGCTCGCCACCTATGCGCTCGAAAGTCGTCATCAACTGCTGCCGAACACTCTGGCTCGACGCTTTGTCCACGCATTTCTCTAATGGTTCGAGGCGCAAAGCTTTGACTTTCTCTTCTATTTCCCTCGCACCTTTTAGCATGTCGTCCATTGTCATCTACCATTCTAAAAATTCTTGACCAGACCTTTTCATTTAACAACCTAAACATCGAATACTGCCTGGTGATAAAATAATCCACCGCTGTAGGAGAAGGGCAAGTCGTCAGCAATATGTGAAACTCTTCTTCATCCCTTCTCCTGCCATCGCATCGAGGCGCATGGTTTTCTGCAATAATCGGATGAGCAAATACCAACTCAGGCTTTTTGTCTCCATTCAAGTCATAGTAAATCGTGACATTCCTTGGAACTTCGTTTACATTCCATCCAATCATGTACCTTAATGGCGGCTCGATAAACCCAGGCATTTCCATGCGCCACTGCTCGTAAACTTGACCCGCAGTAAGCGGACTTGTCCCTGTAAAAAAACTAGGGATTATTAACAGCGTTAATAAGAGCTTCAGTCTGATCCTGGTATAGTTGTACACCTAAAATATACGTTGATAACGCATCCAACTCTTCGTCCTTCAAGCAATGCTGGCCTGTGTTCTGAAAACTCAACTTAGGCTCGACAGGACGCACGGGTGAAGCAAGCTGCAAACTGTCAGGCAATGTTGAACAGGCGCTTATGCTAGTTATTAAAAAAATCGCGAGGATTACCCTTGCTCTTTTTTGCCAGTTTTTTCTTATGCTCTTTTTCAAGTTTTGCTTTCTCACGATTGATTTTTCCGTGAATATTCAGCGCCGATTGCAAGCCAGACGCTTTCTGCAACTTCTTGCCAATCCTAATAAAGTAAAATACCGCTCCCACACCCAGGATGATTACCGATAATATTGAATACATAACGCCCTCGCCATAATCATCACATAATCGTGCGTGTTACTTCCCTTTGCCGCGTTGTACATCCAGATCACCATCTTGCAGTTATCCTTCGTATAACCTTTCTTCGGATCTGTGCGATCCACGCTTGGCAAAAACGGCCCCATCTTTTTCTCCGACGGCACAAACGGAAGATTCGTTACCTCACATAAACCGTGTGCCATCCTTTCTGTAAACCACTCCAAGTCCAGATCGCATTCCAGCGATTGCTTTTTAGCGCGACTTTTAATTTCCTGCAAGTGGTACTTAATCGGGTTGCGCTGCTTCCAACTCCTGGTTTTCTCCTTTACCTTGTCCTTATTTCTCTGATACCATCGCTGACTGCATTTTTTCTGGTCAAGTGGATCAGAGTACGGCACATCTTACTTTTTGCCTTTTTCAGGATCATCGCTGTTTCTGTTCTTGCCGACATTCAAAGAAAGCCAGTTCAAAACACGCATAACCGTGTCGTACACTTCGTTGCCTTTCACTGACGGCATCACCGCTGTCACCATGTTTGCCAGGGCAATTGTGAAAGCTACACAAGTTGCTGCCGTGTTGTTCTCCAAAAATTCCATCTTATTTCCTCAATTTAGTTATTTTTTTAATGCAGCCCAAAGGTATCTGCATTCTCCCAGTAATACTCTTGTTCGCTTTATCGCGATGCTCAACATTTGAAAACAACCACAAGTTATGCTCTGTCTCGCCAAGGTAATATCCAATCGTGCTTACCGGCATGTCCTTGGCATCCTTCAGCGCATCCTTCAAATCTGTCCAACTTTCATCCCCCAGGTCAGCAGCATCTCGCCACTCGACGATAATCGGGTCTTCGACTTTCAGCTTCGGCAGCCTCATTAATACCCAGTAGGCTTGGGCTTCTTAATTTTCTTAGGCTTCGTTGGCTTTCTTATTTTTTTCATAGTTAGTACACCCATAGACACGGTGACACTTTCTTTTCATCTGAAATATCAACGTGGATAAACTGCTTGTGAATACCCATGCGCGAAAACTTTGTCCTTAAAAAACCTACCAAAGCATCCCTTGCCTTAGAGTTGGTACAACCTATATCCGCCGCTTCGCCTATCAGGTGCGAACTTGTCTCACTGGAACCAGCGGCAGCATTCGATTTACTGCAGCGATGACCCGAGTTGATACGCATAGGCTTGCCGTACATCCCCCTTACAACTTGCAAGCGGTCTATCAATTCATCTTGAATTGCGTTTGCGCCGCAGCATTTGCATGCAAACTCTTCGCGGCTGAAGTTATTCCAGGTCATTTATTTTTTTTATTCTTTGCGGATAATCTTTTTTCTATAAAGCGATCAGCATTTCTATCCAAACCTTCAAGCGACATATATTTGTCATAAGCATCTTTGCCGACGAGTTTTTTCATTTCCCGATCAACCTTGCCCCCTTTGCCAAGATAACCTTTTAATTTTTCGATAATTTTTTCAGAAACAGAACTTTTCTTCCCTGTTACAATGCTTTTGCCACTGCTTTTTTTAGCCATTCACTTCCTCTTCCTCAAAAAATTCATCGCATTGATATAAAAACTCTGCCAACTCTTCTTCTGGGTCAACCAGGCGGATGACCACATCCATCCCCCAGCCTTCCCAAAACCCCCATTCTCTTACCTTGTCCGTAAACACGCTGCCTCCACTCGGTATAGGGCATCGAGCAAAGCCACTCGCCGTCAGACCAAATCCAAAAAGCAGGGCAATCCATGCAGCCCATCGCTAAAAACGTGTTTTCAAATATCTGCTCCTTCCACACCTCCAACTTTCCGCTGCATCCTTCCCACGGGCAGCGTTGCTCCAACTTCCCCTTTAGCCATGCGCTGGATCGCTGGGCCGTTGTAGTAAGCATTCATGGCTTCCTCAAAAATAGGAAACGAACTGGGTACGCCTTCGCCACTCAACGGATCACTCGCCAAATAATCATTCGCGTCGTGGACCACTTCAGGGCGCTGTATAACCGCGTCCCTGACAATCCTGAGTCGTCTTTTCAACGTAATTCACGCGCACCCTAAAAAAAATTAGTTACTCCTGATTTACAGTATACTGAGGCGTATAAGGGCATACAATACAGTGTAAATAGGGTGAGAAAATACTGTTGAAAAAATGTTCAAAATATGATATAATCTAGTAAGTTAAACACTTACGAGAGAATATATCTTATATTCTTATGAGTGTTTCAAGAGACAAAGGAGTGGTTTTAATTTTTCGTAAGAAAAATAGATGCGACCTCCTGCTTTAGCAGGAGAGAACGCGCCAGCGTTCTTCGGTTTTGACTTTGCTTTTGATTTTAAACTTAAAGATTATATAAATGTTTTGCCAGGGGTCTGTTCTTTTACAAGAACCAGCACTCCGTGGCTCTCGCTCTGCGAGGCAAAAACCATTTGCCAATCTAATCTATAATATTAATAAATACTTATAAGTACTTATTAAACCCCTCTCTGGCAAATTTCTTATATATATATAATATATATACTATATAGTAACCCCAAAATATTGTTGTGTGAATTACAGGGCGGTGCTAGGATTTACCCCGTGATGCAAGCTGAAGGATTTGACAAAGCAATTATAGGCGTTGGATGTAGCTTCGGCAGAAGCGATGTCCTGGTATACGATACGCAAAAAATAATGGATATACTGGTGGATCGCGACGGGATGACTGAAGAAGAGGCTCGCGAGTACTTTGAATTCAATATACTAGGCTCATACAATGGGCCAGGTATGCCGGTATTTGTGGACACGCAGCCTGAGAAAATGTTGGATGGTATGCTGGCGAATTAGTTGTCGGACAGAAATGAAAAATTGGAATTTTGCGTGTGCGAGTTCATATCGAAAGATTTGACCAAAATTTTGGGTTTGGGTTGCTTCATTTTTTTAATTTTCCAGGAGCAAAAATGTTCAAGCATATAATTATTAATCGTATGCTCGGACGCGCATGCGCCCGTGTTCATTGGATTTACCACCCACCCCGGCTGGAATGTGCGAGAATTGTGCGATAATGGTAAAGAAATACGATCCAAATCATAAATATGGCAATCCTTCCCCTACTATATTGGCGCGCAATGAGCGCGGTCAATTTGTTAAGCTGCCGGGTAGTCTAACCAAACAAAAGCAATATGACCGCAAGCGCCGCATAGCTGTCGCCTATCGTTTCACCCGGCAGGAGCATTCCTTTATAAAGAACGTAGCGTACAAGATCGGCGTATCGCTCCAGGCCTTCTGCGCCAGCGCATCCATATTACACGCCCAGAAAATTGCCCAGGAATTAGCCGCGCAGAATGACGGCGAAATCATCGAATAACCCTAATTTCCCCATTTCCCGGCAATTCCGCGAAAATCTCGCGCTCTGTAAGGCCGTTTAACCTATCAATTCCATCCTGGGCCTTATCCTACCATTCCCCAAAACCGCTCAAATTCGCCCTCATTTAATATCGGCAAAATTGTCGCGGACCTGTCCCGGTATCCTTATAAGTAAATTATTTTACTTTTCCTTACATTTTTTTAATAAAAACTATTGACAAATAAATTATGAAGCGTATATTACATTTAATTATTGTCCGACAACAAATAACCAGGAGGTTTAAGCAATGCCAGACAAAACAATAAAATACATTGATATAAAGGGAAATGTGAAAGAAACCACCAAATATAAACAATTTCTAAAACGCAAAAAGCAATACCAAAGAAATTGTAAAAACGGGTATTTTGATAATCACAAAAATTCACAATTAAAAGACAAAATATTTTTTCAATTATTAAAAACAATAACAGAAATAAACAGTTAAACCAGGAGGGTTAAACAATGAATATTATAAAAGAGATTGCAATAGGCATTTCAGCCGCCGCCGCCATAATCGCGGCAATGGGCGCGGCTTTTAGCTTAGTACTTTGTTTTATTTTAGCGAATAGCGGCGAATTATCTATGGTAACGATTCGCCAAATTTTAAACATTATTTAAAGAGGATTAAACAATGGAAGCTTACATTTACCAAGCGGATATTTATTGCGCCGATTGTGCCAACAATTATCGCCAACAACTTAGTCAAAATTGTACTAAAGATACCGGCGACTCGGACCAATTCCCGCAAGGGCCATATGAAAACGGCGGCGGCGAAGCCGATTATCCCCAACATTGCGGCAATTGCCAGGTTTTTATGGAAAATTCCTTAACTAGCGATGGCGAAGAGTATGTTATTGCCGCCGCGAAAGATGCGTTAGGCGGCGAAGTTGCTGGCGAATGGAAGGAATATTATTCTTATTTGTTTCAATAAAAAAACCCGCCTATCTATCGCGAAATAGACGGCGGGATAAATCCACTAGGGATTTTAGCAAACTTTCGAGGGCTTGCTAATTTCCCTTTTACCATGAAAAGGGGAATTTTTAAAATGAATACTTTAACGCAATCAATTACGGAACAAAAAATAATTGAGCAATTAACTGCTAATACTGGCACTCATTTTTTGGATAGTGGCGGTGCTTATGGTAGAAATTGGGAAAAGAATCAATTAAGAGATTTTAATGCTGAAAAAGCGACAACCTTAAAATTTGAAATTTGGAATGATAAATGGGAAATGGATATCACTCATAATGTATTCCATTTTTTAAGAGAATGTTTGGAATATGATGAAGCAATGGACAATGCTTTTGTCGCTTTTTCAAACTTGCCAAAAAATGCTGATTGTTCATGGCCT
>VTLG01013084.1_pt1 | contig 26058 bp, 33 predicted proteins | sample 4694571 | NCBI WGS metagenome assembly VTLG01 (sample SAMN12604809, study PRJNA352737) | marine metagenome | biome: ENVO:00000447; feature: ENVO:00000209|ENVO:00000569|ENVO:01000036; material: ENVO:00002151; isolation source: viral sequences binned using virsorter ...
GAACCCACCTTCTGAATATCTATTGATACGGTGGTCTGTCATTCGTTGCACACTAAATCGAGGGTGTTCTTCTGAATACAATCTACAAGTATACTCTACAGCTTTCTTTATATCATCATAACCTTTATCACCAAATCGAACCCAAGTTTCGTCCATTTGCACACGTTTGTCAGCCTTTACTTTACCAACATGATCTGAATATGATGAGGGTTGATAATCGTAATTAGTCTCTCTTATACCGTCACAGTAAAGATCACTGTCCCATACATGCTCATAATAGCCAATATATTTTTCTATATCCACCCTAACATCATCCTTGTTTCTTCTGGAACCATGTCCATACTAAATGGGGGGTCAAATGTAGTTACTATTTGTACACTACGCACATTTTCTACATATCCTGCCTGTCTTATATTATTTACAATCTCATCTGCAAAAGGACAAAACGCACTGGTCAATGTGTGAGTAATAGTAACCTCATGTTCTCTTGCACTGATAACAATATCATAGATTAATCCAAGATCATATAGACTAGCAGAGGGTATCTCTGGATCATATACGTTCTTTAGATTTTCTATAATCTGTTGTTTGTCTATCATGTCTTCCATTAGACCACTCTAAAATTGCAGGCTAAACTTACTCTTATGTCATCTGTTTTATTCATAGATACACCATGTTCCAACCAACTAGGAAAAATAATCATCTCTCCAGGCTCAAATTCTTGTTTGTTTACAAGTTGATTATATCTATTTTTTAGAAACGGAATTGAACTATCCATGATAGGAGTAGGCCTAGGGTCTTTAAAATACAAAGGAGAATCGCCAGTGTGTGTTAAATAATAGACACAAGACCAATGGCTGTTTTCATGCATATGAAGAGGCGCATGGTCATTTTTTCTATACACATTTGCCCAACTGTCATTCAGTTCAATCTTTGCATCATCAACGTATAGATTTTTCAAAAGAGTTGTAACGATACCACATAATTCATCTCTTAACTCATGAAAATTATATTCATTAAGTAAATTATTATTTGTCGCAACACCAAAAGAATTCAAATTTTTGTTTTCAGTAAACTCTCTCATTTCTGCTTCGTGGTGTTTTATTTTCTCTATCCAAAATTGCGTATCTCCGATTGGATATTTCAAGCGATAAGAATACGTTGTAAAGGCTGCCTCTCTATTTACGTTTACATCATACATTACATCATCCCCGCTTCAAACTTTTTCCACTCAATAGCGTTTTTGATATCCCAACCACGATTGTCAATAGACTTTATTACACCGTCAATGTACTTGACGATGCTTTCATAGTACGATATCTTGCCTTGAAGTTCTAGGATTTCTTCATCCGATTGGATGTACATTTGTAAATCGTTTTTGAGAACCTTTATATCAAACGGTTTGGCTGCATATACCTTTGCGTCTGATTTACCGCCGTAGTATTCCCATTTTTCACGATAAAGTTTTTGGTGATCGGCCCTTCTCATGATAAGAAGTTGATCATACTTGGTTCTGTGTTCCAGCCATTTTGCTTTGATGGTTTGGTTTTTTAAAGACTCTTGGTCGAGTCGTTCTTGGTCAATAACTGCAAGGTCTTGCCTTGCTTCATGTTGTAGTTCTTCTAATGCCATAATATACCTTTATTCAAAAAAGTAGAGCAGAGGTGATTTCTCTCCTTGCGTATATTGTCTGTAGTGAGGCTCGCCGAGTGGTCACTACAAATTAAGACTCAGATTATGATATTTGTTAAAGCTTATCACTATCTGCTCTGTTTTATTTATAATGTTTTAATTTCGTATATTTGATATTTGAAAGTTACATCACAGGTTAAATACTCAACATCTGTCACCCCACCATCAAACTGTAGGCCTCCGACAGATGTTGGAAATACGTTTTTAAAATCAATCTCTACGATGGGATTATTTTTATTAGATAACACCATGAGATAGGCATCAGAGTACATGGCCTTATCTGCTACTGCGGCTGAAACTCTATCAGTAGGAGGCGTGCTACCACCAGCCGGCGTATTTGATGTAACATCTCTATGTGTTCTAAATTCGCCTCTGTTTTCTGGAAAACCAATACCTGTCATCCACTTGTGCAAAGAAATATAGTTTTCTAGATATTCGTCCACTAGAAATGTTAAGTTTAAATCTTCGTATTCAATTTTATCACCCATCACTGGAATATTTTTAAATGGGTTTGTTATCTCTGTGTTACCCATAGAAATACCAGGCAAGTTACAAGTTTGCACAAAAAACTCTACTTTAGGCAACTGATGTATACCAAACCTAAATTGTGTTGGGCTTAGATAATCTGTTTTGTCTGGTTGTCTATCTAATGGGCCTGGCATCATACTTCCTTTATGAAATCTGCAATCCTCAAATCTCTGTGTGTTGATGTTGAGACTTGTACTTCACTAATAACGGCATCAATATTTTCATACCAAAAATTAAGAAATCTATGAACTCTTGGTATTTCTGGTACTAGGTCTTCTGTCTGCCAGACAAATTCTTGAAGGATATTCGTATAGTCTGGCATCCAGTAATTTACGTTTACGATTACGAGCTCTCTAGTTAAAAACATTATTAAGAGTGTCCATTTCCATTCTTAAATCTATCTCTTAAACTATTCGCAAAATCCCATAATCCACTTATCTGCTTATTTAGTACGTCCACCTCTGCCCGAAGCCTGACAGTTTCAACGTAGGTATCTCTCTTTTTTATATCTTCGATATCTTTTCTTAGTGACTTAACTTCAGCTTCCAACCTCACAGCAACAACAATTGCGCCTACTAGAAAAAGAATCTGGTGCCAATACTCGCTGACAATTTCCATTTACTTCTCCTTCCTACTATTTATAAAAAAAGAGGGGTGCCGAAGCACCCCTCTGAGTTTGTAGTCACGTTTCTTATTATTACATCAAGTTAGTGACTTTAACCCTACGATACCAAGCGTTGGTGTTCGCATCCAAAGAAGCATCGGTGTTAACTGTGTCACCAGCAGCAACTGCACCAGCAGCAGCAAATGGGTTAGCAGCAAGACCATAACGTGTCTTAAAGCCGATCTTAGGTTGGAAACTAGACTCACCAACTGCACGAACCATTTGTAGTGGAACGTATGGGCAGTAGAAGAAGCCAGCGTCATAAGGTGAAGTACCTTTATAACCACAAACATAATACTGAGAAGCAGCTACGTTTGCAGAATAAGGATCAACATAAACCTTAAAACGTCCGTTCATAACACCAGCAAAAGTTGTGCTTGTGTCATCAACATTAAGATTGTTGTTAAGAGCAGGAGTGTAATCAAGTACACCAGCCATGTTTAACGCACTTGCAACGTCAGCAGATACGATCAACATGTTACCTTTACCCCTACGTGTCTGTTGACCAATTGCATTGGCGTCACGTTCTATAGCGAACATTAAACCTTTGAATTTTTCAACTGACCAACGACCATTTGAGTCGGTGTCGAGATCGAAAATACCAGCAGTTGTCGTATTAACCTGAGCACCAGCAACAGCAGTGATATACAGGGAACGAACAACTTCACGGTTAATTTCTGCAAGAATTTCAGAAGACAAAATGTTTGCCAATTCTGTTTCTGCGTCAAGACCATGAATTGCTTTAAGGTCTTGAGCAAGTTCCATTGTGTACTCAGCTTTTAGAGCACGTGAAACAGCAGTAACCGTTGATTTTTCGATTGAGAACGCCATCTCAGCGAAAGCGTTAGTTGCACTGTCACCCAATGCTTCGGCCTGAGCCGTAGTCATACCTGTTGCAGAAACGTATGTTCCAGCAGAAGGACTGTCGTTAAGAACAGCAGGGTTAGTTTCAGTTGCACCAACATCGCCACCACCGATTGTACCAGCAGCGTTCTGGTTAGAAATGTCAGGCATTGACTCGTCAACGAGAGCCTCTGCACCGTCTTGTGAAGTAAATGTGGAACGCATAGCAAAGATAAGACCAGTAGGCCCTGTCATTGGTTGCACACCGCATACGTCATAAGCAATGAGGTTAGGCATTGCACGGCGAACGAGAGAGATCAAAATTGGATCCCACATGTCCATTTGTCCACCATTTGTGGAGTTAGTAGGAGCAGCTTCTGTAAGGAAGTTCTTGTCTTCCTTCAAAGCAGCCTCTTGGTTTTCCAAGATGAGAGTGGTAACTGCCCGCTTATAAGAATCCTCAATCTGCGGAAGATCAGGGTGTTCTAGGACTGGCTGCCACTTTTCTTGTAGATGTTCTGTCTGAAACATTTAGTTTCTCCTTTATAAATTACATCCGTTTTTCATATTATTATTGGGCACGTGCTTTGTTACGACTGATTGCCGACATGTACGATCTCATCGTATCAGTCGTTTCAATGTCCTGTGCGGTGCCACCATCTTCATCATCTAATGCTGTTCCTTCATCAGACTGACTTACTCTTGGAAAATAACTTTCTTTGAGTGTGTTAAGTTTTTCTTTGAAAGACTCTTCATCGACAAACTCAACGTCTTGTACTAAGTTACGGAACTTTTCAACTTCTGTGTCAGCTAAATCATCAGAAACTTCAGAAATAGCCGATTCCCGAACCAAAACATCCTTAACTTCTTTAGATTCAATATTCTTTTGAATCTCTTCGTTAAGTTTATCTTCTAGTTCAGTAATCTTTTCAGATTGTGCCTCAAGTACATCGTACTTTTCATCAGGCACATCAATATAATGGTCTTCAAACAACTGTTTCAGCCCAGAGATGAAGTCTTCTGCAATCTCGCCTTTAAGTCCACGCTCGATTGCCAACTCGTTCTCTTTTGTCCATTCGTCTACTACGTAATTAAGATAGTTGTCAACTTTTTCTGTCAATTCTTCTTTGACAGCTTCCATTTTTTCAGCGGCCTCTTCTTTCAGTTCGTCATCAATACGACTGATTTCTTCACGAGTCCGTGATTTTACTGCAGCTTCAAAGATTGTAGAAGCCTTTTCCTTGAATTCCTCAGAGAGTTCTTCACCATCTACGAGGGCATCAACGTCTTCTTTAACATTGATTGATTTGATTTTCTCTTCAATCTCTGCTTTTTCTTGTTCCAACTTACTAAGAGCTTCCTTGGTTTCTGCATCTTCTGCTTCTTCCAGTTTAGCTGCATGTTGGGCCAACATTTCTTCAATGTCTGCCTTTTTCATCTTTGCGATATTCTCAAGATGTTGAGCTTTCGTGAGTTTTTTGTTCTCTACGAGCTCGTCGCCGTCATGTTCGACTTCATCACCAGCTGCGAGTTTCTTTTTCTCGCCGGGCAATGCTTCTCCAGAACTTCCTTGTTTCACTTTAGGTTCTCCTTTTGCCTGACGTTCTATGTCTTTGTCGTTTGCTGGTTTAGCCTGAGCACTTGCGGCTTTACCAATTGCTTGGTCATCCATATTGTTGCCGGGAACATTGGCTTCTTTACCAGAACCATCAGCAGCAGTGGATGCCTGAGCACCTTTACCGTTTTTCTTCATGGGGCCACCACTGGTAACTTCACCAGAAGCGGCATCGCCTGTATTTGCACCGTGTTTCTGACCGCCAACGTCTTTACGTTCGCCAGGTACGGATTCTGCTTTGTCAGCGCCTGCAACATTTGGAGCAGGGTCTTTAGCTTTTGCAACGCCTTCATCAGCGTTGTTGGAGCCCAGGCCTAAGTCCTTTTTGGAACCACTTGTTCCATCATCCAAAGGCTTTTCAGAAGCTTCTTCAAGTTCTGCAAGAACTTCCGCTTCTAGCTCCTCTATTGTTTTATCTAATTCGGACATAGGGTATCTCCTTTGCTATCCTGTAATATTTATTTATAAATTACAACCTTTTAAGAAATTTTGCGAAAGCTAATGCCTTCCGCTTTTCGTCCATTCTTACTTGTTTCACATCAAATTCTCTCTGCATTTGAACCAATTCCGCCTCTACTAGTGCGCCATTGTTCCAAACCCACTCCTTACCTTCCATAATTCCCTCTACAAATGCATTAGGCGCAGAAGGATCAGCAACGATATCCGCTGCTGTTGCAAGGTAAAAATCATCTTTTACATAGTTAGTTCCACCTCTGGATTCCAAACTACCCATGCCTCTTGAAGAAACACCGAGTTTGGCACCCTCGTCCATTAGATTCTTTACGATTTCTCCCATCGGTGTAGACATAATCTTCGCCTCACCAATGAAATTTTTCCCATCAGGATATAAATCCGTGATCATGTGGGAAACTCTTTCAAGGTTAACGGTTGGCCCGTCTGGATGACCCAGCTCGCCAAACGCACGTTTTTCCTTGATAAAATTCTTATTGTATTTTGCAACTTCTTTTGCAAGGATTTGTTGGGGATATATACGGCCATTACGATTTTTTACGTCAGACTGCATAAAAACACCCTTAATTTTATAGGATTTCTTTCCAGTGTCTTCGTTAAGTTCTTCTGTAATAAACTCTACTTCTGCTAATTCTTCAGAAATTAACCGCATATCTCTTTCCTTACGTTATGTTATCAAAGCCTGATACTTTACGACATTTAAGTATAATTGTTCCAACGCAAGCAGCGTCATTTTCAAAATAAATGTCACCATCCACACCTGATCCAGCGTTGTTTGGAATAGATACACTTGCCTGAGCACTCGCATTATAGTTACCACTACCATTCAAAGATAGAGCAACTACGTTAGTCGTTGCGTTCCATTCGATATCTGTGTGTGAGCTTACAGACCAGAAACAAGAAACAATGGATACTCTAGGGTCTGTCGCAGCGCCCGCAAGTTCTGAAACGTCAACAACTTTTGTTGCCGTACCATTTGTACCAGTAATTGTGGTCTTGGTGACAACCTCAAAATCGGAGTCTCTTATTGTTTGTGTCGTATACGCCATTTTATACCCCTATATTGATAACATCTCTCGTTCAAAGTATTTAGTCAGTTCTTTTTCACGAACTTTATACTTTTTTGACACATCGGACATAGTTTTTTCAAAGCTATTTAGGAAATCAGACGGCTTAGAGTCTAATTTACTGAATATAGCGTCCACAGCACTCTTCATCTTCGGAGATAACTTCTTATACTCCTTTGATTTACGGTGTTCATCTCTCTCTACGACTGTAGATTCATGAATCTCTTCAAACCGAATCATCTTCCTCAACCTTTACTGTAGAAACAATGTCTTTAGATATTTCTTTACGTTTAATTTCTAACGCATCTCCCACTTTATTAGAAATAGCGGAATTAAATGCATCTTGAGCAGCTACATTGTCACCAGTGACAATTGCATCAATCATTTCTTTACTCATTTTTTCTTTCCTTTCACGGTCATACTTTTATCAAATTCGTCCTCTGTGGGCTCTGGTTCCTCTGGTGGTGCTTCCTCTGGCGGTTGCATATCCTCTGGTGGAATACCAACTGCAAGGCCAACTCTATCTTTAGCAGACATTGTAGGATCAAGAGGCATACCCATAGGATCACTTGGTAATCTCTGAATACCATCGCCACCTTGTGGTATAACGATACCACCATCCATCGGATCACGTTCAGCCTCAGTTTTGATCTCATCACGTATTTGTTCAATCTCAGCGTCTGTCATGCGTAAGACTTTCTTCAAAACGTACTCTTTACTGAAGAATGTACCAATATAAGGTTCAATAGTACCTAACTGATTAAGACGATCTTCTAGTAATTCTGCGTCCTTTAAGGCCGCAAAGTGACCATCTTCAATAAAATCAAACTGAATATGTTCTTGCATCACTGGCCAATCATCTGGGCCAATTACTCCTTTGAGGAGTAAGTTAGTCCTGAGAATGTCAGTGAATAAGGGAGTGAACTTTTTCCGAATCCGTTGTACAAATTTAGTGAATTTAAGTTCATCCCTTGTAATCTCTGTAGATCGGCCGAGTGAGAATCCTTGTTCAGATTCAAGTCGTGAAGCCGGCACGTTAAGTGAACGGTATAGTTTTTTCTGGAAGTATTGTATGTCATCAATTTCTCCTAGATTAGCACCGCCAGGAAGTGTGGTAATTTCTGTTCCTCTACCACCTTCTCTACGTGGCAGCCAAAAATCTTCCAACATTGACATATGATTTCTATCATCTCGTATCTCACCAGTGTTTGCATCATATACCAACTTGTTACGATAACGGTTCATCACATCTTTGAGATATTGTTCTGCCTTTATCTTAGGTAGGTTGCCAACGTCAATGTAAAATATTCTGCGCTCTGGAGCACGAGAAATGCGATAAATGACCAGCGCATCTTCAATCATCCTTAATTGATTAACAGGTTTAATTGCCTTGTGAAGATAAGACAATACTCTGCCACTGTTTCCATCTAGTAATCCAGATGGTACATACGTTATAGAATCTGGTGCTATTTTAATTCCTTGAGAACCAGCGCCGGCGCCAGCCGACATAAGACCTTTTTCGTTGTAGATAAAATATTCGTTAATCTTCTTGATTTTTTCTACGCCAGTTTTAGGGTCTTTATCTTTTTCTATTTCTCTTACTTTTTTAATTTTTGTGGAATCAACAAATCGTAGTTCTGTAATACCTTTGCGAGTGTCTTTTTCGTCAATAATTTTGTGATAGTACACACGCCCATCAACATACCAACGCCTAAAAATGTCATGACCCTTGGCCTCAAAGTCAAGAAGTCTTAACACCTCATCAAATTCTTTTCTTACTTTACGTTTGATTTTATCCGAATATGGAAAACGGTCAAGGTCAAGCGCAACGGCCTGATCCTTTTGATTTGCAACAATGCCTTCGTTTACTATGTCTTCAATAGCAGCGTCACACTCTGCTTGTGTAGATATATCACGATAGCGCCGAATTAAATCTAATTCAGTTTTCTCTCGCCCATCTACGTCTAGTATTTGTCCGAAAAAACCACCACCAGCAACGTCTTGTGTGCCGTCATCAGGAGTAGGGGTCGAGAACGATGTTCCCGCCCCTTGATCCTTTTTAGATCGTTCTATTCGGAATCCGAAAAGTTCAGCCATAATATCTCCTACTACTGACTATTTAGTAGGTTTGTAATTAGAAGTTAACTGATGAAGCTTCAAAATGTTGATATCTCCAAGTAACCTCAAATTCTTCAATTGCGTCTGCGGCTTCTGAAGTTAATTCTATATTACTAACTGTTGTTGGCCATGCGCTTCTAAAAATGTAACTCTTCAAAATGGTATCGTCACGATCAAGTTGTTCAACTGTCAAATCTGTCTGATAATCAGCTGGTGCAATAACACCAGTATTATCAGCAGCATCATTGATACCATTTGTCCACCTTTCCATGGCGTTACGGATCATAAAGTCCGTATCGTTCATGAACATGGTAGTCCAAGTTTCTGGTTCAGGCCTGTCACCAGCAATGTAGATACTTCTGCCTCTGAATGGAACAGCAATTTCACCTATATTTGTAGCTGGTAAATTAGAACTCCTAACCAAAAATGATGCCCTACGAACATCTAGTCCGATTGCAATACCCGGCGGAGGCGTAATAGTAACCCGAAATTGGTTAGCACGAGCGCCACCACCGATTAAGTTTGCTTTGAAATCATCGATCATTGCCATGATTAACCTCCTACCTCGCTAAACGATACGCCTGTGCGAACCGCTATAAAGTTTAGGGTAATGAAGTTGATAGACCGAGCAGGCTTGATGTAAATGTCACCAATAAACTCGTTTCGGTCAATGACTTCGCCTGTATTGTTTGTGCTATCTGCGACCACCTTAAAGTCAAAGATACCTCGGCGACCTTGAACATCCCTCAAGAAAGGCTCAACCAAGTTACGGAACTGCGCCCTTGTAAATTCATCGTTGAACTCAAAGAGTTGGAACTTAGCAGCCGTAGCGATTGCTTTCTCAAGAACCAAGAACAATCTACGCACGTTAATACGATCAAATGCACTAGGTTTGGCAAGAGCAGTTTTATCTCCAAAGAGAACCACGCCTTGGCCAGGAAAGTTAACTACAGGGTTAATCCTTGCACGATAGAGAATGTCTCGTTGTGCCTGATTAGGATTAAACGCCAATTTAATTGCACCTCGCACGTTACCACGATTGTAACCAGCAGGCGAGAACCAAGGATCAGCAACCTGATCTGTATTGGCACAAAGACCAGCTGTATCACCGTTTAGAGGCACGTAACGATATAAGTCATTGTACTTATCGTACATATACTTGTAACCACTATCGTATACCACATAAGACGATGAAGGTAATGTGTCGAAAGCTTTCTTTACATTTTCAACCGCAACAACTGGATCAGTTACGTTAACAACGTCTGACCTTGCAGGCGAAATAAATGCAACACAGTCTTTACGAAGTTCAACCAAATCGGTCAACATAGTGCCGTGTGTATCAAAAGCGTCACCACTTACACCAGAGGTGTCAGATACACCAGAACTTGGCCCACCAAGAACAAGGTTGATATCCAAAGATTCTGTATCAGAAAACTTATCATATGCAAGTTCTAGTTCACCGTGTGAAACGGAATAATCATCTGTACCACCAGTAAGGCCATCGTATGTAGGAGCATCAACGGCAGTATAAGAACCACCAGAAGAAGGCCCGTCCTGTACGATGTAACTACCAGCGTTACTAGAAGAACCATCAGTGCCATCTAAGATGATGCTGTCGCCTTCGTTTGAACCAGTGGAGTCAGTACCGTTCAAATCGATCTTGTTAGAAGCAACTAGGTCTGTGCCCCAGTTTGTTCCAGCGCCAAGATGATCCATCCAGTAGATGAAACCAGACTGAATATTGACTACGTTTCTGTAATAGTTTGTAGAACCTTGAGCAGTCTTTGCATTTGGGTTCTTCGAAAGTCTTTCATATGTCTCAATGACAGCAAGAGTTCGTTGACTTGCAACACTATTTGCAAAACCAGTGATTTCACCAGTGGTGTCTGCAACAACGATATGCATTTCGTCAGCAGTACCCTTACCATTTTCAGTTGACCAAGCAGTTGTGCCAGGGCCACTTTCAAATAGATCGTAATACTTCCAACGTCTGCGAATGTAAGAGTCAGTCGCCAAATCACCGTTTAGTCCACCACTATTCGGATCGTCTAACTTACGAATAGTAATTGTGTTGTTTGCGGTGTCTCTCGCTGTGACTTCGTATTCAATACCGACATGGTTTGTTGCAAATGTACCAAAACCACTGTCTGTAAAGAACGAAACAATGTCACCGACATTAATACCGTTATCAGCAAGGTCAACATCGTCAACCGTAACTGTTGTGGCGCCGCTTGAAGCCGCACCATTTACTTGGTTTGCACCAGTAATATTTTGTTCGTAGGCGGTAGCAGTTGCACAAATTGATACTTCTAGCGCATTACCCCAAGAACCAGCAGTTCGTGCGGCCCATGGCCCGACACTTCCCTGCCCGTCCTCAAAACTTCCTTCGTAGTGTTCTAAACTACGGATAAGAAGTCCTGTTTCGGAACATGCGTTCAAAACACCCGATTCAGCCCTTACAATTCTAAGAGAGTTTGTATACTGCAAAAAGTTCGCAGCAGTAAACCACCACTCATAGTTAGAGTTGTTAGGCTTACCGAAAATACGCAAAAGGTCTTCTTCAGAACCTATTGTAGTAACTTCGGACACGGGCCCTTTTTGAAATGGCCCTGCAAGAGCACCGATAGACGTTGCAACAGCAGGAACAACATTAGTAAGATCAATTTCTTTTACCTGTACGCCAGGAGAAACTAAAAATCCCATTTCCTTACTCCCTTTAGCTAAAGAGTTATTGTTCTAGAATATTTATAATTTTTACCTTCTTAACTTCCATTTTTAGATGCCTTATAACATATAAATAATAACATGGGAAATGCACATTACGAAAAATATAAAGACACTATAAAGAAGGTGGCCAGACGCAATTATCGTAAGAGAATTGTGTTACTTAACGAGTGGCTCAACGACAAATCTTGTGTTCATTGCGGTGAAAGTGAAACTGTTTGTCTAAAGTTTTACCCTCACGACTCAGATATTCGAAAAATAACGAAAAGAGTTGGTACAAACGAAGATAGTAGACAAGAAATCTTTCATCTTATAGGCCAATCTCAAATTTTATGTTCGAATTGTTGGATCAAGTTAGATAATGATCTAATTGAGTTAATTTAGTTGTATATATAATTATGGTGAATTAAAGACCGACAATGTATGTTGACCAATCAAATTCATCAAAATTTTCATGAGTCACCATCTTTCCTTCTTCAGTGATAGCAATAACCCTCAACGGCTCTCCACTCATCAATCTTAATCCACTTGCAACCTTTGGCTGTTCATATGCTAAGTCTCTGTCACCAGTTATTTGATAGATAAAGTCCCTTATCATCATCTTACACTTTTTGTAGTATTTTTGACTAGGTGCGCCATACGCCTCACCTGTTGCATACCAATCTCCCCAACCATCATGTGTAAGGTCATAATATACCATATCGCCTGCAGCCACATGATTACATAACCACTTTTCTATGGGTGGTTGCATAACGAATGGCATATAGTTATCAGGATCAACCCAATCTCCACTAAAGTTTGTAACGTATCGCCAAGTGTTATGAGAACTATAATATCTTCGTTTAGTTTCCCAACAATCAAATTGGTCTGTTACTCCAACTCCTCGACCAGCAAAGTTTGACTTGCACCCGAACATGGGATCACATTCTCCTAGAGAGCATAACACATGTACATCTGGTCTAGCCAGTCCATACACCACAGATTGCGTACTTGTTTCATCCCAAACATACTCCATTCTACCTTTCACTATTTTTTCAAACAACTCAGGCGACTCCATGCGGCCGCCCATGATAACACGTAGTTGTTTTTGTACACCTATCTCATCAAATGCAAGTAAGGCTGCTGTACTATCTAAACCACCAGACCAGAAAAAGTCTATGGTCTTTCCTTTGTTTGCTATCAACTGTGCAGTCTCAAACATACAATCTGAAAATTCTGTTTTGGGATATTCTTGAAAAGGAATCCAATCAACACAAGTCTTTGAGTAAAAAGTAAAATGATCCTCACCAGCACGGTCTATTAATGTGCCATGATTAAATGGTTTATGGCCACTTCTTATCGTATACTTCTCTTCTTCTTCTATGGCTTGTTGCCACTCTTGTAGAAAAAGTGGGTGTTTTTCATCTACCCATTCTTTCACTTTTGTAGAAAAATCACCAGACCAAAATATTAAATTATTCATGTTTTGTCTTTCTATACAAAAAGGTTGTGAAACAAAAATCTGCATCTATTATATCTACATTAAAACCCAACTTCTTGCCCTGATCAAAATACCAATTTATATCATCTATATACATCATATCTTCAACGGCCTGTTGTTTGCCAATAATTTCTTCTTCACTTACACCACAGTCTCTTTTGAAATCATGATATCTTTCTATCAAAAAACTATCCTTGTTTGTCTTATCACTTAAAATTATAAAGCCATCTTCCTGTAAATTTTTAGAACAATGTTCTAAATATTCAGATTTTTGTTTTATAAAGTGTAATGTCCAGTTCATAATTATTGCCTTGTATTGTCTTTCTGGCAATATATTACTATGGTAGAGCGTGGCTTTAGTGTGACAATAATCTAACATACTCTTGCTATTATCAACTCCATATAAGTTTATGAAGCCGTTAAGTTCTAGTTTTCTTAAAGTTTCCCCTGTTGCACACCCCACATCTATAATTGGATCGTCTTTATTACACAAATGATTACAAATACTGGCTGTTTTATATATCACCTTATCGTAGTTTGGTATATGTTTCTTTGCGTGCTCAACAAAATTTGGAGCTATGTTGTTATCAAACTTCCACATAACGAATCATGTACCTATTATATTCTGTATTGTCATTATATATTTCTGGTATATCTGGACTGTAAGCGTGTTTTTCAAAATTGTGTTGTTTTAAAATCATATCATAGTACAAGTCATTCGGATAGCCATGAAAACCATCTGGTCTTTTTTTGTATACGATTACTGGATCATTAGACACTATAGGATACGGCCCTTGGCTATCTATAATTAAAGTTTTTGTTTTTGTGACAATTTTATCAAGAACAACTTTCTGATCATAGTAGTAGTTCAATATTCCAGAAGCTACAATTATATCAAAGTGACGATTATCTGTGTTCAAAAAGTATTCAACATCTGTGTGAATTATATTCCAATTATCAAAATAATTTGACAGATTTTTTATGGCTAAATCGCACAAGTCTTTATTACACTCAACACCAGTATACTCTTTTGCGTTGTGATGTAATGCCCACGCACCAAGACTGCTTACACAACTTCCAAGATCAAGAATTGTTTTATCTTTGATGAGCTCCTCTGGCAACATACACTCATATCTTTTGGATAGAAACTCTTCGTTGATAGGATATCCTCTAGCACGATCCTTTCTGTAATCGTCATCTACAAATTCTTTATACAGTGAGAAGAAACAAGTCATAATAATAATCTGCAATCATTTTATTTAATTTTTCATTCATGTGGTGATAATCTCTGTTGGCCCATTTTGCTCTACCGCCAGTGGGATAATCAAAGTTTTCATAAAGTTTTATGTACTCTAACTCTGTGTCCTTGTAACACCACGGCGGCAGAAATGCTTCGTGGGCACCCTCTATGTATTGTTTCTCGAAATACGAAAAGTTCTCCTCATCAGAATGTAAGGGGGCCGGAGCATGTTGACTTCGGCCATAATGTGTGAACTCTTTATTATGCAAACGTCTATGAAAGAAACTGTACATGACAAAGCTTTGTTGTACGTCAAACAACTTGATTGCTCTGTCATACACAATTCTTATTGCGTCATTTCCAGCACCGTCCATAGCTAAATTTAAAGTTGGTAAGCCAAGACGTTCCTGTAGTCGAGATGCCCAACTATGCTTGATAGGGCCCCCTACATTGACCGTGAAACTATCGCCTAAGCATATATTTACTGGTTTTCCTATAAACTTATCATACTCTGGCCCTCTAAATCCCCAACTATTGAACTGGTAATCAAAGTTCTGTACAGGATAATTTTCAAACCATCCAGCTGGGGAGTTGGGGTGCATGTTTAATAGGTTATCTGCCCCACTATATTTTGCCTTAAAATTAGCCTTGCGTTTATAGTATGCAAAATCTGTTATCATCCGTCATATATAAATGGGTCACGATCCTCTATACCAGAAACTTCCCACACCTTTTTATCTAAGTAAAACTCTTCAACGTATTTCACATATTTCTCATTAAAAGATTGAGAAAAATCCACATCTTTTTTTTCAACAGAAAAACATATCTGCCGACATACTTGTTCTATATACTGCCACTTATATAACAGTAGTGTCTCTGTGGATAGAAAACAATCTACATCCAAAGTCTTTATGTATTCTACAGCCTTGTGGTAGTTGTTTTCTGGTCGGACTCTTTCGTTTTGTAGATAGTTAATATTCTCATCTCTGGTGATCGCACATACTCTATATTCTATATCACGTTCTTTCATAATATCCATCCAGAGTTTCACATCTGGAAAAGTTGTTTTTCCCTCTACTGCATATGGAATTGATATGGATACTACGTTATCGATATTTGGAAAAACATAAGTTCTCCAAGAGTCCATATCTTGCCAGAGTTTTGAGTGAGGCTCATTTTTGTGTCCCACCCAAAATTCCTTGTCGGCCCAAGTGGTGAATACTTTACTCCATAAGTGATTGCCAGACCCTTGCGGGCCAATAAGTAATATTACCATTGTTTCCTAAAGTCAAACTTCAAACGCAAACTGTTGTCAAGAGGATTTCTCCACTCACGCCAATTCCAAACTTCCAAATTATATATTTCTGCGAAATGATCGGCTAGTCCACGATTCCACCTATGAAACCAGACAACTTCAGAACTTCTTAGTGCCTCTGCCTGATCTTCTTTTCTGGATGGATTGACTTTGATAAGAATCTCTGACTTTGGTTTAGTGTTGTTCACCACCCATTCCAGACGTTCTCTTATCCAATCATAAGAGTTAAAGTGTAGTATACCATAACAGATTGCTACGTCATACTTACAACCCATAGTATCAAAATCAAGAATATCACAGTTTTCATCTGCCTCTTCATTGATCAAATCTACACCTACAAGATTATGATTAAATTTCTTATAGGGGTTAAACCCACACCCAACGTCAATAACTGACTTGGCATTTATGATCCTATCTACTACATGATCATCAACTTCTGTTTGATTCCATGTTGTACCAAAAAATTGTTTAATTTCTTCCATTAATATATTCCTCTAATATATCGCTATATTTTGATTTAGGTTTTTCACTAGGCCTTGGTTTATCCCAATCTCTATAACCTAGTATTGAACCGCCACCAGCCGTACACCAACTTTTATCTACTAGACTTTTCCATTCTTCCAAATTGTAATTGTTTAGAATACCACAACTGAAATCTAAAAACAAGTCACCATAAAAAATAAATTCTCTATTCTTTGTATTAGATAAGAACAGGTCATAAACATATGCTCGTTGTTCCCACGCATCACCAATCTCTAGTTTCGATGGCCTAGTGGTCAATTGTTTAGATGTGAATGTACTGAAGTCCAAGCCTCGCCACCAAACAGTGTTTATAAAGTCTACCAATATCTCAGGGTGTTTTCCAGCATCAAGATTTTTTAGATTAGACTCTATTCGGATTGTGACATATTGACTTTCATCAAATCTTAATTGTAGTATTTTATAGTTGTAATGTTCTAGTAGTTCCCAATACCTATCATCATGCGTTACCCAAAGAGGATGAGCAGGGACATACTTCTTTGTGTTTGTAGCCAACACCTCTTCAAATCTCTCAAGGGTTAGATGATACGGACAAGCCAACTTTAACCAATTAAAACAACCTATCTCTGATGGGTCTGTTTTATTTGATCTGTCTGTCTCTATCTTAGAAGTTTCGTTATTGAGAAATCTGCAAAGAAGATCACCTTTACTTCCACCTACGTATTCAATTATATATTTACCAGTTGCTTCCGTAGTCTCTGACAACTGGATTCCATCTTGTTCCATATTCGTCCACCACCTCACCTATGTTTTCATCCTCTAGTCCTGTAACAACAAAACCAAAAGGCGCCATGTCCTGTTCCAAGGCATCAGCCTGTTCTGCCATCATGGTTGCCCTCATGTCCACATTTGTTAGTTCCTTAAAATATGTTTGGTCTGTAGCCCATGCAAATGTGAATAAACATGCGACCAAATCATCGTTGCATCCTTCATCTGCTTCGAAGGATGCCCCCTTCACAATAAAGGTTGACAATTCACTAATAACATCAATATCCTCTACAATAAGTTTATTATCTTCAACCATTTGTTTTAGATTGGAACAACCTATCTTTTTTACAGCCTTAGTTGTTCTTACCCCTAACTGCGCTCTACCCCCTGAGAACCCCCCACCAAGGACTTGGCCTGCACGGCCACGCATGCTAGCCATACAAAGGTTGTCATACTCCAAGTCGAACTGTAGAGTATTTGCTACCTGTTCTCCTATATCATTTACCTCTATCAAGACATATGCTTGGTTGTAGGCCCTTGCTACATCGTAGATTTTTTGAGGGAATATAAGAGGTTTGATTTCATTGTCTTTATATTTTGCAACAATCTTGTAGGGCATTTCAGTAACGTCAATAACTGTAAATGCTGAGTAGTCATTTTTTGTTCCCCTAGAAACATCTGCCGATAGAAAGTATGTGCGTCCTTCTTCGGGATGAATGTGAACATCTAGTCCAGCATTCGAAGCGATAGGCGCTCGATAAGCAAGTTGTCGTAGTTTGCTGGGGCTGATGAGTGTGTCAATTGAACCCAAAAATTCACATTCAAATTCTGTATTGAATTGTGATTCTGAGGTGTTCTTAATTGTTTGCGCTTTCCATTCCTCATCACGGCCTGGAACTTCGCTCCAATGTACTTCAATGGGTACATATTCATTCCTTTCTTCTTCTGCATCTGTCCACAATTTGTAAAACATATTCATACCATGTGGTGTAGAAACAATCATTACTTTAGTTGTCTTTCCAGAGGAAATAGTAGGATACACTGAACTGAAGAATTGTTCTGCCACATTTGCCGGCACGTATGCAAATTCATCAAGAAAGATAATATTATAAGAGCCACCACGAACAGCACTTGCAGAAGTAGAAGATGCCAATATTTTCGAACCATTTTCTAACTCCAAGGAACCCTTGTTCCAACTCATTACTCCCTGTTGCAACCACTTAGGCATATGCTCGTAAGCCAACTGTAATCGACCAAGAAGGTCACGAGCAGTAGCCGCCTTGTTCGCAAGAATTGCTACGTTTACTGATGCGTTGAACAGGACATAATGTAGAAGATATGCGATAATAGTTGTAGACTTACCAGACTGTCTAGGAAGTTTGCATATCGTGAAACGGTTGTTGTGAAAAGTTCCCACCATTTCTTTCTGAAAATCATATAAAGAAAAAGGTACAAGGCCTTCGTCCAGAGAAACAATCTTAATATAGTTCTGGATGAAATAAATTGGGTCTTTCATACAACGAGTGTATTCTTCAAGTTCTTCCTTTGTCCACTCTTGTTGGACATTGGCTTTCTTGAGATTTGGGTTTCCTAGATATACTGAATCAGTCATTTGCTCTATTTAGTAAGAGCCCCTCTAACACATGATCTGGTATTTTTTCGCCCTCTCTCCAACACCTTTCATCCTCTAAAACAAGAGTTAGAAAAACGCCTGGCTTTATCGCCTTGTATTCTCCCGGCACAGAATTAATAAGAGAAGCAATTTTAACCTTGTTTACCCGATAGTTTTCATCTTTATGAAACTCATTAATTAAATCCTTCATGGGTTGTTTGTAGGTCTGATAAGTTCCTTGATGGGCTATATCATGATTAGCAATAGAACATTTCTCAAATTCATTTGTGTCATAAAATGAATATACATTTTTATAATACGGTGTCCTACCGTAATTAAAAATCATTCTCAGAGTAACCCAATGCCATTTGATACACATGTTTGTCCAACAAAACATATCAAATACTGTTTTTATAGGAAAAGGGCTGATAGAACACAAATCCTCACAAATATCATGAACTTTCTGTTTGTTCTTTTTACTGTTTAACTTTACTACCATTTCAGGCGGTAACACTTTATTTTTTATGAGGCCGCTCCAGTTTAGTATCGTATGCCAATCATCATCCCAATTTGATTCATGGGGATTGTCTGGACTCATTAGAAGTTCTAGTATGTCACTTCCAGCAACTTGATCACCAGCCTCTCCTGTGACAATAATGCTATCACTAACAAAAAGTTCTGGCCTTAGTAAGTCCTCTGGTTCTACTTTATTACTCCACTGTGCCAGTTGTGGTATAAAATCAGGATACTCTTTTACAGATTCGTGGGTGTATCGAACACTAAACTCAGCGTCACTTGGCATGGTTTCTCGTAAGGACAGAAATACTAGTGTGCTGTCGATACCACCACTCCAAAACAAAATTATGGGCTTGTTTAAGGCCCATAATTCTTCAGCTCTGTCTAAACAACAATCCCTTAGAGACTTAGGATTACTATAATCCGTTGGCATGGGTTTGTAGGAAGCCCGTAGAGTATTCCACCGCCCCGTTCTGTCTACTGGTGATGGGCATCGATGTGCCATACCAAGTAGACGGAGCGGGTTGTCATTAGGCATAACCTCTAGAGGCAGCCTTGAATAGTGAACTAGTTTATCCACTTGCGGCCTGCGTAGGTCATAGCACCTCCAATTGCAACTGTAAGGATAGCACCAGCAGCAGTGTACATTCCACCACCACCAAACCACATACCATAACAGAAGAATGGAAGGCCAATCGCAACGGACAGAATAAGGCCCCAGAACATTGTAGGTTCATGGATATCCTTGTACAGAATTGCCTGAATAGTTGGCAACAATGTACTTGCCCGTAGACATGAATGGAACAAGAACAACATAACAATCGTTATTCCAGTATTTGCAAGAATAATCGATACACCAGCAAGGGCTAACATGCCAATTCTTGCACCAGTAAGTTCTGATGTTGGGAACCAATCTTTTGAAGCCAGACTACTAACAGCGCAACAAGCAGAGTCAAGAGTTGACAAAAGACCACACATGATAGCAAACAAGAATGGATACACTGTCCAAGCAGGAAGTGTTTTAACAATCACTTCATAGTTTACAAGTTGTGGGTCAACTTTCATTCCCAGACCTGTAGCCATAAAACCTAACAGTCCCATAGAGATAGGCACGATTACGAACATACAAGCTCCAATCGTAAATGCTTTATGGATTTTATCTTTCTTGATTGTCCAAGCTCTTTGGTAGAACATCTGATCACCAAACGGGCCAGCAAGAAAACCAAGACTAACTGCGATACCAAATGTCAAGAAAACATCTAGGTCAAAAAGATTTCCTACTGCGCCTGCAGCCACAGTTTCCCAACCACCGCCTTGAGAAATAGCCCAAGGAACTAATGCCAAACAAACTACGGCAATGATTACCATTTGCACACCGTCTGTAATAACTGATCCTTTAATTCCACTAAACAAACTATAACTAAGAGCAATTGCAGCCATGACAATAGTGATTAGTGTATAATCAATACCTGTCATTTTATGCATAAGTGCGGCGCCTGCAAGAAGTTGGATGGTAAATGCACTTATGGTAAGAAAACCAAGTTCTCCCCAATAGAATTTACTCACACGGTTACTCACAGTGTCCTTGATATATCCACTAAGGGTAAACCCTTCGGGACATCTTTCTCTTAGCTTTTGAGCAAAATATCCGAATATGATTAGAGTTAAGAAGTTACAAAGGAGAAACCAGAATAGGCCTGGTATTCCTTGTGTATATGCTTTGGTAGCACTTACGAAAAGTCCTGGCGCCCAAAGCCAAGTAACACCGACACTTAGTCCGCCGGCAAGTAGGCCTATTTGTCTATTACCTACTAAGAAGGTATTTGTATCCGTACTTAAATTGGAATACTTATAGGTGAAACCCCATAAAAGAGCGGTGTACAACACCACCAGTAGTATCTCTGTCATTTCAAACTCCTCTTGACATAATTATGAATAATATATTCTGTTATTATTTAGGCACTTACGGTTGCATCTATTTTATGTTTCAACCTATTTTGTAAATGTTCTTTTTCTATTTCTTCTTTTGATTGGCCGTGATACTCCACAGCGTTAGATGTTTCGATTAGCATTCTGTTAAGAGTTGTATCTTCAATAACAAACTCACCAAGGATGCGGCCAAACTTTCCTTTGCCATCAAGTTTTGTCCTCAACACCTGTGTTGATCCTTCTGGAACATGTTCTTTAACAAAGTCTTTTGCCATATTACCAAAAACTTTTTCCTCAGCATCTCTCGTTCTAGACTCTGGTGTATCCACGCCATACAAACGAATACGTTGTTTTTTCATCCACACACCAAAACCTAAATCTATATCAACGTCCACTGTGTCACCATCAACCACTCTATCAATTCTGCATCTATACTCGTACATTATTTTTCCTTTAACATCTTTTGCAGCTCAGCAGTTGATCCTACGAACAATGCATTAGTAACACTCTTAGGGCCACTATCAGGAACCTCTTTTAACTTTCGCATTTTTTCCTGTAAATCTCCAAGTTTTTCAGTAACCTCTGCAACTTGCTTGATGAGATTTCCAGCGACTTCGTAGGCTCTGGGGTGTTCTGATTCTTTGGCGAGTTCAAGGATGCCGTCAATGGCCATGCTCCCCCTGTCCACCAGTTTGTAGAAGTTATCTCTTTGGTATTCATAATCTTTATCTATATCCTTTTCTAACTCATTTCCACCATACATCACAGGGTCTTGAGGCCCTACAGGCCCAGCAATAGATGATCTGCCATCACCGCACAGGTCTTCGATTACCATCTTGTCAATGACTCCTAAAGACTCGTCAATCGTTTTTGTCATAATTACTCACCTTCAGCGGCGTCTTGAAAGAATGATGTAGTTTCGTTAAAACCAAAATCATCATCTGCATCAGCAGTAGCAGGATTTGGTGTAACAGTAAATCTTTGTTCTCGTTTTGGTGACTTGTCTGGTAAGTCTGTAAACTGATCTGCCTGTACGGTCTTAATAACTTTCGCAGAAGTAACAGGGCCATACAAGTAGAACTTAGCAGTGAAGTCCAAAGAGTAAATAATAGAACGTCTAGATGTGAAATCGCCTTCGTAATCATCCTCATATCCTACATTCGTCAATACCACAGGCACATCTCTTTTAATACCCATGTCAGGCATATCATTCATGGTGATTGTGTAGTCAGGTTGGAAGTATGGCAAGATTTGTTCTACAATTTGTAGTGCATCGTCCGACTGTTTTGATAAGATATACAGACCAAAATCGATATTGTATGGAACAGGCATGTATTGTGAATCTAGTTGTTTTGTGGTTGTGCCTTTAACCTTTTTAAATTGTTGAACACGATTAAGTTTACGAGCAGGATCATAGGACAAACCAGTAATTTCGAAACCAATACGAGGCAGGGTGACAGCGACTTGTTTTCCAAGGTCAGGATTGTCTCCTAATCGCACCAAGAATTTTTGCCGTGGGCCATATGCCAACGGAACCTTCATGGATTGTGAAACCTTTCCATCGTTATCCTTTCTCACTAAATGGATATCGTTGAAAATTGTACCAAAAGATACTACGATTTTTCTTATTGTTTCGTGATAAAATTGTTGTCCTAGCATAATATATTATCCTTTTTGCCCAACGTCACCAAAAGGATTTGATTCACTGAAATCCAATATGGTATCATCTTGTTCGTCAAACAACTCATTTTGAGCCGTTTTGTCTGTACTATAGTCGCCAACTATATAGTCTTCTTGGACAACATACGAGCCGTCCTCTAATTGCAACTTCTCACCCACAGAGGTAGAGTCGTTCTCACCTATGACTTTATCGCCGTCTGTTTCATCTATAACCAGGCCATTATCTATAAATCTCTCTAGCCTGATACTTTCATTTACAGCTGAGGACTGTTCCAAAGTAATCTGATGATTAAGTGTATCCACAGACAATTCATCTTCTATAGCATCAATTTCTGCGATACCAGTATCCAAAGCTTCTGAACTATATTCAAACAAGCGACAACGTAGTTTATATACTGGATTGTTGTCTAACTGGTGGAATGGCTCGTCATGGTCAACAAAGTTGACTTCGAACAATTTCTTTAAGATAGGATGATATACGGCATCCCCTTCTTGAGGCCTGTCTGAGTCTGTACTAGCAGTGTCTTGCACAATGTAAAAACTACTGCCGTCCAACTTCTCTGTACTATCACTTGTTCCCGACTCCTGTAGTATAGAACCGCCTGTAGTATCAGTGCCGTCCTCTATTCTCAATTGAGAATCCATTGTTTGAAATCTATCCTTTGCCACAACAAACGTAGCTTCACTCAAGTTCTGTAAACCGAACTGTGTTATCAACTCTCGCTCGCCAGCAAAACCACCCTGAGCGTCTTCCATATACATTTCTATAAGATGTTGGCTGTTAAATTTAGATAGAGTATCTTCACCCATAATTGTATCTTCAGCCACTAGAGTTCGATCCATGTAGTAAACATCATGACCGTATATCTGTATGGCCTCAGTGACCAAATCTCTATAAAGATTTTTTTCGGATGTTATTGCCTGTGAGCCGTTAGTGTGAAAGTGTTTATTGACAGCCATCTTAACCCACCATGTAATCTAGTGGAAGTTCGTATGCCAATTTAATTTCTTCTTCTAGTGTGGTTAACTCCTCTACAGCTTGTGAATATATGTCTGCACCATTCATCTCAACACCACCCAACATCTGAATACCTGAGAACTTAGATAGGTTTGCGCCCCACTGTCTTTTGATAAGAGAGGTTGCATATCTCTTGAGGAAAATGTCATCGAAAATATCTGTGTATGTTGTTGGGTCTAGTTTTCTGTAACACTCAATGATGATATAGTCTTGATCTGCTGTTACGTCATTTTCCCAATCCATGTCAATATACAAACGGTTTTGGTGTTGGTTGAAACGGATTGGTGTTTCGCCCACAAGGATGTGCTCGATCAAGTCTAGGTTATCCATGGCCATCTGGTACTGAATAACAGAGGTAGATGATAGATCATACAGGTCATTTAGTCGCAGCTGGTATTTAACATCGAACATGTTACTACCACCGCCAGTGTCGGTGAAGGGGAAAACCCTTAATACTGATACGACAGCACTTGGGAGCGGTATGTAATTAGAACCCTCTTTCCACGTTGCCGTGATCGAATCATCAACGGTATCAGTAGCGGTTGCTGATGCATCACTGCGGGCCCGTGTAACTTCTGCTGAAGTTATCAGGTGTTTGAGATACATTTTCTCAATGCCATCGTAATGATATTGAGCAAAATATTGTAATGCTTCATCTATACGATCATCTGCTTGATCATCTGAGATGTTTATATCAATAACACCTTGGCCAAGAGCTCGAAGGCAATAATCTTTGAAGGTTGATTTTGTTGTAGGTATGGCCATATACTCGTCCTTTTATAGATATTTATATGCCACGGCATTTGGGCCAAATTCTACAGTCTCATCTAACCACTCACCAATCTTATTAAATCCGACTGATTCATATGTTTCCATAGCAGATTTCCTTGGCATACTCCAAATTACCTTACATTTTTCTTCTTTTGCTAATTTTGTTGCTTGTGTTAATAGTTGTTGACCTAAACCTAATCCTCTATGGTTTGGGTCTACCCATAAACCTCTGGATCGATATACACTGTCTTCGGTTCTAAATCCACTATTAACGCCCACCACCTCATCATCTATAACAAAAGCAAAGAACTTAGGCTCATATTTATCAAAAATAGAGCTGTCTTTTTTTATTTCTGAGTTGCCCCATGAAAGAAACAACCGAGAGTTCCATACGAGGCTGCTCATGGGTTCTATTTTACTTTTCCTACCAGGCCAAAGTCTTTTGTCCCACACAGGATAAATTTCATCAAAGCTAATTTCTTTTAGCACATACGTAGGTATTTCAATTTCAGGCATTATATATATTCCTATGAGAATTGGATTAGTCGCCACATCACGTAGTGGTTCTACATTATTTCGTAGTTATGCTTGCAACATGTTAGGTCTGCTTGACTCTGGCTCGTGGCTGAAGCACAACTCTTATTCAGACATTGAGTCTCAGGATTTCGCAAAAGATATACATCTCCTTAAAGTTCTGCCTCACTATATATCAGATTCACCAGAAGAGGTTCATGAAGTCACCAAGAACTTTACGAGCGTATGGTTGCATCGTGAGGATATTGTTGCACAGTTTTTAAGTCATGTTGCTCGACTTCGCACTGGTGTAAATCATGTGTATAAAGTAGAGGATAGGCCACAGATAGAAAATCTAAGTCTAGAAGCCACCAGAGAAGAGTTTGATATGTTCAAAAGCAAACTAGATTGCTTTTGGAACCTGTACAAAAATTATCACCAAGGCGAGCCTCTTATATCACTAGAGTATTTTCTTGCAAATCCAACAGACAACCTTGCAAAACTTTCAAACTTTTTTAATATCAACTCAAATCAAGTTGTGGATATTCCCATTCCAGTGGAGTTAGGAGTTGCATATAATGACAAGTTTAAAAACTACGATGAAATTATAGAATGGTTTGAAAACTATGAGTAACTTTTGCATCGTGTGTACTCCACGATCTGGCAGTTATTATTTTTTTGAGTACATGAGTAAAACATTTGATCTGGTAGAGGGCACTGAATGGTTTGGGCGCAATAAGAAAGTTGATCTAACAAAGCCATTTGACCTTATTACAAAACGTGTTGATATAGATTGGACAAAAAATGAAGACCTTTTGACCGAAAAAGATATTCAGAGAAGGCTTCGTCATCTAGAAAACTTTCCTCTGCCATATTGTATTAAGACTATGCCGTTACAACTTACTAACACTCCCACTCAATACAATTTGAGCCCCATGCAACGAGTTGATTTTGCAACTCAAGTGTTAAAGGATTTTGATCTGGTTTGGTTTGTGCGAGAGGATAAGGTATCGC
>VTLG01014793.1_pt1 | contig 26055 bp, 35 predicted proteins | sample 4694571 | NCBI WGS metagenome assembly VTLG01 (sample SAMN12604809, study PRJNA352737) | marine metagenome | biome: ENVO:00000447; feature: ENVO:00000209|ENVO:00000569|ENVO:01000036; material: ENVO:00002151; isolation source: viral sequences binned using virsorter ...
AATCTTAAACGCCGCAGAAAACACCCCGATCTCCGGCTCAGTGATAAATTCACCACAAGATCCCGTGCCGGAAACAACTCGGCATCCAGGAATGCGTGCCAGTTTTTTTCTAGATTCCTGACGGTGTTTAAGAAAACTCTCAATGTTCAGTACCTTCGCAGTCCTTATCGATTTATCGCAGAGTCTTTTTCTGTTACATTTTTCAAGTACCTCCCTGCATCCTGCGGAAAAGTATGTGTAGCCGTTCATTGGAATTATTTCAATGATTTCATTGAAATCATTGATGGCCGCCCATGCGCGGCCAGCTATACCGAATGCTAATTTTGATTTAATGATCATTTTGTTCCTTTTCTCTATTTATTCTGATCCTTCGAATGCTTCTTCAAGCATTCTTTTCAAGGTTCCGTTTAGATTAAAATCAGGCTTTTGAACCTGATTTACACTTAAAGACCCCATGTACATATTATATGGGGACCAGCAAGTACAACCACCTTCATCATCGATATGGATCTCGAAGGTTTCTCCATCGATTTCCAGATTTACTACTGATTGGAGGCCTAATTCCTTGAGGTAAGGAATTGAGTTTTTACGCTCCAACTCCTTTCTCTTTTTGCTTTCTAATTTACCCTCTTCATAAAGGGCCTTGCTTTCCTCCCAATTGGAAGAATCAATTTCCTCCAAAAGGGATTTATTTTTCCTGTGAACTGCAAGAACTTCCTCTTGCAGCTCTTCGGGGACTGCTCCCCTTTTTACAATTTCGGGGAAACCTCCAAGGTGTCCTCTTTTGCTATCGCCCATTTCGGCTACTTGGGCGATTTTCTCAATAACCCTTACCCATGTCGGATAAGGGTTCCCATCCGTATCTTTAAAAATTCGGATGGCATTCGACCACCCTGGTTGTCCAGGGTAGGGAGTCTTTTCTTCTTCATAATCTCTCATTTTTGTTCCTTTTAGTTTATTTTTACGCTATAAAATTCTAGCGTGAAGCCTTCCGGAAGGCTTGAAGCCCCTTCCGGAAGTCTTCCTCCCATTAGCTGGGCAACAACCAGTTCGTCACCCTTTTCTAGTTTAATATTGACCCTGTTTGGGCCTGGGTCAGGGATTCCCAGTTCTGCTGACACAACTGAAGAAGTATCAGCGTGGCCCATTGCCCAGTAGTGCTGATCCCACGCAGCGTTCCGCACCAAGAATCGTGAAGCCTCGATGAGTGAGGGATTTACTTTCCTCACCGAAATCTCGGCATTAGGCGTTGACAGCATCTGAAGCGAAAACGCATTGCAAATGAATTTTCTCATTTTGTCCTTTTGATTAAAGATTATCTGTATAAGCATCGAACCAGCGACCGATTCGCTTAAACTGGGAAGTCATTGTATTCAAGGACTTCGATGGCGACCTGGTAAGGCTTCTCGCCGTCTTCAAATTTGTCGGCATAGTAATAGTCCGCCAAACAATCAGAAGTAAATCCGCAAATCTTGACCAGCTCCTGGTCAACTTGTTTCATCCAAATATCAAATGCTGTTTTGTTCATAATTATTCTCGATTAAAGATTTACAATTGAATAAGCGACGACATAACAAATTACCGTTATATAGTTTCATTGAATTCTCATTGGGGGTTAAAAATTTCACGATCTTCCTTACTCCTGCTATAATATAAGGAATCTCTCTCTCTCATATATAACTGGCAATTCCGGTTGTTACTGATATTATTGACAATTCTCGGAGTTGTCTTTTTGGCCCTCCAGCAGAAGGGCTTTTATATCAAAACCCTCTCTTCAAACTACTGATATTATTGGAGATAAATCAAGTGCTTTCACCAAAACAAAATAAATTCGCCATTATTTACGCTAATGGCGAAATTACGTCAACTGCGGCGGCAAGGCTTGCTGGATATGCAGAGGGAAGCGCATCCACTCAAGGATCTCGACTCCTCCAAAATGAGGAGGTTTGCGGGGTTATCGAGGAGCACAGGAAAAATATTGCTTCGATGGCTGGCTGGACAAGAGCCAAGGTGATCAGTGAGTTGGGTCGTGTGTTCGAGGCATCGATGTCAGACGCCAACTGGGCTGGCGCTAACCAGAGTCTAAAATTAATCTCCACCATCGGCGGGATGGTCCCAAGCGCTATGGATAGGAAGGTGAACGTCCAGGTGTCGTTTGAAGACCTCCTCCAACGAACGAGTCCCAGTAAGGATATAACGCCTGGCTCCGCTCGGCTTTCTCAAGAAAAACGAGACCCACCGGATTTTGGCCAGATTTCTGACGCAGAGCCGGAATGATAGTTTACCCCCCGGGGGAGGGCGCGGGGTATCCCCCATATCATACATAAAGTAGTTAGTCGCATATGTATCAACAGGGGCCGGGATTCGTCTCCACCTGGCCCCGGCCCTGGCCCGATTTTGCACCTCTCGGGTCGGGGCCACTATTTGACTTTGTTCTATCTATGGGTATAATGCCTTTTCGTTCAATTATTTAGGGGTGTTACTCTCAGGAAAAAGGTCTTATGCGAATATTTTTAGGGGCAGTAGCTCTTTTTTTGCTATTTGAGGTAATGGTAAATCCCGGTCAGGCCGGAAATTATGGTGGTATAATGGTCGTAGAGGCTTTAAAGCCTGTCCAGGTACGTGAGGAGAAGTTGGACAAGAAGGAACTGGAATGTATGGCCTCAAATATTTATTTTGAGGCGGCAACCCAATCCCGTGCCGGTAAAATTGCGGTTGCCCAGGTCACGATGAACCGGGTTTTCAGCGCCGAATTTCCGGACTCTGTCTGTGGTGTTGTTTTTCAGGGGCCGAAAGTGGCAAAAAACAAGCTGGCGTGCCAGTTTTCCTGGTTCTGTGACGGAAAACCGGACGTAGTAAGGAGTAAGAGACTATGGAGAGAGTGTATCTACATTGCAAAGTATGTTATGAAAGGTGGCGTGCCCGATATAACTTACTCGTCAACTCATTATCACGCGCACTACGTAGACCCGTGGTGGTCAAAGAAGATGGAGAGGACGATAGTACTCGGAGACCACATATTCTACAGGTAGGCCCCCGTCTGTCTTTAAAACGGAGAGCCCAGATTGATGGTTATCTAAGGTCTATAAAGAGTGAAGGAGACAAAGGAGTTTATTAAGGCAGGAACCGAGGAAGATCTGGTTTCTTTCATACAGCAGTTGCAGAATGACCCGGAGCTTTACTTTAAAACGTGCCTTAAAATACAGAAATTTGGCAGTGGAGAGCTGGTACCGCTTATTTTAAACCCGGTGCAGCGAATTCTGCATTTTATAATAGAGAGACAGCTCAGGAGTCTGGAGCACGCTAGGGTTATTGTCCTGAAGGCCCGTCGATTCGGTGTTTCTACGTATGTCCAAGGCCGATACTTCAGGCACGCTGCCCTGAACCGGAACAAGATGGTCCAGATCACCACCCATAGTAAGGCGGCGACGGACGTCATGTTCTCGATGACCCGCACTATGGAGCAGAACCTCCCGGTTGAGGTAAAGCCCCAGATGAAGTACTCGGGAAAGCGTGAGCTGTACTGGGGTAGCGATGCGGGCGGTCTAAACTCGTCCTACTCACTTTCAACAGTCGGTGGGCGTGAGGTCCGTGGCAGCAAGATTGACTACCTTCACTGTAGTGAGGTAGCGTCGTGGGGTCCGGGTGGTGAGGAGTTCCTGTTGGGTTTACTGAACTGCGTGGTACAGGGGTTTTCAACCGAGGCCATAATAGAGAGCACTGCGGCCGGCGTAGGTGGTGTCTTCCATGACATGTTCTGGGACGCATTCAACAAGGAGTCCGGGTGGGAGGCTGTGTTTTTCCCGTGGTATATATACGACTATTACAGGAAGGACTTCCAGAGTAAAGAAGAGAGAGATCAGTTATACGACAGCATCGGGAAAGACCCGCGGTACGGAGGTGAAGAGGAGTCCAGTCTGCTCGGGGTAGGTTGTGAGTATGATGTGGGGGAGGATAAGCCCCTCCGTTTTAGTATTACGATGGAACACCTTAACTGGAGGAGGCAGTGCATCCGGACCCAGTGTCAGAACGACCTGAGGAAGTTCCACCAGGAATTCCCGACCACAGCCCGCCAGGCCTTTGTAACTACAGGCAGGAGTGTATTTGACCAGGAAGTGATGAACGAGATGGTCATGGCCTCTGAGAAGAGGCAGCGCGAGCGTCCGTCCGAGGGATTCTATGTCCCGGTCCAGGCGTACAAGGAGGGCAGGGTCAAGGAAAAGTATATAATAGAGTCAATGGAGGACGGGGATCTCCAGGTATGGACACGGCCGGTAAGTGACCGCGAGTACCGGATAGGGGTTGATGTCAGCGAGGGGCTCGAGATAGGCCGCGACACGGACTGGTCGGTGGCAGTTGTCATAGATGCCGAGCAGTATGAGGAGGTGGCCCTGCTCAGGACAAAGATAGACCCGGACTTACTGGCATGGCAGTTAGCCAGCCTGGGGCGGTGGTATAACAACGCACAGTTACTGGTAGAGAGAAACAATCACGGGCTGGTGACGTTAAAGTTCCTGAGTGACATCCACCTGTACCCTAACGTGTACAGCGAGAAGATACTGGACGAGAGGTCGAGCAGGACGGCAAGGAAGTTAGGTTTCCATACAACAGTCAAGAGCAAGCCGCTGATACTGGATTATTTAAAGGAGCTAGTGAGGGAGAGGGAGGTAACCCTTCATTCACCTAAGGTGCTGGACGAACTCCAGACCTTCGTAAACCTGCCGAACGGGAAGATGTCTGCCCAGCATGGGGCCCACGATGACTGTGTAATGGCGCTTGCAATTGCCACCTTCGGGTGCAAGATGTTCCCGGCAACGAAGGTGTGGCATAAGGCGGCAGCCCGGTATGAAGGGAAGCCGGTCATCAAGAACTTTATACCGTCGAGGATATAGGTCTTTGTCAAAACCTTTGTTGCAACTACTTTTACGAAGGAATCAGGTCCTTGAGCAGTGCTGTCCCCGGCTGTCCCTAGCTTGTCCCTAGTAAAACGGCAGTACTGGGGACACGGGATCCATTGCAATCAGTGGGTTTGCGGGGTTTGTCCCCGGTGTCCCCAGTACTTTTCTAACTATCGGGGATTTTTTTCAGAAAAGAAAAAATAAAAAAATAAGAAGTGTAAAAATATAAGTAAGTAGGCGTTTTTGCCGGGGACACCGGGGACACCCCCATGAGGCGTTGCAATCACTGGACTCATGATGAGAAAAACCGAAAAACTACTGGGGACACTGCTGGGGACAGCAGGGACGCAACCACGAATTCAGACTGCTCATGTTAAAGATAGGGACTCCCCATAGGGGTCCCTAAAGGGTCCCTAAAGGGTCCCTAAAGGGTCCCTAAAAGATCTGGAGCTATACGACGACTTTTTGGGGTAATGTCTTAAAAGTGTCTTAAAAGTGTCCGAAAACGTGTCTTACTTTTGTCTTCGGATGCGATTCCGGGATCTGTCAAAGGCGGATTTTTTGACAGACCTGTTATCAAGTATATTCAGCAATTTGCTGGTTAATTTGCCGGGCAAACGAGCAAATGGGTAGATGAATAAATGGTGAAATCAAACCTGTCTTTGACAAAAGGAGGAAATGTGGGGGATGTTATTGACATGGGTTTTGACGGAAAGGAAAAATTCCGTCGTGAGGTAGAGGTAATAGTAGAAGACCTTATAAACTGTCTTGTAGATAACTTCGGAGAGGGGCCGGGGTTACTCATGGCCAGATCGTTCTCTGCAGCACTTGACCATGTATCAGTTGAGGTCACGAAAAGACTTGAGGTTAGAAACAAGGACGAAGAGTTTGAGGTAGAGTTTACCCCCGACTTTAATATCGACTAGCACAAGGTGAGAGCATGGCTGAGGTAGTCCAGGACGAACAGAACGTGTACGACACCCCCGAGGGCATTGTTGTGGAGGAGAAGAAGGTTGTAGCGGCCGATCTTGACACCTTCGCAAGGATCATTCAGGAGAAGTTCCAGCAGGCCCGTGAGTATCGCAGGGACCACGAGCAGCACTGGCAGGAGGCATACGACGCCTACCGCGCCAAGTACCCCAGCCACATCAACAAGGCAAACGAGCTGGCGAACGAACGGGGCATCTTCGTTAATCAGACCCGGCGTAAAGTCAATAGCGCCAAAATCAAGATAGGGACTCTGCTTTTCGAGGATGGCGAGGTGCCGTTCGCCATAACCCCGTCCAAGAGGCCAAGATTCTTCCCGCCCGACATACAGGCACCCCCCGACCGGCCGGATGTACTTGAGGACATGCTCCTGTCGAGGGCAAAGAACATGGAGGACAAGGTCCGTGACATACTCAATAAGACGTCGTACAACGACGAAATTACGCACGCTATACACGAAATGTGTCTCTATGGTACTGGCTGTACAAAAGGAATCTCGCTCGAGAAAAAGAACTACCCCGTCTACACCTCTGTCAGAACACCGGATGACATGGTCGAGATTGAGGCACAGCTTGAGGAGGAGTTTCTTCCGTCTGTCAAGTACATTTCAATATGGAATGTTTTTCCATCCCCTGAGGCGAGTAGTTCAGTGGACTCGGATTATGTTATACAGCGTAACTTTCTATCTTCCATCCAGCTCAGATCCATGGCTCAGGCGGGTCAGGGGTATATCATGGAGGCTGTGGAGGAAGTTATTGAAGGTGATGAAGGGAAAACCCACGGGTATGACGAGAGCCAGCACCCGAAGAAGTACGAGGAAAGCTCCGCCAACATAGTAAAGAACATAGAGGTTCTGGAGTTCTGGGGTCGTCTGAGTGGGGAGGATCTGGAGGGACACCTGCCAATAGACGCGGAGGACATGCGGGAGTCTATGTCAGTTGTAGTAACCGTCGTAGGGAACAGGGTTATAAAATTGCAGGAGAACCCGTTTGACGACCAGCTTCCATTTCACTTCTGTTACTGGCAGAAGAACCCGGAGACCATCTGGGGCGACGGAATCTACTACGCCATACGGGACGTACAGGCAATCCTGAACTTCAGCTACGCAATGATGATCGAGGGGAAATCCCTTTCGGCGGCGCCTCTGACAGTAATAGACCCGAACAGCTTCGAGCCTGGCACGGACACCGAGCAGGTGTACCCGGGCAAGCAGTTTCGGGTGAAGCCCGGGGCAAGCGTGAGGGATGCCTTCATGCCGGTACAGATACCGGATGTAACGAACGGGCTTCTGCAGCTCATACAGCAGCTTGAGCGTGAGGCTGACCTTGACAGCGGGCAGACGTCCATAGGGTACGGCGACATGAGTCCGTCGCAGACCAAGACGGCAACGGGCATGTCCATACTAAACTCCAACGCCAACCGGCAGACTGCGGATGTTGTCCGGTCCGTCAGCAGGATGATAACGCAGAACATACAGGCAATATACCGCTGGCTCATGGTTGATTCTGCGGACATGAAGATAAAGGGAGACTACGAGGCTATCTCAACCGGGTACGAGCAGTACCTGGCAAAAGAGGTCCACAACAGCCAGCTTCTGACATTTCTGCAGACCATCGGACAATTACCACAGCTTCAGCAATACATCAAGTATGAGGCATTCAGCAGGCCGTTACTCAGGGCATTCAACCTGGACCCGGAGGAGGTAATGAAGACCGAGGAGCAGGTAGCACAGGAGATGCAGGCCCAGATACAGTCGCAGCAGATGCAGCAGCAGGAACAGCAGATGCAGCTCCAGCAGGCGCAACTGGCACAGATACAGGCACAGGCACAGGCTAATGCGCAGTCCCAGATCCAGGTTGAGCAGGTCAAGACCATGATGGACGAGAAGCAGAAGGTCTCGGACGACCAGCGTGAGATGGAGAGGGACGAGAGGCTGGCCCTGATCAAGGACGGAAACGTCCTTCATCCGACGAACCTTGAGAGATACAGCATCCTGCTCAGGGAACAGCAGCAGGCACAGCAGTTAGATGAGGACAGGGGGAAACTTGACCAGATGCAGCAGGAGATGGCTGACGAGGACGTAGAGATGGAGAGGGTCATGACGGAAGATCAGGCTATCCCCCCGGTACCGCCGGAGGGGGAGCTGTTACAATAAAATATAGACTTTTGTTCTAAGGACTGATACACAGGGAGACAATTCAATGGCTAAACGTCCCGAGTCCCGTGCGGACCTGGTGGCTATGCTTATAACTCACCCGGGTTGGGTGGCGTTGAAGGAAGAATTTGACAAGAGGCTGACGGACGAACTAGACCGTATAGTAAACGGCACCCTATTTGACCGGGAGTCAATTGCAAAGCACCACATCTCCCTTGGGAGAGTGAGGGCGTGGAGGGATATTTTAGATTATCCGCAAAACGTCGAGAAATATGGACCTCCACGGTAGTCTACCAGGGGTCAACACCTAAACGATCCGGCAACGGGACATTGTTGCGGTGAGAGAGAGACGGAGTTCATGGCTGAAGAACAGGACAGCCCCCGGGAGGAGAAATCCCCTGATACGGGCGAAGACGAGGAGCTTTGGGACAGTACCCCGGACTTAGACGAAGAAGAGGAAGAGACTGACACCGAGACTGAGGAGGAGGCCGAGGATGAAGAGTCCGAGGAAGAGACCGAGGTTGAGGAGGAAGATGACCCCTCTCACAACTTTGAGAAGAGGTACAAGGACCTGGAGCGAGAGTTCCACAGAAGGAACGAGGAGAGTGCAAGGTTTAAGGAGGAGTTCAATGACCTGCGACTTAGAACACTGGAGCAGGATAAGGAACTCGTTAAACTGAGGGAGGGATACAAGGAACCCGGTGCTCCGCCAGACCCGATGGACGAGAAGTCATTCTTTGATGATGACGACCGGACAACGATGGAGGAATTCAGCGAAATTACCGGGGTAACAAAGAAGCTGGTCCAGCATGAGGTAGCCAAGGCGTTAAAGGATGCCACCCCTGATAACCAGAGGGTTGTAAACCTGGAGCAGGCCTACCAGGAACAGAGTTACCAGCAGTTCCTGCAGAACCACGAGGCTTATATGAGATCGTCGGTTGGTGACGACTACCGGGACATAGACAGGGACCCGGATTTCCAGGCCTACGTGTTAGCATCTCCCGCGCTCACCAAAATGATGACGGAATCCAGGGAGCCCACGGACCATGCGTCCGTAATGAACCTGTGGCTGGATAATACAGACAGGGGAAAAGGCTGGAGACCGTCGGAGAAACCTTCGTCCGAAGGGACAGCCAAGAAACAGAGTTCAAGGCGGAAGGCAGCCTCGAACCTGATGTCAAACTCCGCACCAAGAATTGAGAGAAATCCCGACAGTATGTCGGACGAGGAACTCTGGGACTCTGTTCCGGAACCCGAGCAGGAATAGAATACATCTGCCGGGTGTTCTTCTAACTTATAATTTCATTAGGAGTTGACTTATGGCAGCTTACGGTGGAACGGGCACCATTACTGGAGCGAGTAGTTACGGCGACCTCAGTAAGAATGACGCGTTCACTATCCAGAAGAAGATGTTGCCAATCGCAAAACGGTTGCTGACATTTGCTAAATTTGCACAGAAAGAGACCAAGCCCCAGAAACAGGGACTTGAGATCAGACACCGCCGCTACGAACGGTTCCCAATCGTAGACTCTCCCATTGCAGAGGGTGTAACACCGGACTTTACAAGTCTTGAGCACACCACGCTGATGCACACGCTGAAGCAGTACGGATCGTATGTAAACACGACCGACGTGCTCCTTGCAGCCTCCCATGACCCGATTCTTTCAACTATAACAGAAAGACAGGCCACACAGGCAGGGGAAACTGTTGATTTTCTCAGTTATAAGACGTTCCGCGCAGGGACCCAGGCCGCATACGCCGGTGGAACCAGCCGGGCGACAGTTGATGCAACCATCGGACTCCAGGCTCTGACCAGTGCGGCTACTGCCGCTCCGACTGGCGGTGACGGCCTGATACAGAAGGCTGTCCGTGTACTGGAGAGAAATGACGCCGTGAAGCTTCGCAAGAAGTTACGTGCAGCCGTCGGAATCGCAACTGAGCCAATCCGCGAGTCCTTCATAGGAATATGCCACCCCGACCTTCGCCAGGATCTCGAGGCGATTACAGGGTTTGTGCCCGTCGAGAAATACTCCGATACCGGGGATGCAATCGAAGGGGAAATAGGATCTATCAAGGGTGTGCGTTTTATCACCACAACTCAGGCGGTAGCTTTTGCCGACGCCGGGGCTACACTAGGAAGTGGCAATGCCCAGTATGCTGTCTCTACGAGTGGCACTCAGGGATCTTCAGGTAACGCCGACGTCTACCCAGTCATCATACTCGCAGCCGATGCTATCGGATGTGCGACCCTCGGTGGAATGGATAGTCTCCGCTCAAAGGTTGTAATGCCAAGACCGGGACCAGGTGACCCATTAGGTCAGCGCGGTACGGTCGCATGGGATACATTCTACTCCTGTATTATTCTGCAGGACCTGTGGATGTACCGCATCGAGTGCATGGCAACTAACCTGTAACAGTAAACTACTAGGCCTTTAGCTGCGAGGTGAGTCCCCCGCAGCAAGGGCTCTTATTCTCAAAATTTAGATAAAGGAGATTATCTATGGACTCTTTAAAAACCAAAATCACGAGTGCCAAGCAGATGAGCAAGATTGACTTCGTCAATTTTGCAGATGGCCTTACATGGGCTGCTGCCACCTATAAGCGCGTTCTTTTCGTGCCGATTGAAGCCAGAATTTGTGGCTTCGGGATACACGTAAATGTTGTGTGTGGTAGTTCGACAGGCACAAACACCCTCACAATCGGTCATGATGCCGGTACAGCACAGACCGATGCGGGCATGATAGCCAATGCATCCCAGGATGTTGATGCATATGCCAAGGCGGTCACCCTCGAAACAGTTGGCTACACCGGACCGGAACGTGGACCGGTAGACGCCGCCGTGACGTCGGGTGTTGAACTTATGGGCAAGCCACCCACGGTAACAGCCACGACGGAGTATACCTATGCACCAAGTCTTACGGCGCCATGGTCATCCTCGGGAGAGAAGGTTGTTCCTGTTATCGGCTACCTGACCACAGGAGCTACCCAGAGTACCGGGTCTTTTCACTGGTGGGTTGAATATGTTTTTGACGCCAATATCGTCTGGACACAGGCCGACCTGACTTAACAGTACCAATATGGTACTAATTGCCGGGGGAAACCCCGGCTAACCTGAAAAGGAGCGAGACATGCCTACAGCAGGCGGGCTGCTCGGGAAAAGCGAGCATATTCCCAGGCACGGAAAGAAACACCCCGGTTACCAGGAAGCCGGTGAAGGCCAGTGGATCATTCTCCCCAGCGGGATGAAGATGGCAAGGGAATTCAAGAAGGGGGATGTTCTCCCGGAGGGGTTCTGTGTCATCAATATAGACCACGGCCACGACAATACGGAAATGGGGCCAGTTCCCGTGACGCACGGAGAGAACACGGTCATCATACCCAGGGGGACGGACAGGGTGGTATCCCTGCTCCATGTTAATGTGCTGAACGATGCTGTCACTACGGAGTACTATCAGAAGGACCTGATGAGCGGGATGAGTTCAAGGTCAAACAGAAGGTTTAACTTCTCTGTCAAGGAGTGGCCTAAAACTGGTGAAGAGATGGGTATCCCCGTGGAGGCGTTAGAGGATGCAAAAGAACGTCATGAGGTTATCGACCTTAACCAGTAATGAACAGAAAAGAAATACGTGAACGGGTTGAGACAGCACTACAGGACTCCGAGAACAGACATTGGTCAGACCGTGAGATAAACCAGTTTATAGATGACGCCCTGGTGGAATTCACCAGAATCGTTAAATACCCGCACGTAGAGGGAACGGCAACAAACCCCGGCAGTGGCACCCCCTTGGGGGAGGCTACAAAGGCGGGGACCCTCACCGTTGACGGGAACACTGCCACCATTACATTTGGGAGTGTCCACGGATACTCCGACGATGACGCAGTCCTGGTAGCTGGTGGGTCTCCTACGGAGTATAACGGACCATTCAACATACTTGTTCCCTCGACCACGACGCTGACCTACCAGGTCAGTCTTGGCAGTACTGTGACTGATTCATCAGTCAACGTGTTCCGGATCGGCCCCACATTCACTAAGCCCTCCACCATAGCCGAGGTTATCTCGGTGTCACTGGACGGTAGGGATCTCTCTATCTACACAGAATCAGAACTGAATGCTGCAGCCGCATCTCGAGGATACCGGTACTACATGCTGGAGTCCAGTATGGGATTCCACCCGAATGCGTTCAGTTCTGCAATCACTACAGTTGATAACACACCGAGGTGGAAGGACCAGTACGGCCCTATTGAGGCGGTAGTTTTCAATAACCGTACGGCCTCCACATTCCGGATATATCCGTTACCGAAGGAGGATGCAGATCTTTACGTGGACAAGGATGCAACCACCAAGGTGTTTCACAAGCTGGTTGTACGTGGTGTACCGGCAGTATCGGCACTGGCAGGTGATACTACTACCCCGGATATACATGTCTACTGGCACGAGGCGCTGGTATTTGGAGCACTGGAAAGATGCTGGATGAAGGAGTCGCAGGTGCAGAACGTAGACAAGGCCCAGATGTACAGGGGGAAGTTCCTAGAGCAGACAAACAACGCAAGGTACATGGAGGGAATGACCTCCGGCACCCTGAGTGAGGGAAGAAATCAGTCCGGGTTCAGGATCAACCGTTATCTGTAGAAAATACCAGGAGGACCATGAAGTGTAAAGTGAACACTAAGCCCGGGAAGGCAAGCGAGAGGTTAAACCCCACAGTAAGAACGAGAAAGATAGGGGGCAGGAAGAAGCCAGTAACAGGGATGCTAGAGTCACAGGGGTACTAGGTAGTAGGAGATAAAAAGACGAATGGAATCAAAAACAAAGGAAAATAGAATAGGTGGTAAGTGGCTTTCTTTTTATGCGAAAAAACATGGAATAACCCCAAGAGATTACGCACACGGTATTCATGTGGCTGAGTCCACAGCGCGACATCACTTGATGGGTAGAATTCCCACCCCCGACTGCTGGCCATCAATCTCAAAATTTTTGGGTTTTGATGTGACGACTAATTTTATGTGCCAGCTCAAGGAGGCCGGCAGGGTCCGGAGGTGTTTAGTGTGTAAAAACCAGATCTTAGTCTTCCGATCCAATGTTATCTGCAAGAGCAGGAACTGTCACCTGGCCTATGACAGAAACAGAAAAAAAGCGAAACGGCTCACCCAGCGAATTGAATGCAGTATTAAATATAGTGATGTGATTTTTGAAACCGGTAAAAATAAAACCAGCAAACAGGATAAAATAACCAGAAGTGAGCTAAATACTGCAATAGAGGCTTATTTGAAAACTAATAAAATAACCAAGCTGAAGACAGTTGCAATAGCTGAAGGATCTGACCAATTTAGCAGGGAGTCTTTTATCTCTGAGGGGCCATTAGTTTTAAAAATGGATCTTAGCTGTATATAGTTAAAACCCGGGTGGGATGACAATCAACAGGAACCTATAATGTCACACGAAGTAACCAGGACGTTTGAGATAGACGGAAGGCACTACGTGATACCGGAGGTAGGAAACGACCTCGATAAAATGAGCCCCCGGCAGATCATAGACAATAGTATTGCCAACTTTGCAACAGAAGATAAGGCAACCCGGTGGGCTAGGGAGAGATCTGACTCATATAAACCACCAGTGAAAAAGAAAACTAAGAAGGCCCGGAAGACGGGCCTACTACAAGAACAGGGATACTACTGACGACACAGTTTGTTTGAACTAAGGGACTACATAAGGGAGTACCGGAACATTCTCTCAGAGGATGAGTGTAGGCTTATGGTAAAGAGAACGGAGCCGACAGAGCCCGCCACGACCATAACTGGTGTAGACAGGTCGATAAGGAACTGCTACGTAAAAAGGATTGATGACCCCGAGTCAGACAAAATACTATTTAGATGTGTCGGTAAGATACTGGAAGAGTACTCAGAGGAGTTCAATTATCTGAAGTCGTATTCGGTTGATAGTAGCTACAACGACACCGGCTATGACATGCTCAAGTATGTAGGGTCCGAAAACGGGTTCTACGCGGAACACGTAGACCACGGATTTAATGTTAACTCCAGGAAGCTCTCAGTTTCCTTCATTCTGAACGAGGAGTACACAGGTGGGCAATTCTCTTTTTCAAATAATAGCTACGTGGTTGAGCCTAGTACTGGCAGTGCTGTGGTTTTTCCAAGCAATTTTTGTTTCCCTCATCAGATTCTTCCGGTGAGCAACGGCAACCGGTACTCGGTAATAACCTGGATAACCTAACGATGGCATCAGGAAACTACGACATAATAATAGAACAGGGCGCAGACCTAAGCCTGGACATAGACTGGAAGGACACCGATGGAAACCTTTTTTCCCTAGGCTCCGGCTACACGGCAGCAATGAAGATAAAGGAGAGTGACGGAGGTACACAGATTGCCAGTCTTACAAATGGCAGCGGGATAACCCTTGCCAGCGTAAGCCCCAACATTAATATATTTATAGCCTACGGTACAACCGCAGGGTATGACTTCGAGACGGCTGTGTATGACCTAGAACTTCTGAACACCAGCACCGACAAGAAGACCAGGGTCCTCCAGGGCAGGGTTACGCTGGACCGTGAGGTGACAGCATAGAGAAAACAGTAAAAGGACAGTAATATGACAACCGTAACAGTAACAGAATCAGCAAACACCGTAACAGTATCTGAGCCTTTTGTCTCGTATGACCCATCGTCTGTATTCCGGTCTATAACAGATGGATCTAACACGGCTACACCGGATGAGGTTGATGACACACTTACAGTGGCGGCAACTGCACCTATAACGGTTGCGGTCAGTGCCGACCTGGATAAGGTTACGGTAGCGGCAACGATTGATACCGACCTCAGTAGTGTCTCCTCTTCCGACGACACACTGGCCTCTGCAAAGGCAATCAAGACCTATGTGGATGCCCAGGTTGCGACCGAGGACACCCTGGCAGAGCTGAACGACACAAATATAGGATCACCGGCTGCCGGTCACATACTGGTGTACGATAACTCTGCATCGGTATGGGACAACGTAGCAATAACCGCAGACGACGGACTGACCGCCACACTGGGGGATGGAACCCTGGAGCTGGATCTGGACCTTAAATCAAACGGGGGACTGGAGATATCGAGCAACGAGCTGGCCGTGGCGCAGGGTATATCGCAGCATGATGTTGCCCAGTTTGCCGCCGGTGTTGCAGACAACGACTTCCTGAGAATAGATGGAACGGCAGTTGAAGGCAGGAGTGCATCTGAAGTACTCAGCGACATTGGTGGGCAGGCAGCCATGACAAATGGGATTTCCAACACAAACAATGTAGTGATTGATCACGCATCGGTAGCGGATAACGACTTTGCAAAGTTTACGGCAAGCGGACTTGAGGGAAGAAGCTACTCCGAGACTTTAAGCGATATAGGTGTCACTGTAGGAATATCCAATGGGAACTACCTTACTGCAAACGCTGCTGTTGCGGACAATGACTTTCTAAAAGTGGATGGAACTGCCGTAGAGGGAAGGACTGCTTCCGAGGTTGCTAGTGATATATCTGCGATGACGACATCTTCGGACTCTACTCTTTCTGCTGGAGTTGATATTACCACGTCTACCACGGGGAAAATAAAACAGAAGGGGGCATTTATGCAGTCCTCAACACACCAAGCATTATTTTTAGGAGCATAACATGGCAATCCCAAGTGGATCTGGTACAGAAATTTTAAAAGTAGCTCATGTCGCAGGAGTGACAAATAGCGAAAATGTACTTATCAACGGAGTAGCAAACCACATATACTCGATTTTAAGTATTTCTGTCTGTGAAACAGCAGGAGCCGCAGAGACATTCGACCTGTACATAGATGATGATGGTGGAGGAACTGATTATGAAATTTTGTCGGACCAGGCAATTGGTGCTAACGAAACATTTATATGGAACGAGAGACTGGTTCTTTCCGGAACGGATCACCTGTGCATGATAACAGCAAGTTCAGCCAATATTGATGTTGTAATAACATATATAGATCAGGACTGGAGCTAGTATGTCGGGAATAATTGGTAAATCTAAGTCGAGGGGTTCGGGGGTAATTGGCAGTGACGGTATCGTTAAATCCGTATCCGGGTCTACAGGAGTAGTAGCCGACTCCGATATCGACCATGATTCACTGGCTAATTTTGCAGCGAACGAGCACTTCACCCAGGCTAATATTACAGCAACCGGAACCGTGTCTTCTGGTACCTGGGAGGGAACTGCGGTGGCGGCAAATAAGGGTGGTACAGGTCAGACAAGCTACACGGTGGGAGACGTTCTGTACGCTTCCGGATCTACCGCACTGTCAAAACTGGCTGCTACTACAGATGGATACCTTCTTACTGCCACGGGTGCAGGGTCGGCTCCGGCGTGGGAGGCTTCGGTCAGTTTACCTCTATCCGGTGGCACCATGACCGGAAATATAACTGCTGCCGACAACGTGATCATACGTCCTGAGATAAAGGATTACAGTGAAACCGTAAACGCTGCAGGCAATACAGGAGCTGGTGCAGAGGCAATCGATATAACAGCCGGAAATATTGTAACGTCCACCGTAACGGCAGGAACGGTTACATACAGTTTTTCAAATCCAAGTCCTGATACAAAATGCTGTAGTTTCACACTGATTTTAACCAACGGCGGCTCGCAGACTGTGAATTGGCCTGGGGCCGTGGACTGGGCAGGCGGAACTGCGCCAACGCTTACCGCTTCCGGCATCGACATACTCGTATTCATGTCAATCGATGCTGGTACTAAATGGTATGGATTCGCTGGAGCAATAGATACTAAATAATGGCATTTTCTGCACAACGGGCAATTTTAGGCGCTTCTGGGACACCTTCCGGTGCTGGTGGCAGCGGAGACATAGGTCTCCTATGTGGTGGAGATAATAGATCGGCTGACCCAGATGAGTACACAAATATGATACAGGTAATTTCGATTTCATCCACCGGGGATGCCACGGATTGGAGTGCCGATCTGGATTTAGCCAGAGGAGCAACGGGTACGATGTCTAATGGGACTAGAGGAGTATGCGCCGGAGGGGCTACTAACTTGGGAGGCAGCTACGGTGGGCGCCAGACTAAAATGGATTATATTACGTTCTCAAGTGCGGCAAATGCAACTGATTTTGGAGATTTACTGGCTAACGCCCATTTTGGTACTGGAGCAGGAGCTTCTAACGGAAGTTCGGATAGAGGTATAATATCAGGATTCAATCGTCATGGTGCTGGAGCACGAGACGATAGAATCGAGTACATCACCATTTCCTCCACTGCAAATGCAACTGATTTTGGGAATATGACACACAACCGCACCACAGGAGCTAACACATCCAATGGAACGTCTGATCGGGGAATTTCAGCAGGGGGGTATTCTGATGACGATCCATACTGGCACAATGTCATCGATTACATAACAATCTCATCCACTGGTGATGCAACTGATTTTGGTGATTTGTCCGTAGCCAGACAAAATTCAGCAGGCATGAGCAACTTGACAAACGAAAGAGGAGTATTTGGAGCAGGAAATCATCCAAGATCAACGACAATCGATTATATAACTATTAATTCAACTGCAAATGCTACAGATTTCGGAGATACCTCCACGGATAAAAATTCAGCTACTGGCCTGAGTAGCGGAACAGACGAGCGGGGCGTTATGGCTGGAGGTTATGATGCCGGAGGAGGTACTGGTGGCACCATGGACGTGATTGAATACATAACTATTAATTCAACCGCAAATGTGACAGATTTCGGAGATATGCTTTTTGACGGACAATCAGTTGGAGGGATGAGCAATGCAGGCTGATCTGGCAAAATTAGAAGAAATAAACCTGCCTTCTATCGGGAGGCAGTCATTAGAAAAAATAATGAGCCGTTTACCTGAGGCAGATCGTGCCAGAAATACTGCTGGTCGAAAAAACACGGCTGTAATGAATCAGCTAATGACGCTGAGCATGGCAGGAGATGAACCGTATCGTCACCTCCGCCAGATTCTGGCCCAGATCGAAACCAAAAGAAACGCTCTTGAATCGAACTATTTCCGGTATAAAAAAAATCAGATTAAACTTAAAAAATTGCAAGGCAAGAAGGATGAACTATCACTCATAAAATATCAGGAATTGCAGACAGGAATAGACCGTTCTAAACTTTATATCGAGGGTGCCCTGAAGGAGATAGGGATTTTCCAGGATGCTTACGATGAAATTCGTAAAACTTTCAGAATACCAGAAAACTGGGATGAAACAGATTCTGAAAAAGCGGAAATAAGGCACCACATTAAATGCGCTTTCCGATACGCATTCCAGGAAATGATGGGGACTGGAGTGCTTGGAAGGGGATCTGCAGAATATCTGAGCCAGTTCGGTATCCATCCACAATCGGCAAGGAAGCATTTACATGATTATATTATACAAAATGAAAAACTAATGGAAGAAGGACAGGAGCCTACGATTGACCATTATTTTAAATTTTTAGATGAAATGGCCAATAAATATCAGGCTGCTCATAAATCTGTTATGAAAAGAATGGGACTTAAGCAGCTAGTGAGAGAAGACTGGTGCTATCGTGAAAACACAACGGTATGAATTTAATCTACGCTGATATAGATATCAAAAGACTGCAGTTTGGAGTTAATCGCCCTGAAAAATGGTGGGATAAACATAAAAAACACAAAGACTTCCAGTTGAAATTTGTAAAGTCGATCAGAGTACATGGACTTTTAAATCCGCTATCTGTCGTTAATGAAAAAGATGATGGGAATTATACTGTGACGGTTGGAAACCAGAGGCTCAAGGCACTACAAACCATGGATTTTAACAGCGTTCCGTGTATATGTGCATTTAGAATGAATCAAAAAAACATTCCGGTAGGTACGCCAATTGATAGTCTGGAATCACTCCAAAAATATTTCACCTCTAAAATTGCCAAAATAATTCTAAACGAACAAACATTCCATGCGGTTCCATCTGATGTAAACGAATGGGATGCTGATAAATATTAAAGGATTTATATGTACGCAAAATTGAATGGAGACGGTCAGATCGTTAAATATCCGTACACAGGGGAATCATTGCGTAATGATAATCCGAATACATCGTTTCCTGTCGGCGGAATCAAACTGGAATCAGTACGCACGGAATTTTCAATCGTAGCGGTTTCTTCCACTGATCAACCTTCTTATAATATACAAACTCAAAAAATCATTGAAAAAACACCTATCAAGGATGGAGGACAATGGAAACAGGTATGGCAGGTCGTAGCGAAATCGGATGGAGAAAAAAGTGCAGATGACGAAAACCAGTGGATAGCTGTTCGCCATGATCGAAACAGGAGGTTGGCCGAAACGGACTGGAGAGCCGGATCAGATCTCACATTACCAGTTTCATGGAAAAATTACAGGACAGCACTGCGTGATGTACCGGATAACAACTCAAACCCGTTTGATATATCCTGGCCTAGTAAACCGGAATGATGTGTACCCGTGAGTAGGTAAGACCAGGAGGAGAGTCGATGCAGACCAAACAAGGGGCTATATGGGGAAATATATTATATTCTTGGCGTTAGTCATGACATCCTGTACGGGCTCTACTACCGTACCAAAGACAGAATTTTCGGGTGATCACACAACCCCACAGATTCGCGGGATGTGGGCCTCATGTTACAAGGCCGCTCAAGCTAAAGGGCCAATGATACCTCCTTCAATCCATGTAAAATTCTGTGACTGTATGACAGATACTGCAAGAAGGAACTACAGTGCCTGGGAGTATAAAAGTAAAAAGGAGGGTGAGTTGACAGATGTATTCAAGCAGTTCGGTCTAGAATGTAAAAACAAAGTCTTAAAAGACAGTACACTAGCTCCACCAGTACAGACTACAATATTATAACATGGCAGAACAACATCAGGATGAGCCGGTACTAGCACTTAAAGTTACGAAGGTAATCTGGATCTTGGTTGCTGTCGTGATATTTCTAGCCTATACGGTCCTGGGTTTTACCGAGAAGATAGAGCATGTACTACATAAAAGTTCAATGGACATTATCAGTACGGTGGATAAAGAGCTTGACGACACAAATGATTTATATGAAAGCAGTCTTGATCTTATTCTTAAGAACAACTGTCCGCTTGCTGTTGAACAGCACCACAAACTTTACCACACGGACGGAGCACGATGATACTCGAATACATTTTCCACAACCTGAACCTCCTCCTGATGGTGGCATTCATCTTTTTTTACTCGGTACTTGTACTGTTCCGTAACTCAAAGTCCGGGGTTGCCGACTTTGGCAGGAACCTGGTGTACATGGGGTCAGGCCTCCTGTTCACTTTCTATATATTCCAGATATCGTTCATATCAGAGTGGAAGGAGTTTGAGTACCTGGTGACATTTCTAGTAGCTCTCTCATTCAGAGACCTTCTACCTGTGCTTATTAGTTTCACGACTGATCTTATAACCGTTAAACTCAAACAAATAGACAACAGACTAAAAAAGGAAAAATAAATTGGATACCGTAATCATAGAGATACTGAAGACGTATGGGCTGGCCGGTCTAGGTATGGCATTTTTTGCATACCTCTGTTTTGACATGAACAAGACCATAAAAAACCTTCACAAGCAGATGGCCGAAAAAGATAAGATATTTGCCATAAAGATTGAGCAACACCTTGAAGATCTATCCGGTGATGTCCATGAGGTGCAGTCTGATGCAGCGAAGGTTGGAGGGATGGTACAGGCTCAACAGATGAGGAGGAGATAGTGAAGGACAGAAAGAAGGAGCTAGGGGAAATACTTATTGATGTTGAATCGGACTTAAAAGGGGATTATCCACAGGAACTTAGATCGATGGGATACTATGTGGAAGGAGATTGGCCGGTTCTAAGATACAAAGATAAAAAAATAATGGAGGCGTTTAGTGATGGTATCAAAGAGTGAAATAGCACTTGATAATTATAGGCTGTGGATACGTGCAGCCCTGAGTCTTTTACTACTAGGGATATTTTGTACACTGCTCATACTAATCTTTTTTGTAGAGCTTCCTGACAGCATGGAAACACTAAGTTCGGTATTACTTGGGGCCTTGGTCGGGAACCTTACATCGACACTTAGCTACTGGTTTGACAGCACCGAACACGCGGGTGTTGTACAGAACGGGAACGGAAACGGGCTTTGATGCTTACACTACTAGGATCATTGCTAGGATTTGCCGGCAGTGCGGTGCCCAGTGTAGTAGACCTTTTCAAGGAGAAGGAGGAAAAGAGCAGGCAGCTTGAGATGATGAAGATGCAGATTGAGGCCAAGAAGGCCGGGGTTGATCTGGACATCAAGCTTATGAAGACAAAGGCTGACATAGCCGACAGGAAGGCTGACCGTGAGGAGCAACAGAGACTACTGGAGCACGATGCAAAACTTGGCTCACAGCCAGGTTTTATCAACGCCCTCAGGGCGTTCGTCAGACCGTTTATAACATACGTGTTCTTCCTGACTTTTATAGGAATAAAAGGGATTATGGTATGGCACACGTTGGACACTGGTGGAGACCTGCAGTCAGCACTTAACGTGGTATGGGACGAGCAGACCGAGGCTCTGTTTGCTGCCGTGATTTCATTCTGGTTTGGCTCTAGGGCTATGCCTAAGATGAGATCCAAGTGAAGGGACCGGAAGATGGATGGAGCCAGGTCCCCGGGTAATCCATACAGGGACAAACGCAGGGAGAAGGACCGTAAGAGGGACAATCAGGATCTTCAATTAACTTAATAGATACGTAGAAACCCATAAGGAGTAATATGGCTAATAAGAAAAAAAAGATACCGGGGTACTGATAAAGATGGGAAAGAGAAACTACCGTAATGAGTACGACAATTACCACGGCAGACCAGACCAGATCAAGAAACGTACCAAGAGGAACCAGGCACGACGGAAGAAGAAGCAGCAAAGGGGTTTCCTGGACAGGCTTTCAGAGGTTGATCACATAGACGGAAATCCTCTAAACAATAACCCGGACAATCTCAGACTTATACCAAGACACCAGAACAGAACTAAGGCATGAAACTATCAAAAAATTTCAGTCTGCGGGAGATGACCCGGTCGGGGACCGCAATACGGAATGGGATAAAGAACGAGCCCAACGAGGGTCAGCTTGTGGCGCTTACAGCCCTGTGTCAGAGCATACTACAGCCCCTTCGGGACCATTTTGGATCAATATCCGTAAGCAGCGGACTAAGGGTACCGGAACTTAATAAACTGATTGGAGGATCTGCAACATCAGACCACTGTAAAGGTTTTGCGGCAGACTTTGAGGTGAAGGACCCTGCTGTCAGTAACATGTTCCTTGCACAATACATAAAAAAGAACATGAAATTCAAGCAGTTGATACTGGAATTTTATGAATCAAAGGAGGGACCTAACTCGGGATGGGTTCATATAAGCTATGACCCTGCCGGTGATAACCCCGGAACAAATATCAAGAGGGCAAGCAGAATAAAGGGTAAGACCGTATATAAAACAGGACTACAGGAGTAACACATGGCAGCAACACTCAAGACAACCGTACTACAGGACCCGTCTGGTTCTACGGCGAACCTGACGCTCACGACGGGCGGAGCGGTGGCCGTGGGTGGGGCCATAGACATTAACTCAGGCGCTATTGATGGTACCACAATCGGGGCTGCATCGGCAGCAGCCGGTTCATTTACCACGGTGACAGCTACCGATGTGAAGGCCACGTCCGGTCAACCGCTAAATCTGCAGGAGGATGGTGGCACAGATGTAATCACGATAGAGGCAGATGGTGACGTGGTCATAAACCCTGTATCCGCCTCGGCTGGGACACTGACTGTCGGGACAGATGTTAGGCAGGCGGTTGTGATGGACGCAAAAATTGCGGGCACGGGGTACCAGTCTGGATCTACAAGTGCAGGGGTAGGCCTCGGTGTCGGTGCCATGTATGCAGGAATAACCGGTGAGGTCAAGATGTTTGGAGGGGCCTCTGCACCTGAGGGCTGGGTCCTCTGTGATGGGTCTAACTACGACGGGTCATCAGGGACCGCCTACTATAACCTGTACCAGGTATTGGGTCAAGTGTATGGAACGGGCGACGGGACTAGCAACGACTTCAATGTCCCAGACATGCGCGGCCGTGTACCGGTCGGCGTCGGGACAGGAACCGGTGGAGGGGCGTCTGACACGGACGGGGGAGCAAAGCCCACCGGAGGGTCAACCCTGACGGCACGGGAGCGTGGTGAGTGGGGCGGGACCGAGACCATGACCCTCGTGACGGCCAATCTGCCGTCTCACAACCACACGATAACGACTGTTTCGTCCGGTAGTATTACTATTACGGACCCCGGACACGTTCATGCTGTTACTAGTTACCCTCCTTCAGGAAGCAGCGCAGCACAAACTGTGAGCGGAAATACTGGACCAGGAAATCTAAATACACTCTCGGCCTACACAGGCATATCCGCGTCGCAGGGAACTCACACACACACGATTGGCAACACCGGGTCTGCGACAGCACTCACTTCACAGCAGAAGGACATGCCGTTCATGGCCCTAAACTTCATCATCAAACTCTAATGGCGGTAGAATCCCAGTTAGACTTTTCAGGTGGGCTGAACACGAGGTACCCGTCACACCGGATAGCCGCAAACCAGCTCACGGAGCTTACGGATGTAGACCTTTCACATGGCGACCTGCGCGGAGAATATGCAACAACCACTGGAGGACAATCCGAGCACTACTATGAGAAGGCAGACCTGTGGGTCAGCGGAGATGGTTTTACAGCTACGGTGCCGATACAGACGTGGAGTTCCAGCACAACGACCATCTCGTCCGACGCGAACTACTACAGTCCCATGGTCATAGGGTCGGCACACACGGTCACCATAGGTGCAAGTGCAACAGTACGACTATACGAGGTAACGCAGGGAGTGCATGGTGCGTCTAGCTTTGTCGAGTACAACGACGACCTGTACGTAGGACGTGACTCGTTCACGGTGACCGGAACGTGGTCACACTCCAGCAACCAGGACAGAATAACGGTGCAGACATCCGCAGGTGTTGGAGAGGTTTACAAGCTTCAGGTTGGCGACGAGCTTACTGCAACCAACCTCCCCGAAAACGTGTATGTCACGAGAATAGACACCGGGAGTAACTACGCCTACATAAATCTGGAGGCAAAGGCATCCGGTACAAATGCGACAATAACCGTGAATCCTATCATATCAAAGTTCCTGGATGGAGTAACAAGTACGAGCTACAGGGTGTCCGCGCTGAAGCCGGACCCTACGATCACGTTCTCGAACCTGGCTACCGACAGCTACACCGGGACCGACGCAGACAGAGCCGACGGCCACTCAAAGGAGTGGTTCAGCGACAACTTTGTTGTCCCGTTCCAGTACGGTCTATCCCACTTTGATGCGACAGGGTATGAGTCTTCGATAAGCGAGCTGACGGATTCCTCCCTGAGTAGTACGTACTTTGATAAAAGCTCTAACAACAAGCCCATTTACATTGACCTCGGGAATACTGTGGACACACTAAGCTACTCCTCGTCAAAAACATCTGGAGGCAGGTTTGCGCTGTACCGTGTCGGTGGGTCGAGTTCGGTCATAAAGAGGGTGGACAACATATTTGTAGACGACGATCTTACAGTTGCTGTCAGCGGTACCGGAGGGGATAACCTGACTGTAGCACTGGGAAGTGTAAAATCGTCGTGGCAGTACAGGGTTGCATGGTACTGCTTTAACACCGACGCCTGTACAAAGTACAGTTACAGTAACGGAACATACAGTGTGGCCTCCAGTTTTACCGGTAAGTCGGACTGGATATCCGGTGGGACATCATACGTTCTTACAGGCTCCTCATCTGTACACCATGTTGACATCATAGTACAACAGAGAATACCAGGTGAATTGATTGAGAGAGAGTACGTGTGCAGGGGTCTGAGTGTTGATGATGCGGACGTTGCCAATGCTGCAACCTATAACTATGTAGATTTTCAGAGTTCTGACTCCCTTATAGATATACAGCCAATAGAGGTGAAAAATGAACCCCCGAAATCCGGGAAGTATCTGATCGAGTCCGGGAACATGTTCTTTACGGCTGTTGATACCCGACTCCATGCGAGCGACTACGGTAATCCTAATAGCTGGAGAAATGGAGGTTATCTTGACTTTGACCAGAAAATTACCGGTCTGTCTACCATTGGCTCCGAGTTAGTCGTGTTCACGCAGTATGGAATATCAAGAGTTTTTGGAACGGACCCGTTAAATCTGAAGAAGGTCAGGGTCCCTACAACAGAGGGTGTTCCAGACGGAGGGAGTAAGACCATAGCAAAGTTCCAGCAGGGGATCATGTTCGGGAGTCACCTGGGGGTATCCTTCTACAACGGGAGAACCGTCGAGAGACTCACGCACGATCTGCTTGGCTCATTCAGTTATCCGGACAGTACTACTGCCAACAACGCAGGAGGCTTCTTCGACGACGTTTATTACCTCATAGGGGCGTCTGGCACCGGACTGAAGGTAGACCTGAAGAGTTCACCGCTAAAGGTATCAAACACTTCGTTCAATGGGTCAAAGCTCTTCTACCGTGGAGCGGACAATATACTTTACTCGGATACCGGGAGGCCGGGTTTTATTACAGGTGACCGCACGAGTTTTACAGTGAAGACAAGAAAGTTCTCGGCTGGGGATATAAATACAGAAAAAATATACCGGAGCGTCAGGATAACCGGAGAGGATTTTTCCGGTACGGTGAATGTGTTCGTAGACGGGTCACAGACGGACACGTTCAGTGTATCGGCAGCCGTAGCCGACTTCGACCGGACCTTCTACCTGACCCTGCCCCGTCACGGCAACGGTTTACAGGTCCAGCTATCAGCAGCTACCGGTATAGTACACAGAATAAACGTAGACTTTGAGTTGGCGGAGGGAATTACAGAACAGTTATTCGAGTCTGTTCAGGTGCAGTACACCGGTACCCCGTCCATAACGGTAGCTCTGGACGGACTGAA
>VTLG01015766.1_pt1 | contig 26055 bp, 18 predicted proteins | sample 4694571 | NCBI WGS metagenome assembly VTLG01 (sample SAMN12604809, study PRJNA352737) | marine metagenome | biome: ENVO:00000447; feature: ENVO:00000209|ENVO:00000569|ENVO:01000036; material: ENVO:00002151; isolation source: viral sequences binned using virsorter ...
TGTGACAGTACCAGTTACTGTTACACCAGTGTCTGTTGTTTCAAGTTTAGGATCTGAACCACCGTCGTAATAGAGTTCTACAGCTCCGTTAGCTACACCATTAATTATTACTTCAGTGTTAGCTGCATTATCTACTTGAAAACTATCAGCTAATAACCTTAATACGTTAGTATTATTCTTTATAAGTGAATCCGTTCCATCATGGTAGATTTGTAGGTCATCTGAATCACCGAATTTTGCTTTACCATTGTTTTCAAGATCGATATCATTACCAAGATATAAATCTCTCCATCTAGCACCACCTGCACCTAAGTCATATTGGTTATCAGTATCAACTTTAGCATGAGCTTTGAATAGAATTTTATCGCTATCTGTTTCTATTTTAGACTCACCATCGTAATAAAGTATTGCCTCTCCACCTACGTTATAATAAAAACCTTTATCACCATCAGTTGTTCTCTGTATAGATATACCACCAGAACCAGTTTCCAGTATTATCTTTCCAGTATTTCCATTCTTAATCCATGAATCAGTTCCATCATGATAAAGTTGTAAATCATCATGTGTTCCAAACATCAATTTACCTGTATCATCAGGTATTTTAAGTTCACCAGAAGTATTTATTGTAAGTCTAGGTGAATATCCTGTACCAGAATTAGTACTGAATGCTATATTTGCACTATTATACCCATAGAAAGTATTTTGAGTTGTATCGAATTCAATAGAACCAGTTCTAGTTGTACCATCTATACCATTAATTGTTGGGTTAGCACCTTTAAGACTTAATAGTGTAGCTGGGTCATCATCTCCAATACCTACGTTTCCGCCATTTTTTGCATATATAGATAATGCACCATCTCCAGCATTTAACCTTAAACTAGCACCAGATTTATCAGTACCTACTGTCATGAGATCATTGTTATAATCCCAGGTAACCTTTCCTCCTGTACTATCACTTGGTGAACCGAAGAATAAATTACCAACACTTGTATCTGGTGTTAAGACAGAGATACCACCATCTCCAGAATTTTCTACAACCAAATCGTCAGCATTAGAAGGAGCGGCTACAGAGCCAGCGGTAGCAGTATGGACATGTAGAGTTCCATCAGAATCATCTACACCTATACTTACTTTACCAGACTCATCTATACGCATTCTAGCTGCATGTGCTGTTTTAAACAGCATATGATCATCACTGTGTAGATACTGGATTGTTCCTTCATATTCAGCATCCCCTGAAGTTCCATCAGAGAAGAATATTGCACCGTCGTTACTTGTACCAGAACGAATTGTTATTCCAGTATTTCCACCGGTTGAAACTGTTAAATCATCTGCATCTCCTTCACCTTCAGTAGTTGTTCCTACAAGCACTTTTCCTGTTGTAAGAATATTCTGAGTACTAAAATCAGGTGAAATCTTTGAACCAGCTATAGCAGCTGAAGCATTGATATCTGCATTAACAATAGTACCATCAGTTATATTGGCTGATACAACAGCAATGTCTGAAGGTAATGTACCTCCAGCCAACTTACCCATTGTTACACTGTCATCAACAATTTTGGCTGTAGTAACTGTATTATCACTTGGTGTACCTATATCAGTTGATTGGCCCATAGTAATGATAAACCAATCTGCACCTGTAGGAGGTGCGGCTGAGAATATAATATCATTACTTGCATAAGCAAATCCTTCACTAGGTTGTGAAGTACCAGCATTTGGTTTTTGTATTACACCATTAATACTAACTAATAATTGTTGAGCTCCTAATGGTGGTGGGTTACTTAATCCAAATCTATATGCAGTATTATTAAATGATGCAGAACCTCCACCAGTTTCACTTGAACTAGAAAGTGTATTAATATGATAATTACCTATACCATCTTGTACAGTATCTACATAAGCTTTAACTGATTGTTGACTTGGTGGACGAGTGGCACTATCAGATGCCATATCGTCTTCATCAATTAAGTTTAGACTAGTATCAGCTACAGTATTTGTAAGTGTAATTTTATCACCAGACCTGGCAATACTCATACCAGTTCCAGCTTCTATAGTGATATCATCTGTACCTGAACCACTACCACCTGCTGTAAGACGTATCTTCTCTTCATCAGAGTTATCACCATCTACACAGGATATAGAGTAAGTTGTATCTGTCGTACTAATTGTAGCCCATTCAACTCCAGTTGCTTCACTACTATTAGCTTTCAAAACTTGACCATTAGAGCCAACTGTTAAAGCAGTAGGATCACCTGAACCATCACCAACTAATAATTCACCCTTACCGTCAAGGTCAGAGTTCATTACAGCACCAGCTGCATTAACATTTGTGGCGTCTGTTACATCAGCTGCTGTTTCAATACCATCTAATTTAGTTTTATCGTCATCTGTCATTACACCCCATGCTGAAGTTGTAGCAGCAGGGAGATCTGTATTATTACCAGAACTAGATTCAACTGTTAAAGCAGTTCCACTAGCTGTATTACTTAAATTTGTTGGCGGTGAAGCAGCATCAACATAAGCTTTAACTGATTGTTGTGTAGGTACTTTAGTAGCAGAGTTAGTAGACATATCATCTTCATCTACAACAAAACTCATGTTAGCAGTTGTTGCATCACTTTCCATGACTGCACCAGCTGCAGCTACATTAGTAGCATCAGTAACATCAGCACTTGCTTCTATAGCTTCTAACTTAGTAAAATGAGCAGACGACATGCTTCCAGCATTTGAAGCAGAAGATGCTTGAAGTTTAGATCCACTTATCGCTGCTGAAGCATTGACATCTGCATCTACAATTTCTAAAGCAGCATCATTAAGGTACCTGCCTTCTGGATCTGTACATATATAACTATCCCAATTCCATGTAGCAGTACCAGATGTAGTGTATGTTAATCTTACTTGTAAATCTGCATGTCCTACAAAACCTGCTGGCATCCCAGCTAAAGGTGTGTGAGATTCAATACCAGCTGAATTAGCTATTTCAATACCTAAACCATCAACTGGATCTCCAAGAACTGCTGTAAGAGAAGCTCCTGTACCTCCACCACCGGTTACAGTAACTGTAGCACCTGCAGAATAACCAGAACCTTGATCAGTAACTGTTACAGCATTTATAGCACCATTAGCTATGGTACAAGTTGCTGTAGCACCTGTTCCTGTATTTCCTGAAGTATTGACAATTGCTAGAGTTGGTGCTGAAGTAAAGTTTTCACCACCATTTGTTATAGTTATTGAGGTTACACTAAAATTAGGTATAGCAGCTACAGTAGCTACTGCTTTAAACGGTTTTTCGTTAGGGGTTGGTACTACATTAATCCAATTAGTACCATCATATTTAAGTTTATCTCCATTAGCTAAAGATGCAAAACTTGTATCAGTAGCACCTGTTAGTGTGGTGACACCTGTGGGACCAGTTGGCCCTGCTGAACCTGTAGCACCTGTTGGTCCTGCTGGACCTGTGGCCCCTGTAGCTCCAGTAGGCCCCGCCGGTCCAGTAGGTCCTGCTGGTCCTGCAGCACCAGTATCACCTTGTGCGCCTTGAGGTCCAGTAGCACCTGTTGCACCAGTCGCTCCTGTAGCTCCAGTAGCACCTGCAGCACCTTGAATGGCTCCTACATTGGTCCATGCTGTTCCACTATAACTCCAACCATTACCATCACTAGCGATCCAGGTATCACCAGAACTAGGGTTAGGAGCAGTTGTACTTGTAGGCGCACCAGTATAGGCATAAGAACCTTTCAATAAGATACCAGTACCGGTATCACCTTTGTCGCCTTTTTCACCTTGAATACCTTGTGAACCAGTTGGTCCCGTTGGTCCCGCAGAACCTTGTGGACCTTGTGCACCAGATGGTCCAGTAGCTCCAGTAGATCCTGCAGCGCCTGCTGGACCTGTAGCTCCCGCCGGTCCTGTTGCACCAGTAGGTCCTGTCGCACCAGCTGGACCAGCATCTCCTTTAGGGCCACGCATAGTGCCGTCAGGATTAGCTATTTTACCATCTAGCTCTTGTAAACAAAGTAATATTTGATCAAAATTATCATTCAGAGCTTCTGCTCTAATAGAATTACCTGGTGTAAATGAATTTGTCATAAGTATAATTTAATAGTATACCTCATAAGTTGGTTTATAATCCATATCAGTATATCGCGTCCGGTACCATTCAGGTGAATCAAAAGGTCCGAACCAATCATAAGTTTTAGTCCAACCATAATTAGATGACCACGAAGACTCTCTCCTGTGTGCATATAGGTAATCTTCTGACCAATCATCCATATGTCTAGTATAAGAGGGGAAGCTTACACTTCTCTCCGCTGCTCTAGCATAGCCTAAATATCCTACTCCTTCCCATTTAGCTGATACAGTTTTTTCAGCACTTTCATCATTACTGAATTCCCAATGCCCTTCAATAATATAATGACTGCCATGTGTAACATTATTAGTAAGTGTCATAGTTACTTCAGCAGTTCCATCAGAGACATCACTAGGGGTAGCATTTCCACTTATCGCTAAGCCACCTAGTTTTAAAATTCCATCACGTTCTGTTTTATAACCACCTTTCATTTCATCAATTATATTTAACATCCATTTATCATGCCACTGATCGTACTGATCCCAAACTCTACACCATACTTTAGATCTCCAAGGAAGTGGTTCAACTCGATTACTTTGCACACGTAGAGCACTATCACCGGAGGTATATGCTTGTCCTAGTTGAGCAATATGCTGTAGATTAGTGCAATCAGTCATCCCAGTCATATGTAAATAACCACCTTCTGGTATTTCATACCAAGAACTAGTTATGGTTGGTGATTTTACATATACATCTTCAACCTCTGTATCAACCTCTGCATTTGGGTGACCATAAGTATTAATAAGTTTAGCATGTTCATCAGCTTCTTCTTGAGTTTGCCATCTTGGTGGGTCTTCCCAATTCATATATTGTGGTACAGGTGGTTTATAGGTTTTATAACCAGTCCGGAACTCTTCAGTGAATCCTACCCATCTAGCGTATTTATACTGGGTTGGATCCATATCAGATGTCCAATCTATAGTATACTCCCATGAAGGGTTTGCAGTACTATGAGCTGACTCTACTTCAGCAAAAACCCAAGGATCTTTTGAAACTTTTGCAAGAGTTTTAGTAACACCATTACCAGTGGAATCTGTTATATAATCAGTATCCCACGATACCCCTCCTGTAAATTTAAACCTATCTCCTGCAGTACCAGGTTTTACATTAATACGAACATTACCATACCCATAGCCTATAGGTATAAGACGTTTTTTAGGTAAAGCATCAATAACAGCATCTCCAGTAGTTACATTAGAAGATCCTTGCATTTGAGCTGTAACAGTATGATCACGGTAACCTTTTTGATAAGCCTCTGTGGATACTTGTCCATTTTTCTCAGCACATAAACCTCGACCACTACCACCACAACCTATGCATCTAAATGTAAATCTTATTCTATAACCAATATCTTCCTCAGTTATTTCATATTCAGCACCAACTTTAGGTTCCCATACATTATATGCTTCATCACCACCAGGTCCTATATATGTTCTAGGATCTACAGCCCAAGCATCTTCAGCTGTCCATCTACCATCCTTAATCCTATTTCTTGAAGTGTCCATCGTATCACCCCAGAGGGAACTTCCTCCAAAATGATAGTTATTAAAATAATCAATTGTAGTGATTAATGTTCTAGCATAGGTTGTAGGATGCTCTCGCCATACGTATACCCTACCTTCTCCAGTATCCCAATATCTCCTTCCTGGATTATCATAATTACCTTCTGAATATCTCATCTCTTGCTTACAAGGATGTTCAAAGAATAACTTCATTCCAGGTACAAGTTGCCCCATTGGTTGGATTAATTCACCATAAGTTGGATCATCATCACCACATTCTGTACACGGTAATACTGGGGGTACTACAGGCTCATCTTCTGGATCAGTGCAATTTTCATTAATAACTGTTGCACCACATTCATTACGAGTATTCTCAATTAAACCACGTTTTACAAAACGATTCGTATGCCTTGAAATACGTATGTCTCCAGCAGCGGCTGTTGTTTTAGGAGGAGCCTCTCCAAATTCAATTGTATTATTACCTATAAAACGGTAGCCAAATCCTGCTTGTCTACTTTGTTTTATCCATCTAGATGCACCTTCATCCCAAAATTCAACTAAAACATCTTCTTGTTTTTGATAAGGAAAATGAAAGGTAAACTGTTTAGTAGTACCATCTGATTTATAGGTAGCTGGTTTTATTTTATTTACATAAGCCATTTAATTAATACCCATGTTGTTGTAATACTTTAACAGTACCTTTTACATCACCTTCACGTGTTTTTTGTTTACTTTCTTTAAGTTGAATCTCACGTTCTAATAAACCACTATTAATTTCATTTTGTTTATATGTACCTTCTGCTAATCTTACAGCTTGAGATAAACCTACATCTAATCTTCGAAATATATTCGCAAAATCTTTGGTTTTTAAAACGGATTCAGGTATATTACCTCTACGCACAGCTTTTAATATATTTACAAAACCTGTATGTTTGACTCCATTTGCATCTGTATAAACTAATCTATTAGAATCTCTTATAACATCTTTAAGTATAGCTCTAAAATGACCTTGTTCTCCTACTAAACTATAAAGTTCAGAACGTTGTGTTGTTGTAAACTCTGCTCCACCACTACTTTTATTAAAGAATGGTCGAGAATCATACTCTATATCAACAAGAAATTGTTTTTCAGCAGATAAACCATCGTATTGTTTTATAGGACTATAAGCATTATTCGCTCTAACCCACCAATTTTCTGGATAACCTACCATAGTACCGTCTACAAAATCATATTTATAAGGTAATTTTCCTGATGCATCTAAAGGATCTAACCAATTATTACGATTTCTAATAAGATCTAAGAATTCTTGGTTAACTTCTCTTTTCATTGGAGCTAAAAGTCTACCAAGTTCACCTCTTTGACCTGCAAAAGGTAGTAGTGAATTAGCAAATGTAGCGCCCCACCTATTCCAAGCTGCAGGGTTCCCTACTAACATATCATTAAGAGGCTCTAATTCTTGCATAAATGACTTATTAGTCAAACTAGCACCTAAAATAAACGCTAATTTATATTGAAATTTTTCAAACGTAGTTGTAGATATTGAGTTAAAGTTATCAACTAAGTCCACACTAAGTGCTATTAAGTCACCAATTGGGCCTAAAAATTCATAACTGTACCATTTACCATCTGTACCTTGATATGTTTTATCTTTCCAACCAAGCCCTCTACGAGATCTTTGGGTTTCTTTATCCCAATGACCGTTACCTCGTATACGTCCATTGGTAGCCATAAGAGCAGCACCCATCATAGACGTTGTACCAATAGCAACTCGTCCTCTATATTCTGCTTGTTTAGTTTTGAACTCAACTTCAGCATTTTTAGACCAAGCTATGCCTTTAGATGCAAGTAATTCTCTAAGACGTTCAGGTTCATTAACCAAATACTCTTCCCAAGAATACTTGTTAAAGGCACCGAAATCTCCTTCAAATTTATTTCCAATATGCACAGCATCTAATGGACTCCACTTTCTGAATATATTAATACTATTCATTTGAGTAGTAGGGAACATAAAAATGGACCTTACTATTGGGAATCTTCTTATAACATTATTCAGACCTTTAACTAAACCACTATCTAAGTTTAAAGCTGTCTCTCTTGTTGCAAAATCAACTGCTTCATCAGTGATCATACCATTAGCATCAAAGAATTTATTATAGATTTGATCAGAAGCTTGCCTTAAAGTATCAGAATTAAGCTCTTGTCCAGATTCCATTATAGCATCAAAAGCTCTGCCTTTAGCCTCAGCTACAGCAAATGTAGCTCGGTTAAATCCATCTAATGCTGTCATAGAATTAGCACCAAAACGTAACCAAGGATGTTTAGCTAGAGCATCTTGTGATTCATATAAACTAATTAATGCACTAGGACCATATTCACCAGTCTCTTCGGATGCTTTAGCAAAAGATTTAAGTACTTCTAAATTATTTGCTTCTTTAATAGCAACATCATCACGCATAATATACCCTACTGATGTAGGATCTGTTGCTGCTTTCCGATAAACTACTTTCATATGCTCAAAAGCTTTTGTAAGAGTATCAGTGATACCAGCATATTGATGGAAAGATCTTCTATGCATATCACTCATACCAGGTGTCATAGCTCCTACAGCAAGTGAAGTAGGTTTACCTATGATACCACCTAGGTTACCAGCTAAAGCTCTAACAGGTGTAGAGAAAGAAGATAGTACAGAGTTAAATATAATACTCCATTGAGTTCTATTTATAATTGAAGGTATCTCGGGTTGACCGTCATAGAATGCTTTTTCTATAGTACCTAAACTATTACGTACAAAATTATTTAATTTGTACATAGTATCTATATTACCGTCTGTCATTTCATTTGCCAACATAAATGGCCTTAGAAATTCTGGACGTTCTTTACTTATGGATCTTAAAGAATCAGCATATTGCTCAGCCTTTGGTATAATTTCTAATAGTTTTGAATTAGTATCATCTGTTAATGCTTCAGCTGCTTCTTTCATTGCAGTAGCATTACCGGAAGCTTTAGCAGATTTCCATGTATTTAAATGGCTTAATCTAGAACCTGCTTGGTAAGAAGCTAATCCTTTTTCAACCATTAAATACTGTAACCTATCAAGTATTTGTTCTTGAGCACGTTCTACAGCAGCGGTACCGTCCATTAAACGTCCACCTTCTGCTATATCTGATACTTGCCCTGCTTCTGAAGTAAGTAGATAAGCTCTAGCTTTTTCTACATCCATATTCAAAAATTCATCAGCATAATGTTTTAAAGCTTTCATTACACCTCTGTAGCCTTTTGAATCTACAGCTTTAATACCGTCTATTTCTCCTTTAAACTCATTCAGTAATTGTCTGATTTCACCAGCTTCCATTCTAGGATCAGTTATTATTTCAGCAAGCCTTATACCAGCTTCTTCAATTTCAGCTTCAGTAATAACTTTACCTGATGCTAACTCTTTACTGTATTTACCACCAAGTTTTATTTCTTCTGCTAAACCTTTAAGTAAAGTACGTTTCGAAAGGCTTTCTGCTTCTAACCCATACTTACGCGCAGATTCGGTCAGAACACTACCTAAACGTCCATAAGTTGAATCTATATTCTTGGACACTCTAACAGCGTCTACAGAGGCTCCTACTATCCCGTCAACGTCTTTAGCACGCACACTAGTTGCATCTAAATCATAGACATCATGTACACCTAATTTAGGTTCGGTTAGGTCAGGATCCTTAGCTGTCCAATACTCTGCTAAATTATCTAATTCTTTTTCACGTCTAGCTTCAGCTCTTAGCACTTGATCAGCAACTGGATCATCATCAAATTTAACATTTGTAAACTCATCTTCAGTGAGTTTTTTTAAATTCTTTTTAGCTAAATTATCTTTAGGTACCCACTTAGTAGCCCTAGCTAAACTTCTTCCAGCTAGTGCTAATTTAGCTGTTCCTTCTAGTACACTACCAAAGAATCCTAAGACTCCACCTTCTTTGACATTCTTACTACGTTTAAGGTCTGATGAATCTGTATCTTGTGTAGCTATAGAATTAGGAATGAATTGATAGGTTTGTGGGAACCATTTCTTAAGCATACCAGCTAAGTTATGATCCTCTTGATGCTGTTTAGAAACATAATCTACAGCAGCACCTGTTCCTATTTCTAATCCTGCATCAGCTACCCACTGAAATAATCTATCATTTCCTAGATTTTGTAATCTCTGACCTGCAACGCCTGACTTATGGATACCCACAGCTTTACTTGCAAGAACACCTTTTAGCATACGTTGTGGTAAAATAAGAGCAGACAACTGCCTAACAGCTTCACCAGCGTTACTTTTAAATTTTGGAACTCTAGGTGCATCGATAGGTGACACCAAATTAAATGCGTCAATAGCTGTGTCTACTATACCTATACCCATCATTGCTGGTATAGAGGTAAATGAAGATGTAGGGCTTTGACGAAGGAAACTTTGCTTTACCGCTTGGCCAAGATTAGGATTCACAACACCGTAGTATTTTAAATCCCAAGCTTTTTTAGCTTCGGCTCTTTCTGATAAAGGTAGAGAACGTATGGCTTTTAATTCACGCCATTGCTCAGCTTTATCAGTTACTTGTGTAGTTTCAGGTTCAGGTGGTGTTTCTTCTGGTGGTTGTTGTGGCGCTTCAGCCGTAGCTGAAGTTGGCTCAATAATTTGTGGTAAATTTTTACCAGCTTCTTGTATCTGTTGAACTGTCTGAAGACCTTGATCAATAGTTTCTTGTAATTGCTCGTCAGTTAATTCAATAGATAATTTATCTGAGTATAATTCCTCGTGAGGATTGTATGGCATTTATTTTACCCAATAGTAGTTCTTAAAGCATAAGGGCTGTTCAATGCACCAGGTATACCATATTTAATACCAGCTTTAACTAAAGCTTTTTTATCTATAGTATCAGGCATAAGCGCTAATAAAGCATTACAGTCGGCATTACCAACTAATGAACAAATCTCTGCTGCATCTGCTAAATCATCAGGTGTTACATCTTCCCAATTCCCAACAACTACTTCTGCTAATGCAGCTATTCCGCCTGGATGTGTGTTAGAATCTTGAGCTAACATCATTACATCTTCTCCTGCCCCTAAAGGTACAGTCACTGGTTCAAAGTTATCCTTATTTACAGAATGTAATAATCTTGCAGATGTGTTAGTAGTTGGATTATTTAAATGACTTTTTAATTCTGATTGATTAGCTTTCTCGTTTATAGTATTTTCTGTTTCACTTTCTTCTATTTCAGCTTCAGAGTCATAAGCTTTTCTTTGCCTATCCATCAACTCTTTTTCAGTTATACCTAACTGGTGTGCATAGTGAGTAACTCTAGTATCTCTTTGATATCTGTTTAATTTATCCCAAGCTTCTACCTCTTCTTTTGTAAAGAATGCATCATTTGTACCATCTAATAACTCATCCCTTCCTTGATCTTTTAAAATTGTGTGTATATCTGCTTCACGTTGTGCTCTAACACCATGAGGATCAGAAGACCATAACATATGAGCATCCCATTTAGAATGACCTCCTGCTTTAGTACGGCCATCGTTTAAAGTTTGACGATCCATATAAAAGATGCCATTAGTATTATTACCATCAGCACCATTATCATTGTAATATGTTTTAGTATCCTGGGAAGCTCTAAAAGCAGCATCTGACGGTTCAAAGTCTTGGCCTATATAACTTTCATATCTTTTATCATAATACTTTTGTAGATGAAGTAATTGCTGTGTAAGTGTTGAGCTTAATTGGGCAGTACTATCTGGACTTATATTATTAGCGGTTTTAATATCTGCTTCAAGGCTGCTTCTCAAGTCTTTATAACTTTGATTTTCTCTTCTTTTATCCCTTGCCTCTATCCTCTTCTCCCACTTATCCATATCGTCATTAGTTAAACGATTGTATTTACCATTTTTTATATCTTGTAATAAACGGCTATCCTGTCTAGCATATCTATAATCAATTTCGTTTAATTGATCTTGCCTAGCAATAGCACTAGGACTTTCATTGGTTATCCAGTTATCAAGTAATGTAGTAGCATAGCCTGGGTTATTCTCTTTAATTTTAGCTCTAGCTTCTAAAGCATCTTTTGCTGTGTATAATGTTACCTCTGGATTGTTTTCATGTTCTAATTTGTTGTCCCGATATTTTTTAATTTCATCTAATTCAGTTTGTTTAGATACATTATCCTTAGCCCTTTGTTCTTGATAAAAATTTGTATTATTTTTTTCTCTAACTTGATCTAGAAGATAATCATAGGTCGTTCCATATTCATCCTTAATTGTACGTGCTTTACCTGACTTATACCCTTTATCACCTGGACGTAATTGTGCACTAAATATCTGATCAAGTTGTGCTTCTGTTAGCTTACCATCAGCAGCTCTTTGTATTAAATGTTTCTTAGTCAAATCCCAAGAACCAGAAAGATCTACATGATTATCATTTTTATCTACTGTACCACTTAAAGCATTAACAGTATCTAGAAGATTGTATTGATCTATATTTTTTTCAATACTAATACTAGCATCATTTAAAGTATCTTCTTGATATTTTAGAGATGCTTGTACTCTATCTCTTTTATCATACTTAGCTTTGAGCCTTGCATCTGCCTCTTTGTATGTAGCAAAACCTACTTCATTTAAAATTAATGGATTTATATTAGTTAGTCCATTATCTATCCAGTATTGCTCTCTAAGTTCAGCCATTACAGCTGCTCTTTCAGCTGGACCTTTAGCAGTTGCAGGTGTTATTTCTTTAACTCCTGTGGGAGAAGTTGGATCAGGTACTGTAATTTGTAAAGAATTATTAGTAGCTAATTGCCCATCTAACCAACTTGAATAGCCTTGACTTTTTGAGGATACATAGGCTTTCGCATAACCATAAGCTTCCCAACCAGACATCCCTTTAACTTTTTGAGAGATATCAAATGAGGCGCCATTCTTCATAGCAGTATTAGCCTTCTTATCTACATAAGACTTGATACCAGTTTGCCTCGTTTTTTCGGCATTGTAAGCATCTATTGAATCTTGGGAAAATCCTTCTGTATAATGTTTAGTTATACCTCTAGCTATAGCTTTCTCTTTTTCTTTTTCAAAAACTTGGTCACCAAGATCGCTTAAAGTTTTAGAAAGTTTTACTAACTCACTACCCTGCTTTCCATACTCATTTAACCCTGTAACAATGCTTTGATATTTAGCCTCGTTACTCTGTGATGCTTTGTCATAAAGATCAGTAGCTGTATCACCAGCTAACGTATTGAAAAATAAATCTTCCATAATTAATAGATATATTATTAGTGGTTATCGAGCCCAGCTGTAATCCTCGGTTCTCAGTCTTTGATTCGAATAATAGCTCACTTCTGAAAGATTAAGTCCTCCACTATCAGCAGCCTTATTATAGTCTTGTGTATTAGTGACTCCTTGTGGACCACCACCTACTGTAGGAGCAGTTTGGCCATATATTTTTGTACCAATACCAAGCATTGCTTGTAAGAAATTAGGTGATTTTTGTAATCTATTTTGATAAGCTGTTCTATCAGGCGGTAAGTCAGCTAAGAATCTAGTACCTTTAGCAGCACGAGCATAATTAGATTGTAATCTACCATGCAATGGATCAAATTCTTGTTCTATTACTCTTTGCTGTTTCTCTATATAACGCTTATATTCTCTTAGTGATTTCATTTTCTCCCTCCCAACTTCTACTCCTTTAGTTTTAATTCTTCTGGCACGAGCTGCACTAGCTCCTGTGGCTTCCGCACCACCTGCAACTATCTTACCTGAACCTTCAGATTGAGCAGCTGCTAACAAAGCTTCTTCTTCATTTATTTTTACTTTATCTAAAGCATCATCTACTTCTATTTGAGCGCTTTCATAAGCTCTCCAAGAAGATGCATTTGCTCTTTCAAAATTAACTTTAGCATCAGCTTGCCTACTTCTGGTTGCAGATGCATCTAATTGATTCTTAACAGTCCAGCGATTAGCGTCGGCTTGATATTGAGCTCTCACTCCTGCATTATGGCGTTTGACTTTTTCTCTTTCGCCCATAAAGCCGAATATCCCCGACGCTACTGGTAGTATTGTTGGCAACGCTGCCACTACTGGTGCACACATGACAAAATTCTATAAAGGGTAATTGGTTTGGTCCGTGAATTATTTCACGAAGAAATTTGAAACCTAAAAACCTTAAAAGTTTCAAATGTACTGTATTTCGTTTATCTATTATATTCCATAAAAGTGGTTCTTCTCTAGAATTAATGAATCGTTTACATTCTCTAGCAAACATCATTGGATGTTCATAGATAACAGGTGTTGTTACCATCCAAATAAGCCCACCTTTTTGTATACCAGCCAATCCGGCAGTCTTGCCGCTAGGTGATTTAAAGTGGACACAAAAACCATTTTGTGCACATATTGGTATAATAACTTCTGGTTTAATACCATGGCCTTCGTAAATTTCTCTATAGTCTTCATCGCGTAAATTAGAGGCCACCTCTTTGGCAGCCTCCTCAGTTACATTATAGATATATTTACTGCCTAGTATAGTACCTGGTGTTGTAGTCTCCTTCCCAGGTGCTGGAGTTGAGGGTGAATGGTGTGACATGTTTTGATTCTATTAAAACTTTAAAGTCTGTACTTTTTGCATGTATTGGTAGTACTCTAACACCTTCTGGTGTGATATTATAACAGTTAGGATAGAAGTTATAATTTGAAGCAGCTTCATAGTACTTAACCCAGTCCTTTCTATTTTTACGTTTCAATCTAGTTGAGTAATAACCAGTAGGACCTAGGTTGAATTTCATCCTATGTACAACTGTACTACTTGTAGGATCTGCTCTAAGGTTGTCACCTACCTGTTGCTTCCAATAAATTTTTGGAAACTCAATTTTCATATCAAATAAGTAACCAGCCCAAACAACTGATGTTCTCCAATCTCCTTCTACTCTACAACTTGATCCTTGTACTGTAGGCATTTCAGATTGACCTGCCATTGGTCCTGCGGTTGCATAAATAACTACTTGTTTATAACTATCTTCATCTTGAGCATGGAAATTATCTGGTAATATAATCTTAGATGTTTTATACGTAGTGCTGCTGCTATTATCATCATATGTTATAAGGCTTTCATCAACATCAGTGATGTTATCCATATGAACATTATATGTATTTCCACACTGTTTTATATTTGTCTGATTTTTTAAATTCCAGTTTTGTAGTTGAAGTTGTATACCAAGTTCTGTTTTATTAGAACCTATTTTTACTATAGCATAATAGGTACCATCTATAATACAATGATAAATAGGTATACCATTTAATCTCCATCTAAACCAACAAGAGTGAACACGCTTATCCCCAGTATTAAAGTATCTATAACCCCATATATCTGTTTCAGTATCTGAAGTTGTAAATAATAGTAAACCATTCTCTTTTGACTCTGCTACAGAATCAATAGTACTAGGTAATGAATTAGTAATTATTTTACTTTGTTCAATAACTTGAGGTTCTGTAGTAGTAGTAATTTTGAGCATCTCAAATAACTTACTATACGTACCAGATGCATTCAAAAATCCTATACTAGTACCCATTAAAAATGGTTTGGTTTTAACATTAAAACTATACGAAGATAAGTTAATGATTTTAGCAGTTTGTGGAGTTAGTACGTCATTATCCGTCGTTAACATAAACTGCTTATCAGCACTGAATAATAGTAAACCTCTATTAACTTCAATACCTTCTTGTAAAATTTCAGGTGTAGTAGTACTTGCAGATATATCAACAGTATCTATAGGGCTAATAGTCATCGCAGTACTAACCCAGAAATTATAATAATCACCAGGTTGTGATAGTATCACACTATCTTCAGATAAGAAGGTAAGTCTATTTCTAAAAAATAAAATATTTTGAATTTTATAACCTATCTTATCTTTGTCTGTACCTGTTATTGATTTATCCCATGCAAAGCTAGGTTGAGGATTGGTTACTTGATCACCGACTAAACGTGGTTCCCACTCTGATTGCCAAAGTTCGAAATGATAACCAATAGTAGAAGAATCATTTACCATACGTAACTCATGAGGCATAGTAGATGCATCAAATTGAGTACGTATTCCAGGTTTAACTGTTTCTTCCCAGACACCTGGGCCGTTCATGTTATCAGATTTTGTTTGGAATTCTAAATAGTAATCATCTTCTTCTGCTTCAGTATTTGTAACTTTAACAATATAACCATGCCTACAAGATGTAGGTAAATCTGTTACGTCATTAATTTTGTCAGTAAATACAGTTATTAGTTTACCGTCTGAAGCTGTTAATGTGAAAGAAAAATCTCTACCTTTTATATCGTTACCGTTGCTATCAACTTCAGGATGAGTACCTGGATTACTACCAGTACCATTACTATCAACTAAACGTTGACCATCAGCTTTTAAGTATATACCAGAACCTATCCTTCTAGTGTGGATATGTGGTATTATATCAAATCCAGCAGAATCTTTGTACCTTGCTCCATTTTCTGATTTCTTCTCTATCTCATTCCTGATATCTTCTAATATACCCTCAGCTGTAAGGATTGCATTTGCATCACTAGATGATGGGGCTGGTCTTACAGTAGCTATATCAGCAAAACTTTCTATAGTTTCAGTTGCTTTAACTGTTATTTTAAAAGATGCTCTACCAGTACCTGTACCCATACTAAGAGTAAAGTAATCTCCTACTGACCAACCTTCACCACCGTGTAAGACTGTAGCATCTAATTCGTATTGTGTACCATAGCTGGTTGAATCCTTGTTATAAGGATTACCTTGCATTTTTAAATCAAATCGTAAATTAGTTTTATCAGTAGATACATATTTTTGAGAAGCTCCATTCTTATCTCTAAATACATGGTGCCTTTTATTTGTATAGTTTGGTGAGGACTCACAGTCTTGACAAACATGGCCAGCTGGGTTTATTGTAAATATTTCTCTATTAGTATACCTAGCATTACCACCATCTTGTGTTAAACTTTGTTCAGTACCTTCATTATTTATCCATATAGCATCAAGTTTTGTAACTCTCTTTGTACTTACTTTAGCTGCATTATTAGTACCACTTGCTATATCCAGTGCATATTGTTTATTATATGCTATTAATTTTAAATCAATGTAAGCCTCATTATGCCTTACAGCATCAGTATAATCAACATCATCACCTTGAAAATTAACTGTATCACTCATCCTAACTTTTCTATTACGATTAGCTAGAAAAGTAGCTGAGCTTATAGTTAATGTTTGGATATCAGTTGGTTTATAATCTGCTTTTAAATAATTATCAGTAGATCTATCAGTATCATTTTTTAAATATGCAAGAGCATTAGCAATACTTGAACCATCTTTACCAGTTATCTGTTGCCTACCTGTAGCCTCTATACCTTCAGTAGCATGTATCTGTCCATCTATACAATTCCATAATTGAATAGCTCCATTCTTATCGATACGACCGATAAATGGAATCTTATTGGATTGCATATGAAACCATGTAGCAACATCATCAGTGGTTTTATCTAAGACTGTTACAAATTTACCGCCAGGTCTTTTCTGTAAACCTTCAACTAAATCTGGTAATACATTTTTAGCATCTACTAAATAACCTAATTCTTTTCTTTCGTCTGGTAGTTTAGAAATACCATGTATCCAATTAGGTACTTGTTGTGAAATGGCTGCCATTTAGGACCTCGCTAAAGCTTGATAAGGTTGATAAGAAGAGTAAACAGTATTATTAGGGGTACCTAACCAGGAGTAATCACCCTGATCAGTTTCATATTCTTGGCAAGCTGCTCTATTTAAAGTCTCTTGAGCTCTATATGCTTCAGCTAAATTCATATTAGTTAGCATTGATAGGGCTGCTCTAGTGCAAGCTTTTGCAACAATATATCTTTTAAACACTTGTGGTATGGATTGACCTGAACTAGCATCATCAGCTGTGTCTTGGTCAAAACCAAATAACCAAACAATATCTACATCAACAGCTTCAGTAAACACATCTGTATGAGTCATCTTATCCCACAAACGACCGTTACGTACTACAACATCTGTTGTTTTAACTGACTGTCCTTTGCTTATATCAAAACGTAATGCATTATAAGGTACTTCAATCCATCCAGTATTAACGTCTGGTTGTTGTGTAATATTCTCTTCTCTATTGAAGGTCCAGCCTTCATTTAAAACATCTATAAGAGCATCTTGTAATAAGTTAAAAGCTAGGAAAATTTCTGGGTTTTCTTTATCTAACTCTTGATATGGTCCTTGACCGATACTCCCCAATATAGTATTAACAGCGGATAGTTCGGTATCGATGTATGCAAAATTGGGGTTACTCATAATAGGTATAAAGATTTATTAATAAAAAAAGGGGAGTGTAAGAACCCCCCTTAATGAATAGTGTTACCCGAATGCAGCAGGTGCAGTTCCTGTACCAGCGTACAGTTCTACAGCAGCAGCAGGGTTTAGATAATCAGCACCCATTGCGAGGCGACCAAGTATAACATCACCCTGATAAATCACGGAGACATCACCTGAAGTTACCTGTACTTGAGGTCCGATTGATTCAACAACACCAGCGGCTTCCTTCTGGAAGATAAGTCCGCAGCTGTTCTCGAAGTCAGAGGTACCGTTACCATAGTTGTTTACAGTTTCAGTCCTCTCGTCAAGCATTTCTACTTCAACGAAGCTACCTTTGTTACCAGGATCAGTAGTACCTGGGTTGGTAGCAGATCCAGTACCATACTTAGCACCAAACCTACCGAAGTAAGGAATGTTTTGTGACTTATAAATCTTAATACCAGCAATCTCGTAGATGCCTTTGCCTGATTGCAATGCATCACCTTGCTCATCACGATTAACGAGATAAGCACCGAGACCAGATCCATCTAGACCCTTGATAAGAGCATAGTATTGGCGTGCATTAAGTACAGCCACTCGTCCTTCAGTACTTACTCCTTTCTCATCGAGTACAGCAGCTGCATCATAGAAAGCAGTTACCAACTTATCAGGATCAAGAGCATCTGAAGCATTAGTAGAAGCACCAACACGGATCTGTGTACCACCTGGTTCTACGAAGTTAGTCTTCGATACAGGTGATGCTTTACGTGCAGCTTTTGTGATTGCACGGAAGATCTTACGGTCATAGTTTTCGGCTAGAGCATAACCGATTTTCTTAGAGATCTCTCCACGGAGATCATAATGTGCTAGTGTTTCGTCTAGTTCATATACGAAAGCACTGGAGATCAATAGATCGTCACATTCAATTGTCTTCTCAGCTACTGGAGGAGCATTGTCTGAGTTACCAAGAATGGATTGTCCAGGAGTATGATACTCACTAGTTGTCCTACCTGTATAAATGAACTGCAAAGAGCGGCCATTCTTTAAGGTACGCTTGGTTACTAGATCCCTTGCAATTGTATTGCGTTGGAATCCTTTAAACATTTCTCCAGAAAATAGCTTGAGATATAGATCCCGACGCTCAGCGGTTGTAAAGGTAGCGCCAGCGCGGGTTCCATTATCAGCACCTGGTGCGGTCAGTGACGACAGCAGGGCTGCATTTTGATGAGCCATTTATCTGTTAAAGATTTGTATTGTTTACTATCTTACGTACGTAATAAATTAATTGTGTGGTCTATCCCACCGTCTAGACGGCAAAGAGTATCCTCGTAAGGGTCATTGCCAATTGCATAGAAGTCCGACTCTGAGGTGCTTCTATACTTGCACAGTAAGGCGCAGCTTTGTGGTGATATCGAGTATGTAAACCCTCGATAAATATAAGAATAGCTAGGAGCCCGAAGACTCCTAACCATAATTCATTAAACTTACTCACCTAGAAGAGCTTCTTCTAATGATTGAGGTTCATCCTCATCTACACCTGGTGGTTGTAGATCACTAGGATTAGTATCCACTGGATCTTTAATATCAGGTTGAGGTGAAAATGAAGTTACATAGGCAGTTGGACCGCCTTGTGATTGATGTGCCATATCAAAAAGAATACTTGGTGCCGATTTTAGTACCCCAGTTACTATCTGCATCTCCATCAGCTGTTAATACAGAGACTTCTCCATAAAAACCTAGCTTTTCAGTAGCTGCAATATCGATGCCAACTTTACCTGACAACTGATTGTCATTATCGTCAGCGCCGTCTGTTGTAACAATGGCAGGGCCACCTTGTATATACCAATCTACTGCACCCACGGTGTCTTCATATCCTACGTGGAAATCTGTAGTACGTGATTCGTAATCAGATCCTGTGTAAGATGCGTTGCTCTCTACGTTCACGTAGACTCCGGCGGAAGCCGGTACTGCAAAGAGTGTGGAGGCGAGTGCTAGTGTTGCGATTTTCATTAAAATAATTTAAGTAGTTTTCGTGTAAGGCACGCCGCGATACTTTAGTTGGATCTTTTTTTGCATGGATCTTCTCCTTAGTACCACACCCCCGTTCCATGATGTGGTTTCATGCGTCCCGTTATGGGATGAACGGACGCGGCGTTGATGTGACCTAGAATACTCCAGGGAAGATTTGTCCGGTGAATATGTAAGCACCGACAGCTGCATTGAAACCAATCATTGCAAGCCATCCGTTTACACGTTCAGCGTTTTGTAAATACTCTCGTGGTGTTGGAGGTTCGATTACCTCGATCTGTGGTTCACGAGCATGTATGTTTGAGGTCATTAAGATAAAATAAATTAGGTTAATGGCCGAGGACGAAGTTTCGGGTCGGCACGTTAAACTTAAAATTGCATATCAGATCTTTCTAATTTATCCATAACATCAAGTCGATAAGCAGGATCACTATCATATCTAGGATCGGACATGGCTCTAACTAATTCTGCTTGGCTACGAAATACATCAGAACTTTTACGTGGTGGTTTACCTGATAACATTCTACCTTCATAGCCATTAGCTGATTCATACTCAGCTTTTAAACCAGTAACTGCAAGCTTAATTGAATTAACATTGCCAGTATTAATGATGCTATCAAATGAATCTATTTGTTCTTGTGGTAAATTATCACCTGCCCAATTAATTAAATTATCATACTCTTTATCTGTACCTACTATATTTTTAATACTAGATATCTCTGAGTCTGATAAGTCAGCTGTTTGAGAAGAATAACCTTCTGAACTTGCAACCCCTTGTAAATAAGAGTTCACAGCTTCTTGAGAAAACCCAGCGTCTATTAAACTCTGGTTCATTTCAGAAGTTATTGTACCATTATTCTCATGGAAATGTTTGTTGATTGCCCACGGGTCTACATCAGCATTCTTTAATACAGTACCTATCTGTTCACCGTAAGTTTCATTAACAGTATCATAATTAACAGAGCCATCATCTTGATACTCTCCAACTAATTGCTGCTCTTGAGTCTCAGTTGAGGAATCTTCTTGAGATTCCCCTAACTTTTTCTCAAGTTCCATGTATGCTTTTTCTAATTCTTTAGCATTCTCATACTTACCAGCAAGGAGTTGGTCTTGTTGACTTGCTAATTCCTCACCAACCTGTAGAGAATCTTGTTCTTCAGGTGTAAGAGTGCTTTCCGTGGTTACTGTGTCAGCACCAGGATCATATGTTAATGTTTCTGCCATAATTATTGAGGTGGTTCTTCTTCTATAGGTTCTTCTTGCTGTGCTACCATACCTTGATTCTTAGATGGGTCTAGCATAGGAGCTCTAGCTAACTGACCAGCTTGATTCAACAATGACTGTTGTTGCTGTAGTTGCATTTGTTCCTGCTTTTCTTGAGCCATCTGTTCTTCAGTCTTGACAAGATTTAATATATCAATACCTTGTGCAGCTGCTAAACGTTTGATAGCTTCTGATGGATTGATGAAAGAAGCTAATGCTTCTGGTCCCATCGTTTGAGAGATGGTCATAATGAATTGCATCAACGCTTCTCTATCTTGTCCTCTACCAATAGCATTGACTCCAGCTACAAGCTGAGGTCTTACCATGTCTTTAGGTATCTTAGGTAGTTGGTTAGAACGTTGTAATATATGTAAAGTTCTATCCAAATATGGGATGAGAAATTCAACTGTGAGTAGTGAGAAGAGTCCTCCAAGTTGTTGTTCCAATTCCATTTGTGTTAGCCTAACTTCTTCCGCTGTGGTACGTTCACTTTGACGTACCGATAGAACAAGGAATGCTTCACTGAGTCTACGTTCAAGCTGTTCTGCTAATTGACTAGCTGTTCTAAAGTCAGCTGTTTTACCGACTTGAACAACTGCAACATCTTCTTCTCTACCTTGAACAATGGCACCGTTACCAGCATTGGCTATAGTCTGTGGTTTTGTAGTTGAGGATGGTGATACAAGGAAGACTACTTTAGCAGCTGCTGCAGAGCCTTCTACGAGTGCCTGAGAGAGTCCTTCAAGTGATTTAATATCACCTAAGAATTCCTCCACTCTTCCACGACCATAATCCTCACCGTCAACAGTGTTAAACCTTAACGGTAACCAAGGACTTGTCTTCTTTGGAGCTGTACTTCGTGTGCCAGGTATGATCTGATCAAGTGCCTCTTGATGCCATACCCATCTACCACTTTTAGTATCTAAGTATACATAAGTGTAGACTTCAATGTCGTTATCGTCAGACCCTTCGTACTGACCTTCATCATTAGGAGTATTAGGTTTAGATTCAGGCAGGTCTTGACCTAAAATCTTACGACTGATTAGTTCCTTTGTAACAATCTCACAAACATTCCCGTTACCATCACGATTAATTACGAAACGATTAAGAGGAAAGTTTTTTAGACCGTCTTTGCCCATGAAAATTAATGCATTCCCTGATACAATTAAATGTTTCAGTGCTTGATGCACTACTACTCTATCAGTAGATGCATTAATATAATCCATCACCATTCGTTCCATCTTAGAGAACGATAGGTCTAATTCACTTCTGATCTCTGGTGGTATCTCTTCACCTAATTTATCATCTCTAATTTGTAGTTTAAAGAATGAAGTTTGAGGTGGTAGTAAAGCTAGCATCAATTTAGCTGCTAAGTTTACTACCGATTTAGAGCCAACACTTTGCCATGGTGTGGATAATGATTTATGTGATGGCTTAGTATTAAGATCATCTGTAATTAAATAAGGCAGTGTAAGTCTAGAACATTCAACTGCAGTGTCGAGGAACTGACGACGTACTGATGTTAGTTGATTGTATCTTTCACGTGCCGTTATCATTCGTTATACCCGCTTCCTGTTTTTGCTTGTGTAATAGGTTTGAATTGTTTAGCTGCACTTTCTTGACGAATACCTAATGTAGCAGCTTTAGATTTCTTAGCCTTTACTTCTGGTTTTTCATCAGGTTCTTTCACCTCCTCTTGAGGTGGCACTGGATCTGGTACGTCCAATGGTTTAATAACTGGAGCAGCTGCTGGGGGTGGTGGTAGCGATGGTTTGGGGCCTCCTCCGATACACATTAGATTTCTTCCTCCATTATGGATTTAATGTATTCAATGACGCTGGCCTGACCCGCACGATACATGATAGATTCGATTGGTTCTTTAGGATGAACCGGTTTCCAACCAAAGTTAGAGTCAAGCCTGCTAATTAGTTCATCCAGTCTACTGTTATGTAGCTTAAGCGTATTTAGGGAGATTGGTGTTTGCATGTTCGAAGAATGCTGGCATACGTGCTCTCTGTGTATCAGAAAACTCTGGGGCTTTACCCTCATACATTAAGCGATCACTCGCATCCAGCCAAAAATTTTTGTCCAAATATCTATCGGCAGTATTTATACCTAGAGGTTTAACAATCCAGTTAATGGTGGCTTTCCTAAGTTTATCCAAAGAAGGAGACTTCCGACGTGGATCTGTTCGTCGCGCGATATGTCAGCGCTAATTGTACGAAGAGCAGCATCCCCATTAAACCTAAAGAAAGGGAGTAGAACAAAGAAGATGGCCCGTTCGGCGACCAAAGCCTTTGTAATAGTGTGATCAGGGTGATTGATCCATGCATCTCTTAATAACTTCCCCTCTTTTTCATCATTTTCATTTGTACCAAGGGCATCTGCATAGTATCCGAGAGCAAGATCGTGTCTTTCTTCGTCTTTAACATTGTCCTCTAATAATTTTCTAGCGTTATCGGGAACAGTCTTTTCAAGACCTTCCGTAATGAAGGCACCCACAGGTAACTCCAAATGACGTGCTGCGATCGCACGCCTAATAGTATCTTCTGATCCATTCTTTAACTTCCCAACGGTGGGTTTTACGGGGGACCATTTACGTTTACGGTCCAATAAAATTTCATACGGATGTTTTCTCATCATTCTTGACAGTCACAGGTTACAGGCTCGTTTCCGAGAATGTCCTGCAAGTAATCATCAACGTCTGCTTGATCTAATGCTGCATATGCATCGGTCTTATCTTGTACGTTCCCCATTACTTGTAGGCTATAGTAAAGGGAGGTTTGAGGCGACGCCAACCACTCTTCCACGAATTCACGATCGTAGGTTATTACGTCCGACCAAGAGTTGAACGAATATCCGTGAAGAAGTCCCGTATTATCTAACATAATCATTAGTTGATCTGCTACTTTCTTGTAAGCATCCCAACCAACTTCACTAGCGATTTCTACATCGCCATAATCATAACTTTGTACACCGAAAGTACCACTATCACGATCCACTTTGCGGCTTATAGGCGGTGCTATCTCAGGAGTAGCTGTAAAACCACTCAAATCTTTACTCCTATATGAACAAGAGGCAGTAGGAGCTATAGCAAAAGCTCTTACCATATTATTTTCTTCAGCAATATCAGCAGCTGCTTGGATACCTAACATAAGGTTGAAAGCTATCTGATAAGGTAATCCCGTACCATACTCACCATTGTTTACATTCTCCAGTTGTTGACCAAACTGCTCATAAGTTACATGGTATTTTCTGAGGAGATTGGCCAAACCGAGCATTCCGAGACCGACTTGCCTATCTGTTGTGCTTGAAAGATACTCTCCAGATTCTCCAATATTTGTTCTGCTATGAAGATCGCACAACTCGGACATACCTGTAGTGAACGCTTCTTGTATTTTGTGGACTTCGCAGGCACCGAGATTGACATGCTGTAACAGGCATGTCCCACGTGAGGGCAAGTATACTTCGAGGCAAACGTTTCCACGAATTCGTTGATTTTGGTTGTCATATTTTATTTTATTAAGCCAAATGTCACCACTCTTTATTCCTAAAAGTAGAGCGTCTTTCACCTTATTATTAGTGTTTTGCCATTTTCCCGTATCAAGGTTGACGCACCTCTTGACCCAGGGGAGCTCACTCCTTGGAGTTTCAATAAACTCAAGAATATCAGGGTGGTCGATATCCAAATGCAAAACGCAAGCCCCATTTTTATAATGTCCACCCCGTCTAAGCGTTTCATTTAAGACTGAATAGATTCTACCGAATGATACAGGACCAGAAGCCGTAAGACCTCTGCCATTTTCTGCTCCTTTGGGACGGAGCTTTGATAGATGGACTGCAACTCCCGCTCCAAAGCGGAGTGCGTGTGAGACAAATCTCCAGCTTGCTTCAATTCCATTTTCTCCCTCCATAGAATCCTCTACGACGAAAACGGTGCAGCTCACTGGGAGTCTTGATTCTGGGTTATCCAACCAAGATTGGACCCGACCAGTGCGGGAAATAAGTTCAGCAGTCATTTTTTTAAACTAAATCAGATAGATCAGGTGGTTTGTAGTTTGGCCCTTTAAGGACCTTTCCATCTTCTCGATATATTGGTTTACCGTCCTCATCGAGTTTGGACATATTACTAATGTGCACTCTATTTAATGCTTCATCTAAAAACCAGTGCATGTTTTCAGCATATTGGTAGCATACATAGACTAAATCAGCAAGTTCTTTCAGAGCATCTTCTTGATGGTTTCTACCATGCATAAATAACATGCCTTCAGCTTGCAGGAACTCTTTAAACTCTTCAACTATTAAAACATGTTGACGAGCTCTATTCTGTCGGTCGGCTGAGTTTTTTATCCCGTACTTTGTACGGAACTCCTTGGCTTGCTCTGAAATAAATGTCCTTTTCATTGTCAAGTTCATTCTTTAGGTAGTGGATTGCTTTTTCTAAGTCTTGTATCTTGCTATCTTTGTGACCTGCTCTGCAGATATACTTAATAGCATTACCAAGGTGGAAGTTTAATCCTTGGTCTCTAATAAAATTCCAAACATCTGTGGGACCTCGTTTGTAGTATGAGGGACCGTCGGTGGTGGTGGCCATTTGTTAACTAAATTAAGGATTGAATTACATAGTACAAAATTTTGCTTTTGTAAAGCTAAGAAAACAGTGATAACATCTTTAATATTAACATCACCACTATTTAATCTAATTTCAAGCTGCCTGAGTTTCAAGTCTTGCTCTAGAGTTAATTTTGTAATCGGAGGCGGGGGACCAGAGTTTTGGTTGTTT
>VTLG01005295.1_pt1 | contig 26046 bp, 44 predicted proteins | sample 4694571 | NCBI WGS metagenome assembly VTLG01 (sample SAMN12604809, study PRJNA352737) | marine metagenome | biome: ENVO:00000447; feature: ENVO:00000209|ENVO:00000569|ENVO:01000036; material: ENVO:00002151; isolation source: viral sequences binned using virsorter ...
GTACTATTGCTACTTTACCATTGGCAATCGTTACATTTGCTCCAGAACCTTGTGAAATAATTATGTTATATGGTCCTGAGCTACCTGAGTCTGTAGTAGCATTTTCTATAATTTGGACTCGTTTCATGGTGTTTGGAGTAATTGTAATCGTACAATCCGAATCCAAAGCACCAGTGTATTTAAGATACATGGCTCTACCTGCATCAGCAGAACCATCTGCTACGATAGTTGAATGTGTATCTGCATTGGTAGTTATGGCTTCAGTGCCTATACCAAGTGCTTCCCCGATCAACTCAAGATTCGTGTTGGTACTTGTCCCCCACGTTCCCGATTCATCGCCTGTAGTTATTTCTTTAAGTCTTAAATTATTTACATAAGTTGCCACACTAAATGCCTCCGTTATTTAATTGATTATAGTCTTTATATTATTATGCCGCAACATCTGTCCAATCTGGGGACTGAGAATCATCTATCTCAGACCAACTTGCTGTTTGAGAATCGTCAATCACGGCCCATTCAGCGTCTTGCCCTGGAATAATTTCGCCCCAAACAAGGAGCTGACTAATTTGGCCTGTTCCCTCTACTCCTGTAACCGAAACTCCTGCACTTGCTTGAGTAGTAAGGTCACCAATTTGTCCTGTACTAGCACTTTGTGTAACAGAAATAACATTATCGCTAACAGTGCTAATTGTGCCTAACGCACTTGTAGCAGCTATTCCTGTCGGATAAACATTTGCGTCACAAGTAACTGTTTCATCGCCTTGTGATATTGTTGAGGCAGCACCGCTAACACCTACAATAGCTGCTCCATTTGGAACAACTGTACCAACAGCACCAGTACCAGCTACTCCTGTTTCGCTTACATTCGCATCAGCGCTAACCGATTCCGTGCCTAAAGCGGTGGTTCCCGCTAGTCCTGTAACAGAAAGATTAGCAACCCCTGTAACAGTAAGAGAGCTGACAGCTCCTGTGCCGGCTACTCCTGTTTCGCTTACATTCGCATCAGCGGATATACTTAATGATCCTAGTGCACTTGTTCCAACGACACCTGTTTCTGTAACATTTGCAACACCTGTTACAGTTAAACTGCCGACAGCACCTGTAGCTGCAATACCTGTCTCTGCGACATTAGCATCACAACTAACGGTTTCTGTTCCTAGTGCACTTGTTCCCGCAACGCCTGTTACATTAACTGTAACATTAACGATTGCAGGTTCACCCCAAGGACCAGCACCCCATGTGGACCGACCCCAACCAGACATAACTGGTTTACGCTATTCTGATAACAGCGTTACTTGCGTCTGCGGTTGGAAAAGATATGGTAAAACTACCTGCTGTACTTGTTTTGTCTCCACCAAAATCAAAAACTGCAACTGCTGGATCACCACTGGCTGTATCATTATAAATCATACAACCTCTTGCAGTGACAGTAGCTGTTCCAAAAGTCAAATCAGCAAAATCAGTGTACGCAGTTGTTCCTGATGTTGTAGGATTGACGTTTGTTAAAGCTGCACCACCTGCAGTATAGTTCGTTCCTGATGCTTCTTGGTTTGTACTATAAGCTGTGGTAGAAGCACTCATGGTCGCGGAGCTAGTGTACAAAGCAAGCTTAAAGGAGTTTCCTCCAGATGCTTTAAAGTTATGTACCGCTTGCAAAAGCTCACTTTTGAAAGAAGTACACATTGCTTGTGTTATAGCCATTATAGCCTCCTAATAATTTCTGCAAGGTCTTTATGCCCTTGCGCTTCTAATTGATTGCCTATTGTACACATGTGGTTTTTAATTGCCTCACGCATGTAATGAGCAATAATAATCTGACACGAGTTTCTGAAGGCATGGGCTTGCGCTTTTATGGGTTCCGGTGCTGTGTCACTCACCGAAACCAGTTTATTAGTAGCCATTTCAGCAACTTCATCTACTGTATGGCCTCTACCATGTGTTGTCTTTACTCCAAGGTTTCCTATGGAGATTTTAAATGAATCAGTTTCCATTAATATTTCTCTGGTTCTGGTGGACCAATGTCTTGTCTTCCCGAAAGTCCTGTAAGTGGTTTTTCTTCTAAAACTTCCGAAAGGTTTCCAACAGCTAATTCACCTTTGTCTAAATATACCACAGGTGGATCATCAAGCCTATGGTATCCATATAATTTTTCTTGTATAGATACGTTTGTGTCTAATAGTGAAGAAGACGGCGCTATTGCAACATCTATTCCTTCTTGAATACATTTAGACAACCAAAACTCGCAACACGCTCGTCCCATTTCTCCAAAATGAACGTTGGTTTTATATGTAAAATCTGCGCCAAACATATTGATAGATCCTACTTCTTGATACAACGCATAAGCAATTGCATAAGCAATAGAATTATTAAAATAAGCGCACCCTGTTTTTTTAATTACCTCTTCTAAAGGATATAAAACAATTCCAGGAACACGGTTGTCTTCTACACAAGAATAAATTGGAATATCGAGTTTTGGCAGTGTTTTGCGCATTATTTCTGTTTGAGGGCCAGCATCGTTTGTGTCAAAAAAACGAGTAGCTGGATCCATAACAAAAGCTCTGTTTGGACTTATAACAGCGCACATTGAACCTATGGTCCAAACTTCATCGTATTCTTGACTATGGCTTATGGACAAATGATAGTCTAGTTGACTTCTGCCCATAGCAACTATGGCAATTTTCTTGCCTTTAAGTTTGTTTTCTAGCATCTACTGAGGTGAAGCAGAAACAAAACCTCTTTGTCTATCAAATCGATTTTCGTCTCTTGTAGATCTTCCTTCCATTAAATTACTAAGCCTAACTAAATTTTCTTGAAAACGAGCCTCAAACATATTTGTTTCGTTTAAGTCTTGTTTTAAAAACACGCTTGCTTCCACTAACGTTCCATACAGTAGTAAATCGGGAGCATTTTTTGAAACCCAAGTTGTGCCACTGTCTCCCGCTGCAGTCAATGAATTTGGTTGATATAGATAATGCAGTTCAAAAGTTAAATTAGCGTTTGGTGTTGGCGCCAAAATAAATGTGTCATCATCAAACTGTCCGTAATATTTAGGTGATCCTGTGGTGGCCGCTGTTGTTGTATAGTTGCGCATGAAACTAGGGTGCTTTAATAATAAATAAGTGTAATTATTACTACTATCTAAAACAGCCAAACTCAAAGGAGAAATAAAATCTGTTGGTGCAGACAAATATTGATTTCCAGAGGCTGCCGTACCTGTTACATTTTTTCTAAAAACATTGAGTTCAATCGTATTAAATATGCGGTTTTCCGCTTGTTGTATAAACGTATCCAACGTGTTTACAAAAGTGGTTTCAGAACTATCTATATAATTCTGTACCGCTGTCTTTAGTCCGCTGTATGTAAAACTCATGTTGTAGGTCCTGCTGTTGCTTTTGAGCCACCACCGCTAACATCGCCAGTAGTAGCTGTTCCTGTTGAAGTAAACTTATAATTATTATCGTCTACAACTGTTATTGTATATCCATCTGAAGCTTCAAGTACAGTTGTTGTTATGCCGTCAAAAGCTTTTGTGTTACGAAGCCTAACCGTATCTCCTGTAGTTCTGTTGTGTTTAAACTCTGTAACTTGAATTTCAGCGTTTGCTCCAGAAGTTAATGTTTTAAATGGGTCTAAAGGCAAAAGAGCTTGCGCTGGTCCTACTGAAACGAAACCGCCTCCGCCTCTAATAGCGCTAGTTGCTGTGCCAGAAGAAACACCAAAACTGTATGTGTCTGTATTTATAACCGTAATTGAGTATGCGTCAGGATCTTCTAAAACAGACGCAGAGAGTCCAGCAAAAGACTCAGTTCCTCTAAACCTAACTTTATCACCAGTTGTTCTTCCATGATCGTCTTCAAAAACAGTTACTACTGCGCTAGAAGCTGTAGACAAGAAAGGGTTGCTTACTAACAAAGCTTCTGCAACAGGCTCTGTTCTGTCTGGTCTAGGGTTTCTTAGCGCTTGTGGATCTGCTGCTATATGTGGTGGATCTAGCTGTGGGTGTTTCGTGTCAAATTGATCGTAACCAACACGAAGACCGTTCCACTGAGTTTTCATGTCTTTTAGTCTATATCTTTGACCAGAAATATCGCAGATTCCCCACGCATATTTACCAGCAGAAAAAGCCATTATATCACCACTCTAGGTGGAACAAACTTAGAACTTACAGAATCAATGTCCTCAAAGGCTGCTCTATCAAACTCCTCGTCGTAAATTTGCTTTAACAATTGCACTCTGTCTGGTGCTCTTTTTATTGCTATATAATAAGCCAAACCAGCAGTCATACACGGAAGAAAACGAAAAACTGTTTCCATGGTGTTTGTATAGTCCCCTACGTCTTGCATCCTTGTTAGTGCGTAGTAATAAACTACGTCTGTAGAGTTTTCTGGTGTTGGGTACAAATATATTCTAGGTGTTATGTGTCTTTCCAAGAAAAACTGAGTTGGTCTAGCTTTATCTGCTTTTTCTGGTGTATATAAGAAATCAGACCTACTTATACGCTCAAGTTGAAAATCCGTGTTGTCTCTTTGAATGACAGCCGATGTTATGTCTATAACATCAGTACCTAGGTCTACATAGTTTGTGCCTTCAGTAACTGTAAAATTATTTTTAACAATTAACCACTGATTAAGGCCTCTATTTGCCCATTCAGCAATCATAAGATTCAACGAACGACGTGCGGTTTCTAAATCGTACCCAGTACGAAGTTCGATTCCGCAACGTTCGTATGCTTCTTCAATAATTTCATCAACACTCAGATCGAATGCTGTAGTTCCTGAAGTCGCCATGATTAACGCCTACGTTCTTTCTTCTTGTATGAACCTACTTTACCGCCATCCTTATAACGTGGAATATCACCGCCACCTATGTAGCCTTTAGTTCCATAGTCACCGCGAGCGGTTTTGGTTTCGCCTCTCATGTGTCTTTTTCTTTCATTCATTCCTGGCATAACTTACCTCTAATTATTAGGTGCTTCATAATATTTTATAAACTCGCACCAAACTGTGTACTCGTTTCCAGCATCGGAAGTTGATGGAATAACGAAAAGAACGTCTCCACTGTATCCCGTAGCTTCTGTGTTGACCAATCCTCCAATAGAACTAAAGTCAAACATATTGTCATAAGAAAGCGTTAAAAAAGTAACGTTAGTGTCTGCATCCCAATCTAGGGAAGCAGGAGCATCTGTTCCTCCGCCTACTGTGTACCAGATTTTACTCAACGCAACGTGAGCGCAAGATTTTCCGTTGTTTTTTGTCAATGCTGAAACATCGACCAACGTTGTGCTACTTGCGCTTCCGTCTGATAAAACTGAACAATAAACAATTAGTTTTTTGTCATAGTCATATTGAATGGTAGGGCCTGTGACTGTATTAGCCATAGTTTACCTCCTTATGCGTCAGCGAATGGAGTAACTAGAGTACCTGAACCAAGTATGATTCCTTCCACCGCATATTTAGCAGAAGCCATTGCAGTTACTTTTACAATGCTACCAGCAAGTCCACCTTTAGTGCTTCCGTTCATAGTGATGACATCATTGCTCGCACCAGAGATAAAAGTTTTTCCTGTTGCATCAGTAACTCCGGTGTAAAGACCGCCCACAAACTTATCGGTTCCATCAGTTAAGATGTCCATATCTGTTGCTGCGGTGACAACTATAAATGTAAAAGTAGCACCCAAATTATTAGTTTGATTTGGATCGTCGTCACTGCCTGGAGCAGTTGCAACGATAGAAGGTAAAGTAAATTTACCGTCTGCGTCATTGGTTATTAATACTTTGCCTGCATGTGATGCAACGGTCAAAGTTGTGTCAGCAGTCAAACTAACTACGTTAGCATTCCCTGCCGAAATAAATCCAGCCAGTGATTGTACTGGTCCTGAAAAGGTTGATTTAGCCATAATTTTCCTCCTAAGAAAAAAATAAGTCCTACCGTCTTGGCTTGTCTGCTAGGTCAGTCTGTAGGACAAGTTAACCCTAGTACATTACATACTACTTGGAAAGATGGGAAAAAGGAAGAGAAAGTGTGCCGGGTTGAGTAAGAAACCCCCGGCGGGGTTCCATATTTGGTTATGCTCCAGGGCTTCCGAATACTGCTCTTGGATCACTCCATCCAAAAGAGTATCTTTCTCTAGCCTTATAGCGCACGTTACCAGTGTCAAAATCAGCTTCCATTGAAGTTCTGATTGGTGAACGGTTAAACATTTTGAAACCGTTTGGACAATCAGTCTTAATGAAGAAAGCATCTGTGTCGGTAAGATAATGGTTTACAACGTAACCTTCAGGCATCATGCCCATGTTTTTCATTGCATTAATATCATTATCTGATGTACCAACTCTGCCAGGGCTGTTCAAGATTCTGTCAGCAGTGAACTGTAGTTCTTTAGGAATAATTAGTTTCATTCCTTGAAGAGCTACTTTCAAACCACGCTCGTCAGTAAATGCTGCGATGTCGATTAGAGACTGTTCAAGTGAAGTTTCACTTAGGTCAGCTGCAGTAGAAAGCTCATTACGCAAATTAGCACCGCCCACAGTTGGGTGGTCTGTTGCGCAAAGTTCTTTACCGTCGCCGCCTACATAACTTGAGTTGAACGCTCTATTCAAAACAGATGCAGATTTTACTTGTTTCGTGTTAGCCATACTACGAGCTAGTGCTCTAGTATATCTTGCAGATAGTCTGTCATACAGATTATCTTCCACTGCTTCTTCAGTAATTGAGAAAGCCAAAGCAATCGTTTCGTGAGTATACCTTGATGTAAACGCTTCTTGCGCTTGGTCAAATGCAACTCCTGCTCCTTCTGACTTAACAGGCGCGCTATCAAAACCGGTCAACATCACTTCTTCTTCAAAAGCACGATCACTTGATTCAACGTCATAAATTTCTTCATGCTCGTTGTCATATCTATCGTATTCTAGTCCGAATAGTGCGTTGAGGCCAGGAAGCAATTCTTTTACCAATTGTGCTCTACTAATTGCCATTTAAATTACTCCTTACGTTCCTGCAACAGGACCTCTATAAGCGTGCTCATTGATTATTACAACCAAATTTGCATTGTCCGCTGTGAGATCACCGTTATTGTCATCTTGAACAACACCAACGATTTTAAGCTGAAGTGCTTGCGTTGTTGCTATAGTGCTAGAGTCGAGTTCACGAGTGGAAACACCAGTAGTCGTTGAACCACCAATACCGTCAGTATCAGCATTTCTACCGATACATGTTACAGCCGAAGCACCGTCCGCCTGTACAAGAAACATCTGATTTGGGTCGTCATAGATATATGCTTCTATGGCTCCGCTTCCGAGTGCCGTTGTACTAGCTGGATAGTAATTCGAGAAGGTAGGCTCACCGCTTGAGTTCACATAGTAGCAGTGTGAAAATACACCGACTATGTTAGCTGAAGAAGCTGCTGCTCTATTAATATAACCACCTGCGAATATACACAAGTCACCTTGAAAGATGCTTGTACCGTATCCGGAAGGATCAATACTATATTTATTAGCTTCTTGTACAGCTGAACCAACATTAAGGCCCTTATAAGGTCTTAGACCAAAAGCCTTGTCTACGTTTGCCATGTTAAACTTTTCCTCTATTCAAGAATTATTATTAAAAACCCTTAGTTCTGTGAAGAACCTTGAGTTCCGCCAATTGTTACGCGAGATTGCCTATTAGGTTTACTAATTGACATGCTAGGATGTGTTCCATCTTTCATCAAATCATTATCTACTGCGTCCATTTGTCCCTCTGCCTTTGCTGTAAAGTAAGCGGTTCTTTCTTGGACGGTTTCGATTGGGATTCGACAAAGAATCAATCCGCCAACACCTATGACTCCTTGAAATTTACCTTCATCAACGATTGGTGCATCAAAATCAGGATATTCGTCTGCTCTCACAGGCTCCCATCCTTCTCGAAGTCTAGCCATGACATTCTTACGATCATCATAACCTCTGACTTCCATTCTGATCCAACGGTGAACGTATCCTTCAGGAGGATTCGGTGCATCCAAAGCGGATGGTGGAGCCCAAGGTTTTCTCACTTCTTGTTTCTCGCGAGTTTGGGCTTCGCGTGGTTCGCGACTTGCGTCGACTTTATTATTTTTTGCCATTGTTGTCTCCACGTTTATTCAACATATTTCGCGTACTCATTTAAAGGCACACCCAATTTTTTTGCTATTGCTACCTGTGAAGGTGTGAGTCTCACAGACTTGCGCCCACTTTTAGCGCTGCGTTTAGCTGGCGCTACCGCTTGAGCGGGACGGCTTTGCTGAGATGTTTCTCCAAATTTATGGGGAAACTCATCTCGAATCCGTTTATCTATCTCACTATAATACTCATCGCTTGTCGCGTCAAACCCTTCGTTCAACAAATCTTCGTGAATGGCGAAAGAAGTCATGGTCATTGCACGATCATCACCAAACCAAGAGTTGTCTTCTGCCCAAGCTTCTGCTCTGGGATCGGGTTTCATAGGAGCTTGCTCTTGTTGCTCTTGTTGTACAAAATCTTGTTGCTCTTGTACAGGTTGTTGGGTTCTTCTTTGGTTAAGTGCTTGTACGCGTTGAGCCTCTACCGCTAAAGATGCCAATTTTTGTTGCGCTTGTACTTGCGCATCTATGTTTTGTTCTTCGTTCGCTTTTTGTAATAGTGTTTTTGTTGCTTCTGTTTCTGCTGTAATTCTATTTGCTTCAGAAAGAATATAGTTTCCGTCTACGTTTTCTTTTTGTTGTTTGAGTGTTGCGTTTTCTTTATGTACATTTTGAGCATACTTAGTCGCTGCTTCTTCTCTACGTTCTGCTTCGCGCAGTTTTGCAGTAAGTTTGCCGATTCGTTTCTTTACGCTTTTGCTATATTCTTCGTGTTCGTCTTCTACTTTTTCTTCTACTTTTTCTTCAGGCATTGCCTCTAAAATATTTTCTTTTACAGGCTGTGCTTCAAAATTTGCATTTTGGTCTTCGTCTATTTCAACGTCTACTTCAGGGCCTGTATCGTCAATCTGTACAAGCTCTTCCGCAGGATTTAAGTTTAGTTTATGCTCTGGCATGATTTTTTCCTCATGTTAAAATTGATGCAGAATTGCTTCTGGGTTAGGTACTCTTGCAATGATTTCGTCGTCATTGAGTATTTTTATTTCACCGCCCTCGATTTGAAAACGAGATCCTGCGTAACGACCAAACATTACCCAATCTCCCTCCTCGCACCAAGAACCAGTTGAAAATCTTTCTCCGCTATAGGCCAAAGGACCTACTTTTAGAACATAGCCTAAGACAGTGGCTAGTGATTGTCTTCCAAGTGTTTCGTCGGTAAGTTCAATTCCACCCTTTGTTTTTCTTTGACCTCTAAAAGGAAGAATCATTATTCTCCATCCTGTTGGCTCTGGAAGACTTTCTAATAAATCTTCACCAACTTTGGCTGGATCCAACTCAAGGCCTTCGTCATATACTTTTTCTAAGGGTGTTTTTTCGGACTCTTCTGTAGCCCATTTTTGCTCTAGCGCTGTTTTAGCCATTATTCTATATCCTGGTTTTTTAGAATGGTTCTAATTTCTTCGCGAATGAAGTTTAGCGCTTCGATTTGGCCGACCAGATTACGATAATGTGACCAATCTTTTGTTTCACCATTGGCCATCATTTCTTGTATCTGCTGCTCTTTTTTCCCAATTGCGCGCTGCACAGCTGTCGCGAACTCTAAAATATCTATCTCTAGCTCCTATTACCCACCATATATAGGGTTGTAAATTCCGTACCCACCAGGGACTGGAATAGTTGTTATTCCTCCCATGTTGGGTACTCCAGATGGTCCGTATGGGTCTGATTGATACTGACCACTTAAATAAGGATTGTATCCCATTCTACTTCCGGGAACCATATAATTTTGTGTCATTTCTTTTTCTTGAGCTGCCCTTGTTGCCGCTTGTTCTTGTTGTTGCGCTTGCATATCGGCAATCATTTGTTGTAATTGTTCAATCATTCCCATTGATTGTTTTTGTTCTGGGGATGGCATTGGGTCAGCCCCAGGTATTGGTCTTGGATCAATTATGTCGATTGGTTCTTGAACATCACCTAAATCTATGGGAAAAGGTGTTCCCTCTCCTACTGGCATTGGTCTAACTACATCATCAAAAACCATTTCTTTTTCCTCTCCTGTTGTTGGATCGATATAGACGACACTTTCAGGTTTTTCCAGTTTAGGCATGTTCAAAATACTTTCTTCCATTTCTCTTTTTCGTCTTGCCATCACTTCTTCTATCGGTTCCCTCATCACATAACTATATCGGTTTGGATCATAATCCACAATTTGGCTTCCAGGATCTATGTTTTCAGATATAGGCATCACAGGTGCGGGTGGTGTTTTAGGAAGATCTGACAAAAGTTGCATAATGTCTTCTCCTCCCATATCTAGTAAAGGTAAAACGTCAGATAAAGAAGCTATGCCTGTTGTGGGCATAGACGGCATTGTTCTCATGTCGGTCATAGGACCAACAGGTTCTGCCATTCGCATAGGTTGTTGAGGAACTTTTGGCATCTGCCTTCCTGGAAAACTAGGTCCTGATAAAACTTGCGCAACCTGTTCTTCGATAGTTGGTGGACGTCTTTGTTCAATACTTAATGGACGTTGAAGAAACTCTTTTCTTAGTGGAATTTTCTCAAAAGGCGGTTTCATAAACCCTCTTTCTGATAATGGCACAAAATCATTTGTGCTAGGCACACCAATTCGTCTAGGTTCTGTTGTGCTAGGTCGTCTTGCCACTGTCTTTTTCCATGTCTTTAGCTATGCGTTCTCTTTCTACATTCGCTTTTAGTGCTGCGATGTCTTCTTGAGATTTAATTTTTTCTTCTTCAGATTGGTCTTTCTGCACAAGTTTTGCTGTTTCAAGTTCTAGTTTCTTATCAGCAATTTCTTTATCGTCTTGGTTTTCTTGCGAACGTATCTGAAGCTCTTGTTGTTTTAATTGTACCACTCCGTCATCCGGTGGTGTCAAGATTTCTTCAAGAGAAGGCATGATTGTTTCCATAAGCTCCAGCTCTATGTTTGCTTTAAGCGCCTCTTTCTGTGGATTAGGTGGAGGCGGTTGCTGTGGCATACCCGGTTGCTGTGGCATAGGTTGTTCAGGCATTTGCTGGTCGGCAACTTTCTGTGCTTCTAATGATATGTGTTGAAAGATATGTGACACCAAAGATGGAACCGTTGCTGGATTCATCATGGCCACAGGACTTTCTAATAAGGTTAGGTGCGCCTCAATATGCGTCATGTGTTCCTGTTCAGGGAACGCTGTCGCTGGAGCACCCATAAGTGCACCACCGTTTTCTGACGCTGGGTCCACAGGAGCGGGAGGTGGAGGATCAGGCAGTAACAGTGCTTCAATGTTTTCTGTTCCTAACGCTTCATACATTCTGCGATAGGATTCTTTAATGTTGTGTATTTCTGGATTGCTTTGCACCAGTTGTAGTTCTTGTTGCGCGAGTGAAATCCTTTGACTCATTGAGAAGAAATTAGGATCAGAAACAGGAACAACATCAACGCGGTCGTCGAAGTCCTGTTGTTTAATCATCTGATCTCCGCCAGCAACAAGATACGGATATTCTGGTGGTAGATACTGAGCAAACAATCTTGCTAGTATTTTAAATTCTGTTTTCTGCGCATAATGCAATCGTTTGTGTACTGCCGACATGACACGAGTGCCTTGCTCTAATAAAGCCATGGTTGTGCCAACTGGTAGTTCCTGATTGCCTTCGCCGATTTGTAGGTTTGCTAAAGAAGCAAAACGTTGTCCGGCTTCAACACAAGTTCCCATTAGTGCGAGCAATGTTTGCGATGGTTCTTTATATGGTAATGGTACTAAAGAATCTCGAAGCGCGCCTCCCGGTGCATCAACATCGCGAAACTCTCCCGGCTCTAGTGGAGTCTCATCATCCCTGATTCTAAGACCTCTTGCTTTAAATCCAGCAGGAAGGTTCGCGAGGGTTCCCGCATCTATTAATTGTCTAAGCGCTGCGGTTGCAGTTTTAGACAAACCGCCGATCATGTGAATGAGTCCGAATCCGTAGAAACCCAATCCTGGAAGGAACTTGTAGTGAACAAAATACTGAGTCTTTCTTTTTAGAGGGTCGTTTGGATCGTAGTTTCTACGGATGGACAAAACTTTGTTTGATGTTCGATCAACAGTAATTATATAAGGAATGTGCATACCGTCGGGATCTTCAAATCCTGGTATGTCCATGGACACATGAAACTCCAAGAGTTCATACATCATTTCTGTTGCACCGCTAGCGGACACACCTTCGAGATCGTCCACTTTGTCTTGTGGCTTGCTTTCTACATTTGTCTCGGACGGTTCAATTGGTATGTCTCTGTAAAATCCTGCGAGTTGTTGCGCACGAACTTCGTTGTATGTCATTTTGACAATGTGTGTTACGCGTTCGCAAGTCTCAATGTCGCTTGCTGTATACGGAACAACTAAATCTTCTGTTGGTACAAAGGTGCTGACCGCTCTTTGTTTGCTTGGATCAAAATAAACTTTCTTAAATGCAGAGCCTGCAAGGGGTAAATAGAACAATAATTGGTCCATTTCAGGGGTATATTCCTGCATTTCGGTGGTTATTTGGTAATTCATGTACTCCTGAACACGCTCCGCTTGCGCCTCAATTTCAGGTGTTTCCATGCCCATTACCTGTGTTTTTACAGGTCCTTTTGATGGTAAAAGCTCTTTAAAGGCTTGAGCTTGGAATTGAGTAACCGATTCTGCTAGGAGGGGGTGGGTGACACCGCTTGCGCCAGGAAACGGACGGTCCCGATCTTCGTATTTAAAACCGAGTAGGTCTAGTCCTTCGACATAGGTTTGTTCCCATTCACCACGACTTGCATGATCTTCGTCAAAGTCTCCGACTAGATCATTGGCAATCAGTCCCAGTTCGCCTTCTTCTAAATAATCTGCTAGGTTTGCGTCGAAAGGAATCTGATCCATAAAATCCATTTCCATTTCTTCTGGACTAAAATCTATTTCCGCTGTTCCGTCTTCTGCAAACATGACCGAAGCACCTTGGTCCATGGACATTGGTTCTTCGATCTCTACTGTTTCGCCTGCTTCGACGTCTAAGTCAATAAGATCAGAGATCCGATCTATGTTTGTCGGCTTGTTGTCTCCTATTGCCATTAGTTAGTCCTTCCAAATTCTCTGGGCAAAGGTTGTAAATAATCCATTAGAAACTCGGCTGTTTGTTCTCCAAAACTAGGTTCTTCTGGAATCATTGTTGCTTCTGCCATTTTAGCCAACGCTCCTGTTGTACCAAGCATTGAGGCTTGTTTAATTATATCATTAACATATTTTCTTGTAGCTTCTCTTTCATCAAGGTTTTTTGAAGCGTTGCTTTTACGAAGAAGTTTAACCAATTTTCGTGCTTGTAGTTTTGCAGTGTTGTCGTTTATGTTTGGGTTTACTTTTTTAAGAGCGTTTTTAAGGTTTAATACCAACAATTGTTGTGTCTCAGTAAGGTCGTCCCATCTTTGTTTTTTAGATGGGTAACGGTTAATAGAACCAAATTTTAGTGTTTCGTCTCCGTAAGTTCCAGCAATTCTGGATGCTTTTCCTTTTTCCATTATAGAGCGAACTCTTTCGTTCTTTTTAGCCAAAGACCCAATACCTTGTGCCAACTTAATTGGACTAAACATTAGTTAGTTCCTTGGTTTGCCCATAGATCTTGGAAGCGGCTGTAAATAATCCATTAGAAACTCAGCTGTTTTTTCTCCGGGACTCATCTGAGTTGCGTCCATCATTTCTTGAATAGCTTCATCAGAAACATCTCGTGTTGTGATTCCTCCAAGAGCTCCAAGAGCTTGACCAACAGAATCACTTGTATCTCTCATCCCTCTGAACTCTGGTCTAACCAAATAAGAATCTTGTATCATTTCAGGAAGTCTGCCTTCACTGGCCGCTCTTTCTAATTCGATGCCTCCAATAAGTCCTGCGCCTCCAGCAGCAAACATTCTTAAAATGTTGTTCGCTACCGTGGTTGCGTCTGAGCTAGCAAGCGCAGCAGAGTCTGCGTTTCTAACAGCTGTTGCTGCTGACTTAATCGCTTCTACTTTTTTAGCCGCTGGAAGATCCATTTTCATAACTGAATCTTTAATCATTTCCATGGTTTCGTCTCCAACTTGTTTGGCTCGCATGGCTGTGCTTCCTTTCATCCTGTAGGGTTGGAGCATTTCATCTAGCTGGGTGCTAGCTTTTTCATAACGCCCTTTTGCTACTTGAGTCGCCTGTTTCGCCTCCATTAAGTCTGCATAATCTGTGTCTGCCTTCCTCATTACGTCTGCATAATCTGTGTCTGCCTTCCTCATAACTTCCGATGCTTTCCTTTCCGCTATTTCTTCAGGAGTCAGCCTTCTGTTTGGTCCTCTGCCTTTGTTTCTTCTCAGCAGAGTCCCAATACCTTTAAGTATTCCCATAGCCATTAGTAGACTCCTGTAAACTTAGTGCCGCGTAGTGCTGCGCCTTGACCTCTTGATTTACCTTTGCCTGCGCCAGGTTGTGGTCCTTTGCTGGTTGCTATGGTTTTTTGCTTTGCGTAAGGAACCATTCCTTGGTCCTTGATCTTTTCACCTTTGTCCATTTTAATTCCTCTAGTAATATTCTCTGATTCTGCGAGGCTCGTTGTCCTGCATATCATAATCTGATTCTAAACCAATAAATCCCCCTTGTCGATAGCGAAGAAGAGCCTGAGTTGTTGAGTCTACCAAATCGTCGTGATCTCCGAAAGGAAATGCTGCACATTCTTCGACGAGTTCTTCCGCCCAACGTGTGTCTGGCACATAGACCATGCCTGATTCTAGTATGGGTGCAACCGAGTTCACTCTTGCAATCTTGTCTTGTCCCTTTCCAGGCGAGTAATTGACAACAGGTATACCCGCTGCTCGTAGTTCATCGGTGAGTGGCATACCGGATGCCTTTGCTTCAACAATAATTGTGTCTGGTTCCCAATATGTGTACTGCTCGTATGCAATTCTTTTGAGTTCTGGAAAGTCCCACCGCCCTTTTTTGCTGTCTAGCAGTAACAAACAGGGTCGATGCGAGCCTTCTTCGGGATGAAACACGCACCAAGTAGTAATAGCAGAGTAATCCGCGGTTTCTTTCTTGCTAAACGCCGTGTCGTAGCTCTGAATGACGTAGTGCATCTGCGGAACTTCTTTTTTGTTCCAAGTATTCCACCATTCACGCTTGAGCAACGCCCCTTCTTCCGAAGTTGGGTTCTGCATCCATTGTGCTTCCCACTTTGACACAGGAATAGACGCTTTTACACCCTCTAATTCTTCAATTTTCCAATAACCGGGCCATAAAGGCTTGTTTGACTCTGGAAAAATGGCTGGAAACTCGACTACTTCCCACTGATCTGCGTGATCTTGTGTCTGTTTTGCCAATAATCTGCCTGTTAAGTCCTTGGTCGACCATCTTGTCATCACAATTACGATAGCCCCACCCGGTTGTAAACGCTGTCGCGGTCCAGAACTGTAGTATTCCCATGCGTTGTCCAAGGCCGTTGGACTTAAAGCGTCTTGTTCCGAGTGAATGTCATCGAGAACCAGCAAATCCGCACCCCGTCCAGTCACGGCACCGCCGATACCTGAATAAAACGCTTCGCCCCCACCGCTGGTTTCCCAACGTCCTGCCGATTTGCTGTCTGCTTTAAGCGCCACCCCTGGAAAAACTGCTTGATATTCTTCAGAATCAATCAAGTCTCTGACTCTTCGACCAAAACGAAAAGCCAGTTCTGCTGTATGTGTAATTTGCATAACTTTTAGTTTTGGGTTTCTACCTAAAATCCATGAAGGAAAGTATGTGGATGCAAACTCACTCTTTGTATGACGAGGAGGCATGTTAATAATCAAACGTTTTAGTTCGCCACGAGCAACTTGTTCAAGTTTCTCAGCGAAAATCTGATGGTGGCGTCCTTCAATAAAATCGGGCCACATGTGTTTGACATACGTCAGAAAGCTTTCTGCGCCATTGCGTTGGAGTTGTTTGGTGCGTAATGCCTCTGTCAATTCAATGAGTTCTTTCGTTGCGTCCGGGTATTGCTCCGCCAAACGTTCCAAATCAATATCCATAGTTAACCACTTTTTTTTCTGCGAAACAATTCTAATCTTATTTTATGTTTTACTTTTGGCTTGGTGTTTTCTTTTTCAAGCGATTCTAACAGGTCCTTGGTCGGTGTTCCTCTCATCCAATGGTGCACTACCGTAGTCTTTCCAGTCCTGCGATCATAGTTTTTTTCTGAGGGTTTAAATTTAATTGGCATTTTCTTTGTTGTGTATTATGTTTTTGCACCACCAATAAAGTTCTCCTTCTCCCAGTGTGTGTTTTATGGTGTTGACTCTTTGTGTCACTAATTGCACGTTGCCTATTATATATCCTTTGTTAGGATCTTTTCTATCAATACTGGCATTAAGATCCTGTCGTCCTTCTCCCGCGTGCCACGTCATAAATATTCCAGATAACGCGCAGCGTCCTTCTTGTTTGTGCCACAGTTTATTTATATGGTCTATATCAATATCCCACTCCATATCTGCTCTTGCTGTTTTTAGTTTGTGATACACCACAGCGAGATAGGATTCCGGCGTATGATTCCTTGCAACGTTTCTTTGAAAAGAGGTGCACCGCTTACAGACATTACGTTTTTTGGTGTATTCCGATTGTGGAAGTGTTCGATTACAAGTGATGCAAGTTTTTTTCATATATAAAATTTGACGGTGGCCCAGGGACTCCTAACCCTTTTTGTTATATAAGGGGGGTCGCAAAATGTCAAATTTTCTGGATATTTTGTACCTGTCTGTTTTCTGCTCTAAAGAGAAGGATAGACAAGCTAGCAAATGGGGGGGTTCCCCCTTATTCCCATTTGCTAGCTTGTCAGGGCGTCCCTGAGAACAAACTAGCGTGAGTTTAAGAGCCTTTGTCCGTCGTTGTTGGTTTGATTACCATGTACGCTCGGCAAAGGCTCTAAGGCTTGGACAACCTATTGTATGCGCCAAACTCTGAGTTGATTATCTTGAGTTCGTCTACTAGTGCATGTGCGTCCAGATTTTTTGAAGGCGTCTCTAACAGCTCGTTTAAGCTGAACAACATTAGGTAGGCCTTTAGGTCTTTGAACCAAGTGTTCCGGTGCCAGAAAAGAATCACCTATTTCCATGCTCTGAATCATGTTGCTTTCATCAAGAGTCAAGACTCTAGTGTTTCCTCTTTCGTTAGTAGGATATGGAACATTCTTTTCAATCCGAATGGTAGAGGGACTTTCGTCCCTCTCCATTTGTTCGATGTGTAGGTCAGACATTTTCATTCTGCACCTCCATCGTCAAGTCTATCAAACCATGCAGGTTGTCTAGCTTGTTCCTCCTCATAAGGCACAGATGTTTCTAGGTTGTTGAATATTTCTAGAATCTTCTGAAAAGCCATTACTTCGGAATGTGTCCAAGTGTTCTCCTTTCTCCTAGCCAATAACTCGATCAATTTAACGACGATCTTTCCATCGGCATCATCGACTTGTGCCATGACTAAGCCTAGATTTGGGTTGTTGTTTGGGTTTGTTATATCTTGTGGCATTTTTGCCTCCCTTTATTATTTATTAAGTTCATTAGTAATTCTAATGATTTTATAGTATATGTCAATATTTATCTTATATTGTTGTTTGTTTTTATACAACAGCTGTTGGTTTTATACAACAGCCTTTGGTATTGCATATATGGGATAAGTTTGATAGTCTTGTATATGAACTAAAACAAAGGAGGACAATATGTCTAATTTAGAAAACGAAATGATGAAAGAAAAGATCTATGAAGAGGTCTGCTCTGATAATTCAACTTCAATGATGCTTTATAAAAACGCTGTAATGATAGCTTTTAGATGTGATCGTGATACAGCTGAGTTGTACATCACTGAAGAAAAGATTAAAGAGTGGGAGAATCAACAGTGATGACCTTCTTTATAATCTGTGCAGTAATCGTAGGACTATTTGGCATACTTGCAACATGGAGATAGTCCCCTAATAGTTCACCACAATCTGTTGCAAGTAGAAACGCCCTCGAAAGAGGGCGTTTTTTTTCGCCCGTCTCCTGCGCCAGCTGCCAGGGCCGTGATCTTTTTAGAAAGGACAGACAAGCAAGTGGGCCTGAACGCCCTTTGCTTTTGTCTGTCCTCGACCGAATAAACAAGCAAGCCGTGAACTTTTTTAAGTCCAAGAGACCTTCGTTCCTGCGCCAGCTGCCAGGGCCAGCAGGGTTTTAGAAAGGACAGACAAGCAAGCGCTTCGCTTCGACTAGCCTAAAGGCCCGTCCTTGCTTGTCTGTCCTCGGCGGAAGAGGCAAGCACGCCAGCTGCCAGGGCCAGCAGGGACAGTTTTAGAAAGAACAGACAAGCAAGCGTCTGTTCTAGGACGACGGACCAGGGATTCAAGCACAAAAAAGGGCTACCCGAAGATAGCCCTTTCACACTAACAAGGAGGCGTTTAGTGTTTGGTTGATTTGTTTGCTTCGTTTGCTTCTGCTTCGTCCAAAGCCTCTAGCGCATACTTGTCAGCATGCCTAACTGCCTCCCTTATTATGTTCATCGCTTCTTCTCTTTCTTTAGCGTCGTCTGCTAAAGTACAAAGAATAAACCCGCACATGTGCTTGACTAAGTGTTCGATCAACATCTGAGCATCGGTTGACTCGCCTGTTATATCCCCTCTTTTTTTGGTGAGGTTTAACATAGTATCGCCCAACGCTTCCATAGATTTTCTCGTGATTTTAAACACTTCTTCATATTCTTTTTCGTAATCGTCCATTACGTTCTCCTTGTTATTAGTTGAGTATTTAGTATACGAAATATCCTATAGAAGTCAACATTTATTTCTACCAACTGCTGTGTCACCACACCCGTCGGCTGGCCCTGGCAATTCCTGGTTTTGTTAGAACAGACAAGCAAGCAGTCTGTTCTAGGGCGCCCCTCAGAACCACCAAGCGGCTTGGACAGTGCTTGGTAGCTCTTCGGTAGTGGTTTAGGATGCTAGCCTTCCTTTTGATAATGGAGCGATTTCACCTACTCCGGAGCATCACCTTGCTACTAAACCACTAATCTATCGTCGCTAAAATGCAAATGATTGCCATGATAAAAGCCAAACCAATGACAACCACAAAAACTTGATCGGCTAACATATACTGAACCCTCCGCAGTTCTCAACAAAGTGTTGAAAATCTTTGACGTTATCCACTTCAAAAGGATAGCTTTTGCCAGAGTTCTCAACCTTTCCAGAGCCTTTGCAGACGTGGCAAGTATCTTTGCCTTCTGAATAGTGCGCACCTTTCCCATTACCTCCGCAACAAAAACAGACTTGTTGCGGCAACGCTTCAATGGATCGATCATAAAGAACTTTGTAGCTTTCTACGCCACCGTTGTCTAACTCGATCTTCAAAGCATTGGCAATATATTTGCAAGTCTCCGCATCGATCTCATGCCCACTATTGCTGTGTCCAAGATCATAGTCCTCTTCACTAAGAACTTCAGAACAAAGCTCATAAACATAATCCCAAAGTGGTCGCCACCACCAAACATTGTTTCTAAAGTATTGACCGCTTTTAGCTTGACCATCGAAATAGTCTTGCCATGCTTTTTCTTGCCATTCTTCTGGCATATTCTCGTCAGGTCGTGCTGGTGCTTCGGTTGTTGGATTTAATCCATATACATCCATTCCCATGTTGTTCTCCTTGTTTATTAAAGTACCTACATTATACAAAATATCTTATAGATGTACAACAATTTTTTCACCAACTGCTACATTAAGAAATTTCTTCCACTTTTTGGTAAATTTGCCAGGCTGGCTGGCAAAAATCGCTTGTCAGAACAGACAAGCAAGCACCCATCGCTGCGTCCTGCTGCCAGGGTGCTGGCAGCTCTTTTGTCAGAACAGACAAGCAAGCACCAACAGCTACGTTTCCTGCACCAGCCGTCACACCCTGGCGCAGCCAGCTCTTTTGTCAGAACAGACAAGCAAGCAAGTAGGAAGGTGTGTCCTGCTGCCAGGGCCAGCAGCTCACACGCCTCGTCAGAACAGACAAGCAAGCACGGCGGATCCTGCTGCCAGGCTGGCCCTGCTGGGAAACTTTTGTCAGAACAGACAAGCAAGCAGTTATCCACAGGTTATCCACAGTCTGTGGTTAGTTATCCACAGGTTACGGCAGAATAAAGAAGCGGCTGATTGGATTTCTAAGGGCTTTGGTCCATGTTTCTTCGAGCTCGGCCCAAGAACCTTGGTCCCCGGTCCATATAGGCTCTGTTTTTAGCCCATGGACGACCAACGACTCGACCTGGGACGCATGATAGAGGTGCATCGTAAATTTTCTGGGGGTAGAAGGGCGGAGGGCCTGTGCCAGGATAAAAGCGGGCGCATTTGCTCTCTCTTCGTGATATGCGATCTGGTGTGGCGATAGCGAAACTTTATTACTTTGGGTTACTTTAAGTTCAGCAGTAAAGTACACGCCAGCTGGGGACACCCCCAATACATCAGGAATACCTAGGTTAACCCATGACTCAATGCGTATCAGCCGAAACGACTTCAAATTCGTTTTGACTTTTTTCCAAAATAAAGATTCTTTTTTAGCCACAGTAAGTTGAGTGTATCAAAATAAACAAAAAAGAACTTGATATATAAGATAGGTTTGATAGACTTGAGTAGTGTAGAGAAATAATTTTCTACACGGATAAACGACGGGTAGTGTCATCTTCGGTTGGCACTACTTGTAAAAACAAACTTAACTAAGGGAGTTAATTATGCAAAAAATAACAATCACCGACGGGAAATGGAAAGGCTTTTCTGCTAAAGGTAAAACTGAAGAAAGAGCCAGAAAAAACCTAGAGAAAAAAATGCTTAAGCAAGAAATGAAGCTAACGCCAGTTGAAATGGCGCTGCTTTCTTTTGCTTTTGAGTGGGCTTCTGAATATAGCGATGGTAGAAACATACTTGATGTTGAGGGATTTGACGGAGAAGAGGTTCTTGAAATTGCAAAATCTATTTGGATTAAACTTGAGTTCGCAAAAATCACAACAAAAGAAGGTTTTTTCTATGGAACAAACACAGAGCTTTTTGAAGAATATGTAAAAAACAAAGGGGGTGAATAGTGAATAAAGTAAAACACTTAAATGGTGAGATGTTAGCAAGAGCTTGCGCTTTTGCAGCTAAACCAAAAGACCCACGCTTCTATCTAAGAAGTGTGTTTGTCGAACGTAGAGAAGAAGGCGGTGTTTACATAATAGCCACCAACGGCCATATTCTTTGTTGTTACACAGATCCTTTTGCAATACCGCACTTGGATTTTGAGAGTGTAATGATAGACATTTATCAAGAAAACTCATCTAGGATTAAACCCGTCTTCACTCAACTAAAGAAAACTAGTGAGGCTAGAATTGATGTTGAAGATCAAAATGGACAAGGCGGTATTTCTATTCGATACAACGACGATACGACTTTTGTAAAAACCATTGACGGAACTTTTCCTGACTGGCAAAGAATATTTAAGCAAGAAGTTGAGCATCAAGAAAATGTAAGTTTTGATCCAAAATACTTGGCTTTATTAAAGGACTTTGTATTAAAAGGGTCAAACGATTCAGTCACGCTTCTTCGATCTAGTGCAGAGAAAGTTAATATCTTTCAAACACCGAATGGGGTTGTTGGAGTTATGCCAAGAAAAACACAGGACCTAGACGACAATGAGCTTTTGAACTCAGAAGCTGCGATTCTTGAGGAGGTGTCCAATGGCTGAAGTAATAAAAGCAGTTGAAGAAGCAAGTATATCTATTGCCTGTTTATTTGATGCTGTGTATGGAGAGGAACTACAAAAAGATGTCGAGCATATTCAAGATCAACTAACAATAATAGAAAACTTTTTTGAGGAGGTGTCCAATGGCTGAATATTACAAACAAGGCACTCGCAAAGAAGTTGTTTATTCTACAGACGATGAAAGCAAAGGTGCTGTTATGTTGGGTTGGGGCAGAGGTAAAGTGCTGTTTGAAAAAGACCCAACAACAAACGAGATAACTTGGATTGATCCTAGCGAAGATGCCAGGGTCAGCCAAATTCTTATCAGCAGAGCAAAAGTAATATATAAAAAGGCGCAGAACTGATGTTGCGGTTACTTGGTTTAATACTTATCGTTCTTGGTTTGGTGTGGTTAGATCTATCTACTTTGCCAATCAAGAACGATTTGTATTTTCTATATTTACTAGGAACATTTAACAATCTTTTTTCACTTAACTACACCACGGCCGTTGCACAATCTTTTTTGTGTGTTTCAATCGTAGGCTATGGTTTTTATCTAACGGGAAAATAACATGAAAACAAATATTTCAATAAAGCTATCGGACGACCAACGTTTGAACCTAGCTCAAAAATACAACAACACTACAAACAAAAAACTTTTGACCAGGAAAGAATTAAACGACATTGTTTTAAACTTTGTTGAGGAGTTGTTTGAGTCTAACGGAAGTGTGCGGAACACAACCAAGAGAATTATAGAAAATGGTGAGTGGACCAAAATTCATTTTTATGAGGGCAAAAGAATGTCTAAAGAAGATTATGATAAAATGCCAGATGGTCCCAGAAAATTTTACGGGTTTGATTAATGAAGGTTAGAGACAAAGAACATCAATTTTTAGGGTTAAAAGAACTTAACCAGCTGGTTATGGAATATCCTAATGACGCTGCTTTGGGTAAATACATCAGAGAGATGTATTGGAAACAAAGAGAAATACACGAAAATTGTGGTACACCTGAATGTTGCGGCACTTGCAACGAACCTGATTGGATAGACGCAACACCAACATGAAACTAATAACTAAAATCCTAGACCCTATTTTTAATTTGTTTGATTGGATTAAACAAAAAGTCAATAGAATTAAAAACGGGCCTATACAAACCATACCAAAGAAAAAATGACAAAAATATGGCGAAAAAACGAATGGGAAGAAATGACTGAGGACCTTCAAAAAGATCCTAAGTTTTATTATTTTGTTCAGCAAATGTACGACAGCAATTGTCGAGAAAGAAGAGAGCACGGACAAAGAGAGTATCAAAATGTATTTGATTACTACAGAAAATATCCCGAATGGTTAAAAGAAAAATTTTACGGCGAATCTTAAAATGACTGACATGGTAAACAAGCCTCCTCATTACAATCAAGGAGGGGTAGAGTGTATTATAGCTATCGAATCGAGTATGACACCAGAAGGGTTTCGAGCTTATTTAAAAGGAAATGTTATCAAATATTTATGGCGTTACGAGCATAAAAATGGTATAGAAGATTTAAAGAAGGCTCAATGGTACTTAGCAAGGTTGAGACTTCTCATAGAAAAACAAGGTGAAAATGATGCAGGATTACCGACTGATAAAGAAACCTGATGAATACTTGTTAATTAGTTCTAATGGACAAAAAGTTAGGCTTTGTACTCAAGTTGAGAAAGAAGCACACAAGCTGGCAAAAAGAGCCATAAGACTATTAAACAGGACTAATCAGAACCTTCAGTAAACACAGCCTCTTCTGCTTCCAGGAGAGGTTTGTAATCTGACAACAGGTCCTTAATTCTTTTCTTGATTTCAGTTTCAGATAAAGAATCCAAAGAACCTGTACGGATCTCCTTACGCTCAACATAAAGTCCCGCAGCTCGTCCTCTTTGCACTTCAGCTGACACAGCAGCAGTCAAATTACCTTTTTCTAAGGCCTGGTCTCGAATATCTGCTAGTTTTCTAACATGCCTACCAAATGTAACTTCATATTTCCGATCTACTTCAGCCTGAAGTTCTCTTATGTATCTGACTACAACAGGGTATTTTTGTGGGTTTAAAAGTTCTGATGCTCTGACATGGGCGCTTTCTTTGCTGTACCCAGCTGCAATGGCGCACTCGGTTTGTGTTTTAGATCCGTCGTTATAGACAAACTCTTTCGCAAACTTAATTTGTTTGTGAGTTAAATGTTTGTCGTTTCGACCTTTTAAGTTTCCTGATGTTCCTTTTGGCATTTTATATTTCCTCCTCGCAGAAAATACCGCATTCAAAATCAAATTTTTTCAAGTCTCTGCCTTTTGCGTCAGCTGGCAAATCTTTTAATAAAATTCTTTTCCCTTTGTGTCTCACCAATTTAGCCCCTATTTCTTCGGATTGCTCTGCCCTTCTTTGAAATATATCAGGGTGTGTTTCTCTAACCAGGTTCCAGTATGTGGGAGAAGTTGCTTTTACACAACCAATGCAGTTCGCGTTTGGATAACCTAGTGAATATATTTTTGGTAGAGCAATACCCTCTGAAAGCAAAAGATCAAAACAATCTTGTTTAGTTATGTTTTCGTCAACCAATACAGGTATTAAATTAGCCCTTTCTGTAAGAGCAAATCGACTAGCTCTCTTTTCTTCGTCAGCTGTAAAACCAAGAACAAGATGATCTGATTTGTTGTTAGCCTCCCAATGCTGTCTTGCTCTCTTTTTAAGGTGTAAAGTACATGGTGCACCCATGGTTCCAGACATAAATCTTCTTTTTTGCCAGACTGTTTCAGTTGAGCAGTCTGGATATTTAGGGTTGATTGCAAATTCAATCTCGATTCCAAGCCATTTCTCAACGTCTTTTAAAAATCTTTGGTTGTCTTCGTGTTCTTCTTTTATCGGGTTGTTAACCACGCGAATATTGTTTTTAGGCCCGTAAATTTCTATAGTTTTTTTGGCGGCTACAGCGGAAGCTGCGCCACAAGAAAACCACACAGTAATTTCTTTGTTCCCAATTGTGTACATTAGCCGATTATACCTATCAAAGTAAAAAAAAGTAAAGAACTTTCACCGCACCCACCGCACCTCCACCGCACCTCACTCAGGTTAGGTGAAAACCCCTATAAACAAAGGCTTTCATCCAAAACGCACCTCCGCACCTCACTTTTTGAAAAAAATTTCTGATTAGTTTTTTGTAAAAAGCCAGAAATAGAAGTTCAGGTTAGGTGGTAGTTGTCTATATAGGAAAACAAGACGCCTTGATTTTAAAGGGTTTCAGGCGTACCATACCTTGATTTTTACCTAACTTTTAGTGAACTTCTGCGTTTTTTTGAGGTGCGGTGGATAAATCAACACAAAACCCCTAGAAATTAAACTTTTATGCCTATAAATTGGAGCGCACCTCATGGAAATAGCAAGAAAACTCTGGAAAATGACCAAAAGTCCCTGGTCCTTCGTCCCTAAAAAACTCAACGAACGTCAAATTGTACAATTCCTACTCGACGTATTTTTATCTACAATTATACTTGTATGTATGGGACTAATTTTATATACTTAGTCCATGAACATATTTTATTTCGACGAAGATCCATGGCGCGCAGCTGAAATGCAACCCGACAAAATGTTGGTAAAAATGCCGTTAGAAACCGCCCAAATGTTATGCACCGCGCATCGCATATTGGACGGAGATAAATACGCAGACGAAGTAGGATTATATCAAAAAGCATACATGAACCACCCTTGCACGATATGGGCTAGAGAAACATCTGGCAACTACGGCTGGTTACTCAAGCACTTTCTTGCGCTGTCTTTAGAATACCATTATCGATACAACAAAGATCACGCCAGTTATGAAAAACTTGCTTGGTCTTTAAGCAGTTTGCCAAGAAACATAGTCGTTGGGCCTATGACACCTGTTGCACTTGCTATGCCAGATGAATATAAATGCGAGGATCCAATCGAATCTTATAGAAACTATTGCATGGCAGAAAAGACTTATGCAAAATGGGAAAAAGGTCGAGACAGACCGCCGTGGTGGACAACCACAAAAACATGTAACTAAACACTATAAGTTCTACGGGTAAGAGGTGATTCCAGCTCGTAGGTTTTACAAGTTTACCAAAATGTTGTGTTTAGTTACTTCTCCCAAGTGGACTTTGGTAAACAATGGAATCACACAACTTTAACTTTATATATGGAGAAACACCAATGAACAGTGAACAACCCTCACTTTATATCGTCCACGTCACCGTAGGCGACCCCAACTCACACTTACCACTAACAACTTCTTTTGG
>VTLG01010371.1_pt1 | contig 26044 bp, 31 predicted proteins | sample 4694571 | NCBI WGS metagenome assembly VTLG01 (sample SAMN12604809, study PRJNA352737) | marine metagenome | biome: ENVO:00000447; feature: ENVO:00000209|ENVO:00000569|ENVO:01000036; material: ENVO:00002151; isolation source: viral sequences binned using virsorter ...
AGCATCACATAATCCGTGACAAGTTTGACGCCTTGCGCCCAGCAACGCTTGACGTTGACAATGAAGACATTGATCAAGCCGTTGCACGGCTGGTGGCTGTGCGTTGGGCCATGAAGGATCTGAAGGCTGAAGAAACCAGCCTGAAGGCACAGATCGGGCAAGCCTTTGAAGACTTTGAACGCATTGAAACGGATCGCTACATCTGCACATGGAAAGCGGGAACAAGCCGCAAAACCTTTGACACAACCCGCTTGTTGTCTGTGTTTCCTGGCATGAATCTGCAACCCTATTACAAGCACAGCACCCCGCGTGGGCGCGGGACGTTGACAGTCAGGGAAAAGGAAACCAATGTTTGAATTTGAAATCCCGCAAGAACCCAAAGCCGTCTTGATCAACCCCAACAACTTGCGGCTGTGTGTCTATGGTGATCCGGGTGTGGGCAAAACCACCTTTGCCGCTGGGTTTCCTGGGGCTCTGTTCTTTGATCTGGATCGGGGTGCTGAAGCTGTGGCTGTGCGCGTGTTCAACATGCAGCCTGATGACAAGTTCAAGGCATCATGCAAACGCGCTGGTGTCCCGGCAACGCGCTGGGAATTGTTCAAGCGGGGGCTGCACTTTGTCATTGAAACAGAGGCCGCACAGACCATTGTGATTGACACCATTGATGCAGCCTATCAACTAGCCTTTGATCACTATTGCCAGATGCACAAGGTTGAATCACCTGAAGATGATCCCCGCGCATCAATGCGGATCTGGGGGCGCATCAATGCCGCTGTGGCACGGTTGATCCAGCGTTGCCGCGATCACAAAGGGTGCGTTGTATTTCTGTCACAAGAACAACGGGTTGATCGTGATGAATCTGGGGCAATATGCAACGCCTTCAACCCTGGCAAGGGTCGCATAACAAGCCGATACGAACCAGCCGTTCACAAGGGCAAGCCGCGCAACACGTTGCAAGAAATTTGCAGCATCATGGGCCGCGCCACGTTTGACAATCAGGGGGCAAGGGTTCTGCATTGCACAGCCACAAACACAGAGCTGGCAAAGGATCGGACGGGTGTGTTGCCACCATCGATCCCGTTTTCATATGACGCCTTTGTCAAATGCTTCCGCGATGCCGCAAAGAAAAGCATGCACTAACATGATACACGCCAAAGCCACACCCAGTGCGTTGACGGCTGACAACATGCAGTTGATCACGTCTGCGGGTTGTTCACTGCCCATGGCAGACGTGATCCGGTTTCCAACAATGGATCATTTTGAAATGGTGCAAGACGCCTTGATCGCTGACGGGGTGTCACTTGAGCTGATACCCGACAATGAAGCCACACCCAGCCGCATGACAGAAAAGGAAGTGATGTGCTTGGTGGGATGGTATCGCAACCAGCGGATTGAAGGTGGCACAGATTGACTTGGAACAAGGATCAACTGTTCAGCTCAGCCCGTCAAGACTGGGCCACACCCGTCCCGCTGTTCAATGCCGTCAATGAAGAGTTTTGCTTTTCAATGGATGCGGCCGCAGACGCCAGCAACACAAAGTGTGATCTGTTTCTGTCTGAATCTGATGACGCGCTGGGGGTGTCCTGGGCAAATCACTTGAGCAACCACGGGGTTGACCCGGCAACGGCCGCGGTGTGGTTGAACCCCCCATATGGGCGCGGGGTTGGGGCATGGTTGCAAAAAGTGATCGCTGAATCTTGCCACATTCAAAGTATTGTGGTTCTTGTCATGGTGCGCAGTGACACAAAGTGGTGGGTTGATTACGCCATGCGCGCTGATGAAATCCGTTTGATTGCTGGGCGTGTGCGCTTTGTGGGTGCTGCCAGTGGTGCGCCAGCTCCATCAGCTTTGCTGGTGTTTGATCACAGGCTGCGCCACCCCAGGATCAAGTCTGTCACGCTGCCACGTTCTGAATAAACCTGACAACGCCCCCGCTGAATGTGAAACTGAAGGCGGGGGGTACAATGAAAGTGATTCACTTTTTGAAGGGCAAGGGTGCGGCATGCGGTGTTAGCAGCAAAGGGCGCGTGGTCAACGTGGCATGGACATGGGCCAGCGTCAATTGTAAATATTGCATTGCAACCACCAAAGCTGAAACCGCAAAGACAAAGACAACCACCAACACAGATCCCGCTCTGCACTAGGAACCCATGAACATTGACACGCCCTTTTTTGTGTTCTTGTCACAACTGCCCACCCACACCCGTGACTTGCTGGTGTTTGAATTTCAGTGCGGGGGGTATTGTGATCTTGTGGTGTTGACCCCCCAGGGGTTGCTTGACTCTGGTCTGGGTCAAGATGGGCTGGATGGGTTGCGGCATGCGCTGGCAATTGATGGGTTGTTTCTTGACGGTGACATGGTGGGATCGTTGCGGTCTGTGATGCTGGCAAGCTATGGGGCAACGGACACAACCAGTTGCAAGGCTATTCTGTTGACTGCGATCCGGCTGATTGACTCAGCACAACAGCCCGCTGCGCCAGACAGTCAAGCCGCTGAATAAGACCCGGCAACCCGGCACCATCCACCACATCAACCGCAAGCAATTGCACAGCTCTGGTGATCACGTCTGTGCGGGATTCACCCAGCGCACTTGCCAGCGTGTCAATCTGGTCAAGTGTGTGGGTGGTCAACCTGTAATTTGTTGGCTTCTTAGTCACTTTCTATGCCTTCCATCAATCTTGCTGATAGGTATCTGAATGCAAACGCAGCCACAGCTGGAACTTGCCCGTTGCCAACGCAGCGCAATCTGTCCAATTGATCGGCCATCCCATCACCACTTCCCCACATAACGGATCGGGGTTCAACCCCTTGCGCTGGGTGCCGCCACTTGCAAGGTGAAGCATCCCCAGATGCCACCAGAAATTCGATCCAATTTTCACCCCGCTTTTGCGCCTTCCGTTGTTCTCTAATTTCCCCCGCGCTGACGCCCATACGCTGGTGTTGTGGGTGGCTGTTGGTGTGGGCAACAATCCAGATCCGATCCCGTCTGTGTTGATGCCCCATGTGGTGCGCGCCGATAACGCCCCACGCTGCATCATACCCCAGCGCGGCAAGGTCTGACAGGACACGATCCAGTCCCCTGGAAACAAGCAAGGGTGAATTTTCCAACAGACACCACTGGGGCTGAACTTCAAAGATCGTTCTGGCCACTTCAGACCATAACCCGGATTTCTTGCCGTCAAGCCCTTCACCTGTCCCGGCTGCGCTGATTTCAGTGCATGGCCAGCCCGCGCTGATAACCTGAACTTTTCCCCGCCATGGGTTGCCGTCAAATGTTGTGGCATCATCCCAGATGGGGAAGGGTTCAAGGATCCCGTCCCTCTGTCTGGCAAGCAAAACCTGTCTTGCATAGGGATCAATTTCAACAGCGCAGACGGTGCGCCATCCAAGCAAGACCCCACCCAAGATGCCGCCCCCCGCCCCAGCAAAAAGTGCCAGCTCATTCATCACCCCCACACCTTCAGCTTGCGCCACTGGGATCTGTTGCCGCTGGTGTATCGACTTTCAACATGCTTCAACATTAGCCCTTCCCGGCCTTGCGCCTTTGCCGCGTGAAACAACACCCGCAAGTGTTGCCGATCCTTGACGGGCACTTGTGCAACGATCTGGGATTGCCACCACTTTTGATGCCCTGCGCAATCCGGGTGCATTGCCCGGTTGAAATCCCATTCAACCAGCAAGTTGCGACGGGTTGACATTGGCAGCTTGCTGCAACTGTCACCGTTCACGATCATCACATCAAACGCCACAAAGCGCAGACCTTCACCGCGCTGGGTGCTGCCCAGTGCGCGGGTTGTTTCCATGTAGCCTTCACCCGTGTAGGGCAACAGTTCACCATCCAGCATCAACCCGGCTGGGATCATTGCTTGCAACATGGGCAGATCGTAACAGTGGCCCGTTCGGCTGTACGTTTGATCGCTTGTCATCATCACACGGTGCCCGTCCATTTTGATCTCTGCGATCCAACCGTCAGCGTTGAATCTGTCAAGCCACTGGGGCAAGGCGTGATCACTCAACATGGGTTCAATGTAGTCCATTGTTCACCCCCGTGCCCTTCAGCTTTGCCAGTTCTGCGCGGGCTTCCATTGCTTGCCCGGTCACTTTGTCCAGTTGTTTGATCAAATTATCAATGGTTGTTTGTTTCCCCTTGCACTGGCTGCACCACCACTGGTTCAGCTTCCGTTCTGAATCACCCACTGTGTCACCTTCACTGTTGTTGTTGTTGTAATCATCCACCCCGTGAATGTAATACAGCGTCTTTACAGTGTCAAGTGTTTGTGGATCTTTCACATAGAACAGTCAGACGGGCAGAAGAATGCAGACTCTGAAGGATCACAAGTGTCATTGCCACAGCATGCTGTGAAATCATAGGACACGTCGCAGTGTGGCTGTGTGGCGTCTGGTGGGGGTGCTGGTTGCGGTGTGGTGTCTGGGGTGTCTGTGGCGTCTGGCAAGTCTTGCGGGGGTTGGCTGGGCAACCTGGGCACTTCTAACCACGGGGGGTGCGGGCAACCGTGTTCACAGCGCATCAACACCCGCTGGGTTGTGTCTGGTGGTGGTGGGGCTGGTGTGGTTGTTGGCTGTTGATCTGGTGTGGTGTCTGGTGGTGGGGCACAGCACAGCAAGCCCATCAAACACAACGTGCTGAAGGCAAGCAAGCGCATCATTTCAACGCCACTTTTTTTGACGCATTCAAGCGACCATACCCAGCAAGCCCCAGCCCCAGGAAATTGATCGCAATCACTGCGTTGTTGGTGCCGCTGGACATGTGGATCGCGCCGTTATCATTTGCCAGCATCAACCCCAGCCCACAGACTGACATTAGAACACCCCAAAGGGTTCTACTTTTCCAAAATGGTTTCTGTGTTTCCATTGTATGTTTTCCCTTTGCTGCACACTTGACGGTAGCAGTGGGCTACCGCTGACACAGCATCATGTTTGGTTTCCATTTCAGCATCTGACATGCACAGATCCACCTGACGGAGATCGCATGGGGCACCCCCGGCAATCACTGGCCCCCCGAAGGCTTCCATCATTCCCACCATGGCACACCTTGCCATGCCTTTGACGCTGCAATCTTTTGATCTGTCAACCAGACACTTGCCGTATGCTTTCCACTTTTTTGAAGGGGCATCCATGGCGGGGGCCATACACCCCGCAAGGCTTTGGATCGCACAACTGACAGACGTGTGAAACGTGCATGTGGTGGCATCCATTGCGCCTTGTTTCATGCTGTCTGTTGTCACACATCCAGACAGCACCAGGCACAATGCCAGCGTCATTGCCTTCATCATCTGCGCCCCCTGACAGCCTGTTTCAAGTCATCAGCGATCCCATCTAGTTGCACATTGATCCGTGTCACGTCGCGCTGCATGACTTGTTGGTTGGTTTCAATGCGTTCCAGCCGGATCGCTGTCTGTTCATGGGCTGGGCGCTGGCTGTGTGCCTTCAGCTCTGTGGCATTGCTTGTGATTTCTTCATTAGCGTCTGTCATGGCGTGTGCAAATTCAGCTTGAACAGAGCCCAACTGATACACAAGTTGTGCCGCGATCAACAGTGATGTTGCCAACCCTGCAAGAATAGGCCAGTTGTGCCTGATGAAGTTCATGCACACCCCCCGGCATGGCTGATTTCTTGCGCGGCTTCCAGCTCTGGATCATCCATACGATCCGCAACCCACCAGTCAACCTGCGCGTCTGGTGTCAGTTCTTGCCGCAGTGCTGTTGCCATGGTCCTCTGTTTTGCCGTGCCCAGAAATCCAGGCCCAGAATAATGCAAAGCCTTTGCGCCCAGCTTTGTCCACTGGCCAACGCTTTTGCGGATCTTGCGGTTGTAGCCCATGCCGCTGAAATAAACCTGGGGCCAGATTTGATCGGCATGTTCTGCCATGGTTTCAAATGGCAAGCCGTGCGAGCTGGGGATCGGAAATGTGGACACAGCAAGGGGCAACTCTGGGCATTCAATCTTGATTGCTGTCAGCAACTCTTCACAGCGCAACTTCAGTTCAGACCGTCTGGTGGGCTTGTTTCCAAATTGATCCCGCAGAATTGCCGCCCAACGGTGTCCAATGGCACAGCTCCATGGGGCTTCCAGGTTGCAGACAATGCCAGACGCGCCCAACCGCTTTGCATCAGCGGTGATCTTGCGGGCTTGATCCCAGATGTAAGAATCCCCACCCTTGTCTGTGGTGGCATAGAACCACCCCCAGATCCATGTTTGGATCCCGCAATCCCTTGCAGCGTTGGCAAGTTCTTGTTGTGTGTCTTTGTTGTGTGGGCTTCTGCCATCACGGGTTTTGAGTATCAGCCGATCTGCATCAGCGATCACGGCTTTGCGCACAAGCGGGTCAACCCCACCGTTGCGCTCCACCTTATGAACCCAGAGCCCCCCAGCCATCTGGCAACCTCTTGTTATGCGGTGATGTCCAGCGGGATCACACTGTTGATCTTTGCGTCATCCACAGCCAGCCCCATCACATTTGCGATCCCAGCGTACTGCGCCCCCACACACCCTGAAAAGGTTGTGGAAAGCTTCACGTCGTAGGCATAGCCCAACGGGTTGGCCGCGCTGGCTGGCCAGTCATCAGCATCCCCTACCGCATCCATAGTCGTTAGCTGTGACCCGCTTGTGCCACCGCGAGCATAACCCGATCCGGTAAAGCCCCTACCCTTTCCTGTCAGCGTGGCTGTTGAATCCGCTTTGACACCAGCGCTCGAATGGTAGACAGCGCCCCGACTGGGCGATCCCACCGTCACCAGCGGACCATAGCGAAACTCGACCGCGTTTGATCCCTCGTGAAGGCGGCATTGGAATTTTACGTTGTCATTGGCTGCGGCGCTCTGGCTGTAATACAGTTGGCAGTACCATTCAACCGTGAAAATCTGAGATCCCGCCGATCCGGTCAACTCGTGTTTCACGTATCCTGATGTCACATAAGCTTTCAGGTCGTCCCACCACGGCGCAAATATAATATTTGCATCCAGCGCGTTGATCTTTGTGTTGTCGTATGCGCTCGGGGTTGTGAATGGAGCCGTTCTTGACGCAGTGTAGAGCACCATCCAGCCGTTTGCGTTGATCTTCCAGCGGGTGTACACAATATCATCAAAACTGAAATCAAAACCGATTGACGGCGGGGTGGTCATCGTGGAAGCCGGGTAGCTGTTGTCGTCTTGCCCTTGCGTGATCCTTGTGGTGGGGCTTGTCATTGTCGCAAGCCCCCCAGTATAGCCCGATCCGCCTTGCTTCAGTTTAGTCAACCACATCTTGTCTAGTGCTGTCATAGTGCGCCCTGGTCCGTCAACTGCTCCACAACCCCCAAAATCAGTTCATCCACCTCCGGTTCAGACCGGGTGTGGTCTGATTCCCCGTCACCATCGATGATATCCGGCAACCCGGTGATCGCTTGCAAGATCGTGGCACATTGGTGTTCATCCCATTCACCCCCAACCCCACGTTCCAAAACACGGGCTTTGATTTGCGCATATGACATGTGCATCCTACGCGACCTCTACCCATGTTGGGTCTGGATTGAAGAAAATCAGACAATCCAGAGAGCCACCACCGGTATCGTAGGTGTCCAAAATGTACCCAACGATCCGCACAAACTGCGCTGATGCGCTGGGCGCGGTGACTTCAAATTGACCAGAAGTTGGTGAAGCGTACAGGGGCTTGCCAACGGCCGCAGTGCCACCGATCCACATCGCATCTATTCTGGCAAAGCCGCGCAAGATAATGCCGTCACTTGGGCTGGTTCCCAGCGGGATCCCCATCAGCCCCACCGAAAACGCAGCGGCGTCAGCATCAGCCGCATACCAGGATCCATCCGTGTACAGGGTGTAGAGCTTTCCCGCTATAGTGGTCCCGGCTCCGATCTTGACGATTTCGCCGCCGCCTTCAGCGGCATCAATTTGCGCCTCAAATGCGCTCGTGACATAATCATGAACAACATCTAGCTTTGTCTTGGCGTCTGTTATTCCAAGCCCAACAGAATCCGTTGCAGTTGACAGATAGACGTTGGACCCACCGTCAGAAAATGGTGATGATATGCCTGTAAGCGCAGATCCATCACCAGAAAATGACGCGGCTGTGCAGGATCCGGTTACCGTTACATCACCCGTGATCGCTGCGGTATCTGCGCCAGCGTCCAACGTCAGACCACCTTCAGATCTGATAACAACCTCTGTTGATGTGTTTCCATCTTCACCAATGGTGACAACCCGATCACCGTTGGTGGCAATGTTGATGGGTCCGTTCCGGTTTTCGTTGCCAACGTTGATCGCGTGGGTGTTGCTCAGAGAATTGATTGACATTGCAGCGGCTGCACTGACTGTGGCGTTGCCGTTGCTTTCAATGGTAACTGTGCCGGTTGATTGCTTCAGCGACCCAACCACTTCCAGATCGGCTGATGGGGTGGCTGTGCCGATCCCGATCTGCCCACCATCTTCAACGGTCAACCCCAGGTTGCCCAGATCATCTTGCAGACTGATGCCACCCGTGGGGGTTGCAGCCCTGACTTGATCCACCTTGTGGATCTTCAACGGAAAGCTTTGGATCGGCATCACACACCCCCGACAAAAGCGTACACCTTCAGGATACCACCACCCGTGAGTGTATCCCATTCAACTGTGACGTTGTGGCACGGTGTGTTTTCAAGACTCAGCAAGTAACCCGCGTCTGTCACTGCGGCTGTGTCAACCGTTGTGCCCGCGTCCGTTTCAAACTTTGTGGCTGTGCCTTTGACCGTGATGTTGACCGTTCCACCCGTGGCTGGCAACGCACGGATCAATATCCTATTTGCATTGTGTGCCGCAAAGGTTGCCGATCCACTTGCCGTGTCACTACTTATGATCTCTGCATCACCAAACATGTTGCCCCCTGGGCTTTGGAAGCCCCCCGTCCGCATTGTCGCACAACGGGTGCCCCAGTCAAATAGTTACGTTCCATTCAATAGGTTGTGCGCGCTACGGCTGAAGATGAAGCCCAACGCATACACATGCACGGTTGAAGTTGCTTGCACATCGATCCAGTCCACCTGATTTGATCCAATGGCGCTGACTTCCAGTTTTGTGCCGCTGTCCGCTGTCTGATATTGCGCAAACTGGATCCCTTCTGAGTCTTCAGATTCCAGCGTGATATAGGCTTCATTGGTGTTGAATATAACTTGCCCTTCACCCGCAGCCATCACCACCGGCAATGCCCGATCCACAAATGGCGGGATCACCACTGGCACCATCGTGCTTGACCCCCTGGGAATGTATGCGTTTGCTGCCCAGTGTGGCCAACTGCCCCACAACGCTGCGATCTGCATCGTATCGATCCCGCTTATATATATGCTTTCTGCGGGGGTGCCATGGGGCACGGGGTTGACTGCCCACGGGTTAAACCATGCACTAGTAGACAGCACTTCCATTAGACACCCCCAACAATCGACAGCGCATAGATCCGCCCGCTTTTGCCAGTGCCCGTTGAACTGTCCAGATAAACATATGCCTGATATACGCCAGCCGTCAAGGCAACGGTTGTGGCTGTCATTGGATAGGTTGCGCCCGTGGTGGGTGCCCCACTGAAATCAGGATCAATGCCAGACACCGTGACGTTTGCAGACAGTTCAAGCCGGATTGAAACACCCACTTCACCCCGTAGACAGCTCAAGATCGTCACGGTCTGCGGGTAGCGCACAGTCAATGGGATCACGGCTGCGGGTGCCTGGTTGTCATCGCTGTCTTTTCCGGCTGATTCTGTGTATGGATAAACGGCGTTTTGCTCGTAATAATCCCCGCCAGCATTTATGATCGTTTCATTCTTGATCGGCATGGACAGACACGCCAGCGTGTGACGTTGTGCTGACACAATCTGCGCTGGGTTGTTCAGCCCACGGTTGACCCATTCATCTGTCAGCGGTTCTGTTGAACTCATGTTTGTTGTCTGCATAAAGTGAAACGGGGTTTCACGCGCAGCAACTTGCAGTGGATCTGACAGCGTGGTGTTGTCGTAACGTGCGCGGGTCACGCTGATGCCATACGTTTTGACATAGTAGCTGTCAACCTGAATCATAAACGCTTGATTGCCCGTTCCAGGGTTGTCTACTGTGACAGCATAGCTCGTGCCGCTGGTGGTCTTTGGGATCGTGATTGTTCCAGCCGTTGCCCCGTCGATCTGAATGCGGATCGTGCCATCATCTGTGCCAGCTCCCCCGGTATGTTCACACCAGATATTGACGGTGAATTGACGTTGACCCGGATCACCTGGAACCAGAAACAACGCGAGATCTTCAAAGTCACCTTGTGCATATGTGGGCACCCCAAAGCCGTCAACCGTCCATTTCCCACGGGGTGCATCACCAAACACAGCGTGACCCAGTGGCCCGGTGAAACGGCCCCACATGAAATTGTTGTTGTTGGCCAGCGTTTGCAATGCGGCTGGCTTGATCTTCATGCCCAGAGCCACACCACCAGAGCTGAACAAATCTGTGTTGTCATAGTATTGCGGGATCATCACCGTCATAACCACACCGTGCCGTCAGAATAGTGAACAAAGCGCTGTTGAGACAATTTGATCAACGCTGAATCATCACTGGGGTATGTGACAAACACACCAGCGTTTGCACCCATAGCCCCAGCGCCCAGCCAACTGGGCACGGTGTTGACCGTAGCCACCACCCCAGACAGCCCGGTCAACGTGGTTTCTTGATAGTTGGCTGACTCCCCGGCTTGATACAGCAACACGGGATCGTCTTCATTGAAGATGTATGACCCATCTGGGAACGTGTTACCAGCAAGGGTCAGGTCAGATCCAGACCGTGACACAACGCGCACGGCTGGACACAACGCGCCAAAGTTGCCAGCCCCAGCCACCAGTATAATCAATTCACATTCACCCCGTTGCCTTCTGGTGACTTCCAAGATCACACCCAACGCTGTCAGACCAGTGGTGTCAGCTTTCCAGTCCCAGACGCCAGCGTGGGTGATGTCGATGTCAACGATCTGCCCTGGCAACCAGTCTTTTGAAGGGCCAACGTGCATGCGATAGGCAACCAGCCCCATTGTGCCAAGCATATAAGACGCGCCCATTGATTGTGCCAACATGTTGAACACGGTTGAATGAATGCCAGGAACCTTGATCGTGTGACGGATCCCGCCCCGTGCGGCAATGTCTGCCAACAGTCTGAAGGTCTTTGACTGGGCTTGTTCTAACCCTGGGGCTGATGACATCTCGATCTTGACAATGTTTGGCCCCAGCCCAACCCGCTGGGTGCTGACACCATCAGACCGATCCAACCTAAGATCGGCGTCAGTCAGGGTGACTGTTGACAGCCCAACGGGCACAGTGCGCCGCATGCCCAGTGGCAACCGTTGCCCCACCCGGATCGGGGTGATCGCCTGACGCATGCCCCCGATCAAAGTGCCAAAGGTTTTGACAAAGCTGGGGCTTTTTGCATGGAGTGTTTTGGTGTTCCACTGCGGGAAGTTTTCCAGGCTGTCTTCAGATACATGATCGGTGCCTATCCCATAACCATCACTCTGGGATTCCGTGTCATATGTGCCACGGGTTGCAGTTCCAGAGCTTTCAATCATGGTCAACATCTGGGTTGAATATGATCCTTCGATGGATCCTATATAATCAGCACTCAGCCCTGGTTCCCAAGCGTTGACGGGTTCTGTTCCATCAATGCCGCGCACCACACCACACAGCCCCACCATCCCAGTGGGTGCGCCTGTTTCCGCTGCGGAGGTCAGCGTCATGCCACTGATGATCCGGTGTGTGTAGCTGATGATTTCTTGATCATTGAGTAGCGCATAGCCGGATTCAGGCCATGCCCCGATCAGGTTTTGTGTGTCTTCTGGTGCAGTCAACACAACACTGTCAGCGTTGAACCCATGGATCCCGGTTGCAATCTTGCGGGGGTTGCCGCTTTCGTTTGGTGATCCGTCTACGTTTCCACCTTCACCCACTGTGCCGGTGTTTTCTGTGTCTTTGGCTTCAAAGCTGACGGGCAAAGACCACCACTTGGGGTTCCCAGCTCCTGGGGCAATTGTGACGCGCAGATCGGGATCGATCTGCCCAGCCCACACCCCCGCCATGTTCCAGATCCTGAACAGACGCCTGAAGGGTTCTGACTCTTCAGTCAACCATTCTGTCACATACACGGACCAGTCACACGTGTTCATGTTGGTGCCGGAGTTGTCTGGATCTGGGTTCATGTTGTATGGGTTGGATCGTATAAAATAAAACACTGAATCAATCAGATCATAATATTTGACCAGTTTGAAAAAATCCGGCCCGCCCGCTGTGATCTCTGTTGCCCCATATGTGTCATGATTATAATACACGCCACCCGGATCAAAGTCTTGCACCTTGCTTTGTTCTGCATCTGGGATCCATTGCGCATGAATCTGCACCAGCTCAGCATCATTGATGCAAATCATGGGTGACATTGCCACGCTGTCAGCGGGTGCCCCACCATAGTATGTGTCATGTTCTTGTGGGCCAGAAATCACCCCGGTTGCTTCCGATCCCAACTCCATTGCCAGCCGCTTGACTAGGGGGGTGCAGTGGAGTGACCACACGCCAGAATCATAACCCACAGTTCCGGCAACTTCACCCGTCCACATCTGGCGGATCAATGCGTCTGAATCATCCCAGTCATCACCCACAGCGTTGCCAAACGCATCAACCACAACCCCGAAAAGTTCAACGACACGCCCAGCCCAGCACAACACACGGTCTGAAATCGTGGTGTATTGCGCAGCCCCGCCCGCTGGGAATTGATACAACGGGTTGATTGACCCGCGCACAACGTCAAATGTGTTGGCTGGGCTGCCCGCTGGGGTATAGGTTATATATTCTTTACCCAACCAGAATGCCCCGCTTCCACCCCATGCGCTGATGTCATCAACCGTCAACGTGTCCTGGTCTGGGTCTGTCATGGCTTCTGTGATCTCTGACGTTTTGACCGGCAAGCCAAACAAGCCCGTGTCATTGTCAGGATCCAAGATCCCGATCTGAATAGGGGCTGACATAACCACGCCCCGTTCCCGATCAATGCGCCACTTTATTGACGCTGTGTCAGGCACAATCAACCCGGTGTGTGTGGGTCTGTTGCTGTCTGTCCAGCCTGGATCAATGCCCTGGGTGAATGTGTGCGGGATCCCTTCAATCCGCACAAAATAGAGCATTGAATAGCCACGCTCCAACGCATTGAAGAACCCATCAATAAGCCATGGATCAAGGGCTGTGTATGTTGAAGCATGCAACCCCAGATCGACTTCTGCGAAACCTTCAATGGTGTCTGGTGAAGTTGGTGGGCTGACTTTGGTGACGTGCCCGGTAATATGCCCACCCGGATTGCTTGCACTGTAGCTGGCACCTGCGCCCGTTGGCCCGATCCTGATACGTCCGACGCTGCACGGTCCACCCATGAAGCGATCAAGATCACTGTATTTGAGCAACACCCTGGCCTTGTGCAACGCACCCGATCCAAAGGTAATGCCACGGGCTTGACCCGACCCAAACTGTGAAAGACGGCTTTGATTGCCTGGTGTGGGATCCGTGAATGCCACACTGTGTGCGGGGGTGATCCCCCTGGGCACATAACCCCCAGACGTTGCCGCAGACACAGCCGTGGTGATCGTGGTGGTGTTTGCGCGGGTGTCGGTGAATCCCAACAGCAATGCCTGTGAATTTGTAAGCCGGAAATACACCACCAGCGTTGAAGCCGCTGGGGTGATGATCACCCGATCTGTGGGGGCATCATAGCTGAATGTATAGCTGGGGATCTCTGTTGAAACCGCTGAAGTCAAACGCACCAGATAATCAAGAAACTTGACATAACCCGTTGTCGCAATGGTGGTCGTTGACCACCCACCAGATCCGCTGACTGAATAGTCTATGGTCTGGAACCCAGGCACATCCAGATTGACAAAACTTTGAATCTGGTGGGTCATAGTGCAACCTCGAAATCAACAGAGCCCCAACCTGACATGCTGTCAAGCGTTGAGCTGCGCACCTTGCCCAGATGCAAAGTCACCAGGGTTGACGGGTCAACCAAGAGCGTTGCCTTTGCTGGTGTGTCAGCGTATTGCATTGCATCCACCACACCCAGCACCACAGATCGCAACCCGGTGATCCTGGCTTCTGGTTGCTTCCATGCAAGCCCCGGTGTGTGTTGCATTATCGCGTGACCTTGCACCAGAAACCCAGCGCGCCCCGGCGAAGGAACGTCAAGCGTGTACCACATTGCGTCACGGGCATACGGGAACACACACCCATCACCAACGCTGGCAGCGGTGTGGCTTGTGGCTGTGCCTGAACCCGCACCAAAGCCCATGCGGGTGCCAGCGTTGCCGGTGAATGCCAATGAAAATCCCACGTCACCAGACAACACGATCTTACCTGACGTGTCCACAGTCACACCAAAGCCGGTTGAAGCCCACGCATAGTTTGCAAGATTCATGATTTCTTCAGCATATTGCAACGCGCTTGTGTGTGCGGTTGGGGTTGGCACAATGTCAGGATATGCACCCCCAGAAATGGCCAGCGTACAACCGCCGGTCCACCCGGATCGATATACGGTGAAGCCACGGACGTTGACTGTCATGATCGATCCCCGCCATGGAATTGTGCTTCATCCATCTGGGCCATGCCCGCAGACACACCCACACCCAGATCAACAGTGCTGCCAACGTAGCCACTGACGTTGACTGTTAGGCTTTGGGAAGTGCCACCCAGCGATCCCATTGTGCCACCACCCCCCGTGCCCAGTGCGCTTTGCTTGACTGTGCCAGCGCCCTTGCCCCCACCCTTGCCGGCAATGGAAGCATACATCACAGACGCGGCAAACGCTGCGGCACTGCCCACAAAATTGCCATGTGATGCCATCAATGTGCCTTCAGCAAATGCAAACGCTGACATAACTGCGGCTTGGGCGCGGGTGTCCCTTATGGCTGCGGCAGACACTTGCCCCAGTGCCATCACTGCGCCTGGGGCACCCGCTTTCAGTTGTTTGAAATCCCTTGCAACCTGGGCACTGGCAGCGGCAAGGGTGCTGGCAACAGCCTGGAAGTCGTCACCACTTTCACGGCTGAGCTGTTGCAAGTTGCTGTTTAGATCAATGGCTACTTGATAACCCTCTTCAAATAGTGCGCGCCTTGCCTCCATTGCATCTTGTTGCCGCTGTTGGCGCAACACGTTGAAGGCTTGATCACGTTCCAGGGTTGCGATCTGCAATTCTGTGACACGCTGTTGTTCCAGGGTGTGAAGTTCTGCAAGTGTGCGCTGTTCTTCTGCATGTTGCGCCCCGTACTTTGCGTCAATTTCAGCCTTGCGTTCTGCAAACTGGTTGGCAATCTTGATCCGTTCTGATGTGTCACCCGCTTGAATTGCGGTCAACCGTCTGCGCATGCTGGCCAGATTCCGATCTTGTTCCACAAGTTGCCGGTTGTGTTCTGCAATGGCTGTGGCTTCTGTGGCGCGCAGTGCGGCCAATGCTGCATCACGTTTGGCTTCCGATCTGATTTCAGCGTCTGTAAAATATTGACCCCGCAGCAAACCAGCGCGTTTGATGTCAGCGATCCTGTTTTCATGCTGTTGCTGGATCGCTTGTTCTTGCCCGGTGATCTCAGCCAAGAACAAGAGCTGGGCTTTTCCGGCTTGAAATTCTGCGGCTTCCCTTGCGCGCCTTGCCGCCCTGTTCCGTGCATCCCTGGCTTTTTTGCTTGCCGCTTCATCACGATCTTTTTTGGCTTGTTCTTTTTGCGCGGCTGCAAGTTCCTTCTGTGCTTTCAACTCAATTGCTAGCACTTCAGATGCCTTGTTGTTTTCAATCACAAGGATCGCATCTGCCGCCCTTTTCCATATGGATCCTATCGCGCCCAGGTTTTCTTCTGTCAGCTTGTGCCGCTGGCGCGCAAAATGGCGTTCACTTTCATTCATGTGACGCCAGCCCGCGGCGTGTTTCAATATATAATCCTCTTGTGCTTCCCTGGCTTGCTTGAACGCTTCAGGGTATTTGTCCTTTATCAACTTAGTCAGCGGAAATAGCTTGCCCTTGGCGTCATTGAAGCTGTCACCAACTGCCAGGTTTGCATCTTTGAACGCCCACATTGCCCGGTCTGCATCTGTCACAGCATGCTTTGTGTCTGCTATGTGTTCATTGACTGTGTTTGTGCCGCTGCCCAGCATGGCCATGGCGCGCAAGAATTCATCACCAGCATCACCCACGCTTTGTGCCAGTTCATGAAAGCCGGTGTCAATGTCACCCAGACCCAAATTCTTGAAACGCCTTGCAAGCAATGCCGTTACATCTGTCATTCTGGCGTGAATCTTCTGGGATTCTGTCAGCTTTGTGTTCAGCCCGCCCAGTTGGATCTGGTACTTCTGGACACTCTTTGTCAGATCGATTGATTCACCCAGGAACTCCGCTATAGTTTCATCACCTTCAATGATCGATCCCATCATCTGTTCAACGGTCTGGCCAAAGTCTTCACCCGCGCTGGCCCACAACCTGAACGTTTGCTGAAACACTTGCTGAATGTCCTGCATTGACGCACCAGCTATGCGCATTTTGTTGGTGTAACGCATGATCTCTGATGTACTCAGCGCACCCTGGGTGGCGTCTTGCAGTGCCGTGCCCCATTCTTGGGCTTGGGGTACAAGCCTGTTGAACACCTGTTCAATGTTTCGCTGGTGTTCCAGTTCTTTTAGCTTTAGACCCAGCCCTGACACCATTGAAGCAACCGCAGAAATTGATCCGGTCACTAACTGAAACCCCTGGTTCAAGCTGGTGATCTGCAAGTGCATGCCCTTGACCTTGCCAATAGCAAGCGCAAACCCTTTGCTTGAATGGGCTGCATCTTTGGCAGACTTGCCCATTTTTTTGAATGACTCTTGACCTTGCTTCAGCGTACCAGCAAGCTGGTTTTGGCCAACGAGAGCAAAGCTCAGCTCTACCGATCCAAGCGCCACTACTCACCCCCGCTCAGCGCGTTCAGCTTGTTTGGTTTTGATCGTGTCATCCACAGCAAGGATCCACTTTTCAAGCCATGCTGGAAAGTTGTCAGGCCAATTGGCCAACGGTGAAAACTGGCCCGCACGGTATGCAGAAACCGCAACAGCCAAACGCCGATCTTGTAATGGTTTTGCCGGACAGTGTGACCAGTCCCGGCTGAGTATGCGATCACCCTCGAATTTATAGCCCGTCCCATCTGACCCCCATTCATCACAGCGCAACTGGCGGGGGCACTGTGAACCACAGATCAAGCCGTAGGGTGAACCCTGGATTACATCTGAGTGACCCCAGACGCTAACGGCAAAGGGATCGATCCGTCTTGAGCCCCCTTGTCACCATCAGCGTTGCCCATTGTCAGCGCATAGATCGCACTTGCCAACGCACCCACAAAGCCAGGGGGCGCGGCTGAATTCATGATCGTTCTGATTTCTTCTGCGTCTTTGACCATTTGCCCGTTTGCCTGGTGAATGCGGATCGTAGCCAACGCGCAGATCTCAACCGCAGCCAAAGCCAGTGCAACTTGACTGTCATTGCCATAGGCTGAAACACTGAACACCTCACGGTTGTTTAGGGCGCGCACAATGAAACGATCCGGGGTGCCTTCACCCAGTTCAGCATCAGCCAACGGGATCACCGCTTCACCATCACTGGCAATTGCCGGATCCCGCTCCCACACCATTTCACATTCTTGATCGCATCTTGACGCCAGAAACATTGATCCCCTTATAAAAAGCTGATTCTAAAATCAGTGTCAGCGGGTGCCGTTGACCCTTCATCCTGGGTGTGTGATCCGGGTTGATAGCTTTTTGACTGAGCGATCAAGCCTTCACTGTCCGTCAGATCACCCACCGCAGTCAGCACGGGTTCTGGCATATACACGCACATTGTGTTACCAGCCCCGGATCCCAGTTGCAAAAAGATCCTTGTTTCGCTGGTGTCTGTGCTCAAGTTTGGCTCGGCTGTCAACAGTTCGTTGAATGTGCATGTGACTGTGCGCTCTGTGGCAACCACGCCAGCCACCCCGCTGGCTGCGTTGTGGTCAAGGCGAGGGGCTAAACTCTGGCTGATTGCAATGCTGAAATCATGCGCCGCTGTGGCTGTGGTTGTGCCACGGACTAGCCTCGCGCTGTTGTTTCCAATTGCAGCGGGAAGCGTGGGGTAACTGAATGTTGTGGCCCCTAGATCTGCGCTGTCATCATCTGCGGTCATGCCGTTGCAAACAAAGGTCACGGAGATCATTGGTTGCCCTTTGGCCCCCAGCGTCAATTCAACTGAGCTGGGCACACATGAATCAAGCAACACCCGGCTGTTGTTGACAACGCTGCGCCATTCTATTGTGAAAAACTGGGTGATGTCATCTGTTGACAGATAGCATGTGTTGGCACCGTGAACGCTCGTTGAATCCGCAATGGAACCAGTGAACGCAGTTGATAGTGTCAGCGTGTCTGGTGCGCCAGCGGTTGTTGTTTCTGTTATGAACCCAGCCTGGAACAAGGGCGTGGTGTCTGTGTTATAAAATCCAACCGCTTGACCAGATGCAAAGCTGCCAGCGTTCAAAACGTCAAGAGTTGTTGACGTGCTGCCGCTGCCAGAAACACCCGCAGCCACATAGGATTGCAAAGACTTTGCGCCCAGGATTGACGCAAGGATCAACGCTTCTGGGTGATCGGCTGGGCTTGCCACCCCTGGGGCACTTGACCACCCGTGTAACGGCATGGTTATTGAAAACTCTTGCCCAAATTGCGACCCGTCAACCGGCTTCAGATAGTAATGGCCACCCGTGATCGTGGTGCCATACTTTTCATGTATTTCACGCCCTGTGGGGGGCAGTGCCGCTTCACATTCGAGGGCTGTAAACCCGGACGTTTCAGCCGTGCCCCATGCACTTTGCGACTTGATCGCAATGCGCCCCAGCCGCGCCACATTATATGTTGATGCCATGTCTTGTGCCCCCTTGCTTTCAGGCTTCCCGCCTATCGTAAGTTATGACAAGATCCCACCGTGCGATCCTGAATCCCAGCGGATCATCAAAGTCAGACACCCCAGCAATGTCCACAACCCGGATCTGAACATGATCCGTGACAAGCCCGCGTAACGCATCCACCACAAGATCACCATCCAACAACAAGCGGGTTGTTGCTTCATGGGCTGGGCTGGGCTGGTAATAGACGTTGACTTGAAACCGCACGTCATAAGGATCCGCAACACCAGACCCGATCCCGCTGATGATCTCTGCGGCTGGTTCTTGTGGCCCCGTGCGTTCAACGGTAAAATTGCGATCCCGCGCCACGTGTTCAAGGTCTGAAGCCAGCGCGAACACATCAGTTGTGGTGACTTTGTTGTCAGGGGTGATCGCTGTCATTGCGTCAATGATTGCGGTTCTTACCGCGTCACAACGCATCACATCACCATGCGGATCGATATGGGCGCGACTTCACCAGTGTCCACCACGTTATCATCATCGGTGTCAACCCAGACCATACTGTCAAGGGCGCGGGTTGTTTCGCGATCCAGTCTGCGATCCAGCTCAGTTAGTGAAGCCAACAAACCCTCATCACCTGGCAGCATCAGCCGTTCATCCATAAGCACATATTGCAACGCAATGCGCGCCGCTTCTGAAAAGCTGTTTTGATCTGCAACCAGATGTGGATAACGTTGGGTTTCCAGCAACCTTGCCCGCACCAGCCCATTGGCACGATCTGCCAGTTGTTGCCGTCTTTGAAGCGTCATTGACTGTGCCGCGCTGGGGTGGTTTTCTGCTACGTACTGAAACACCGTGCTTGACGTGATCTGGTCTTTGAAAAGTGTGCGGCAAACATGAAACACCGTGCGGTGTGTATAGGTGCCGTGCTCACCTTGATCCACTGTCCACAACACCGAATAGTTGACAGCCCGATCTTTGGTTGCGCCAGCCGTCAGCGTGTAGGAAACGCGCACACCTTCAAACGTGTCACCCGTTGCCGGTGTGAACCCTGGGGGCTCTGCAATGGTGATCGTGTCTGTTGCCGTGTCGATTGTTTCCACCTTGACCACTGCAACCGCCCCAGTTGATTGCGCAAGCCGGTATGATCTGCCCACTGCAAGCCCAGACACAGAAGCCAACACGATTGACTGAACGGTTGACGCGCTGACAACCGTGGTGTCAGTTGCGTCAACCGTTGCCGATCCCGTTGCCAGTGACCCACCCCCCGCGTCAAACACTGCAACCGTTGCTGATTGCGGTGTTGACCCTGGGGCGTGTGTGTCTGGGTACAACTCAACCGTGGTGGTTGTGCTGTCTTGCAATACTTCCGTTGCCATTACGTGGGGTTACTCCCCACGATCCCATCAACGGGTGCGCGCCAATGGGCCAACGCTTCAAAAACCACGCTGATTTCCCACAAGCGTGACTTTGCATCCCGCATGATCTGGAAGTCTGGCAACGTTGGCAGCCACAGAGTCAACGGGCTGCGCTTATCAGCTCCCGCTTTATTCATCAGGAACCATGAATCCGTGTCACCACCCGCTTCAACTGCATATGCACTCTCAAGCACAGTGATTGAGCGTTCTGGGTTCATGCCCTGGTTCATGGGGTTGATCTGCGCGCCAGTTGCGCCGCCACTTGCCGTGCCCACACTTTGAAAGTGTTGGGGGCTACCCACCAGACGACGTGCGAGATCCCCGTTTGCAGGATTCACAACCAGAACCATAGGATATTTGTCAAGCCCGAGCGGTTCATTCTGCCAAGATTTCCAACCAGCCATCACTTCCCTGGCATCACCCAACGTTGAAGCTGTCAAGGCACTGGTCAAAAGGTTGCTCTGTGATGCTGCGCCCGTGATCTTGTGGGCCGCGCTGCACACTTCTGTGGTTGATTCATTACCATCATCAACAGTTTCAGTGAATGCAGCCATAAGCCTGGTAAACACAAGCTTTTCAAACTTGCGCTTTGTGGCTTCTGCAAGCCGTGCCGCAGAAGTAGAGATCAAAGCCGGATCCCGCCGGACGTCAATTTCATTGTGGGTGATCCGTCCACCGTAAATGACACCAGACACGCTGGTGGTGTGGGTGGCACCCGTTGCGATTGCCGTCAAGTCTGATGTGCCGTTCCAAGTGGGAATGTCGCCCACCGGGTTTTCAGCATAAACGCGCTTTGCCGCTGCGTTTTGAATGTCCAGATTTGCGATCATTTCCCATAAGTATGATTGCCCTATATCGTTGTAGAATGCTTCAACAACGTTGTTATATTTGTTTCCACCGGTTGTTGATCCGGCACTGTATGCGGTTGGCACTGCCATTTGTGTTGCCCCCTATCTGTGCAAAATGTTTCTTGTTCGGGCTTGTGCGCTGGCTTGTTTGACCAGTTGCTTGACCCGTGCTCTGTTTTCTTTATGTATTTCTTGCGGGATCCGGTACAGCGTTGCGTTGTGATGCCCACTGACAACCACAGCATTGTCTGTTTCCAGCTCGAACCCACGATCACTCAACTTGCGCACCATCACAGCTTTACTTGCTGCACCCATGTCTTCAGGCAACACAACATAGTGCCACCCGTCATGACCACCCACCACTTGCCCAGGCTGTTCTGGGGCTGCGGGTGGTGGCATTGCGCGGATCTCTGCGGCACGTTTTGACGCTGCGGTCTGTTCAACTTCTGCGGTTGCCCGCCGTTTGCGCTTTGGCTTTGGCTTTGCTTCTGTCATTCACGCCCCAGAAATTTCTTTTTGATGTGGTATGCAAGCCCCCGGTTGCCGTAGTGATCTGCGGGATCGTCAATCGCCACGTCTGGTGGTTTTGGAGCCCCGGCAAAAAGGTCCGGGTGCTCTGTGCGCCAGCGCGCCAGCGTTGCGATCCCTTCATCACTTTGTGCGTCACCACCATCTGAAACAGACGGTGCCCACGTCACATAATCAGGGTGCTTGATCCCCCACTTGTTCAACAGCTCCACCCGCGCACGTTCTTTGGCTTCTGCGTTTTCCAGTTCCGCAGCTTGCGCCCGTGCTTCAGCGGCTTCCAACAAGCGGTTGTTTTCCGTTTGCTTTGCCTGGAGTTGTTCAAGTTGTTGCTGCAATTGACCTTGATCAACGTTGACAGATTCAGCCGTGGGGGCATCAACAGCCCGTGGTGCTTTTCTGCTACGCTTCACCACAGTTGGTGCGCTTTCAATGGGCGCACTTTCTGGGGTGTCTGATGTGGGGCTGGGTTCAGAGTCAACAACAACAGCCGGATCAACATCACTTGCCAACGCTTCAGCGGTTTCAACCAATGCTTTCACCATTCCCAACCCCACACCAAAGATGATCGGCACATGTGCCGCAACTATGATGAATCATTTTGTGACATATGGCAACTATTGAACAAACAATTTCAAACGCCCAAAGCCCGCCGGATTTCTTGCACAAGCTTGCGATCACCCATGCCTTTCCAGTCAGACAAGTCAACTTCACCTTTCAACATGAACTGTTGCATGCCCAGTGACAGCACAGACTGTGCCGCCATCACTTCCTGATTTGCTAACATGAACAGTGACACGGGTGAATGTTTGCCGCTTGCAAACTGTTGGCGGAGCTGGGGCTTCCACCACATGAAACGCCCAGCCTTGTCACGCGGGGGCACAACGCCCAACCCGCTTGCCGTCAAAGCTTTCATCTTGTTCAGCACAGTGCCGCGCCCTTTTGACTTCCAGCCCGTTGCGGTTTTGCTTCTGGGGCTGGGGTTGGTGCGTCTGGTGCTGTCACTTGACCCTTTGAAGTATGCACGGGCTTTGCCTTTGCCAGTTATGCTTGTGGTCATGCTGCGCCACATTGCCCCGCTAACCTCGGCTGGCCCCATGGGTGCACCATCGTACCCCATTGCTAGATCCTGAATCCGTGTGCGCACATGGTTGGCAACCACTGCACACATGCGGGCAAGCGGTTGAAACGCCTGGATCCCGTCAGGGTCAAGCCTGGTGTTATATTTGATCGTGATTTCAAGCCCCATGTTGCCGGGTGGCTTGTATGTTTCGGTGAACGCGGCTTGCTTCATCTTGCCACGCTTGTTGCGTTTCATGACGTAAAAGCGGTTCCCACCTTTGCCGCCACGCGTCATTCTTGTGGGTGTCTTAGCCACTGCCAGCCCCTTCAGTTCCTGGGGTTGCGCGTTGCATCAGCTTGCCACCCCCGGCAACTGGCCCCAGCCCCAGTGCTGCGCGCACTTCATTGACTGTGACGATCCCTGAGTCAATGTGATATTTGAAGATCTGCGCGTCTTCATCACCTTCATCTGTGGTGGTGGCTTCACCGTCTGCGGGGGCTTCACCCAGCCCGGTGTCATCTGCCAGCGCCCTGACACGCTTGTACTCTTCAACGTTTGACAACAACACCTGTTCAGCCTGTTCAACGCTGATGCCCTTGTTTGCTGCAATGGTCTGGATCGGGCTGGATACCCCGTCAACATATTCCATGCGCTGGGCTTGCGCGTGGTGCAGTTCATCCACTGGCAATTGCATCTTTGCGAATTCAATGCTGACAATGGGCGTTTCAAGCGGTTGTGTCTGCGCTCCGAAATTCCATGACAGCGCAATGGTTGCAGCCCGTGCAAGTGATTGTTCAGCTTCTGTCAAAGCCCGTGCCATGTCCTGTTGAAACGCATCACGTTCAACCAGCTCAAGACGTTTTGCCAATGCTGTGACAGCGGATCCGGTGAATGACTCCGGGCGCAGACCATAGGCAAGCCGCAGATAATCAATGAAGCGGTTAGTGCTGGCAAGGTAATGGGTAATGTTTGTTGTGGGGCTTTTGATTTCAAGCGTTTGATCGTCAGCAAGCCCCAGCAAAACGTCTGGGCCAAACTCCATTGCTTGCGCCCGTTCAGCCGTGGTCCCGGTCAATGTCTTGATTCCGTGGCTGTTGTTTCTCACAACATGGTCAATGTCAGACATGCACACAGATATGTTCACCTGAGCTGACCATAGATCTAACGGTAGGGGTGACGCCCAGTCACCCGGAAGGGGATTGCCAAGGCGCGCAATGAACACGGGCAACTTCCCGGCAAACGGGTTGCTGCCATCTTCAGTGTATACGCCAGTTGTTTTGCCACCACCCTCATAAGTGCAGGTTTCAGCGTTCAAACGCATCACACCAAATGTGACTTGATCGTGTGTGGCTTTGATTGCAACCCGTGCGCGGATCTCTGACACGCTTGACAGACTTGTGGGCACAATGGGATCTGCATCAATTTCCAGTTCCCACGGGCTGAACAGCCGTACCGTCCACTTTTGGGTATTTGGGATCGGCACCCATGCCCCCAATATCGTGTGCTGAACGCATAGCATTTCAGCTAGATTTCCCATGGTGGCATCAATTCGCAAGGCACGGTAAAGGCTGGTCAAGATCCGGGCTGTTCTGGTGTCACCTTCAAAGCGTCTGACGGGGGGGCGTCTATAGGCAACCGCCAGTTCCTTTGCAAGATTCCATAAAACGGGCACATCACGTGACATGCGCCGATCATGGGAACGCGGGAACAGTTCCGGCATGATTTCGTTGTGGATGCTTCTGAAGTCACGGGCCAGAAATTCAGACAACTGACGGCTGATTTTTTGCCAGTTGCGCGATCTGAGTTCTGTCTTTGGTGTCAGGTAGTGATTCATTGTATGGTGAAACCCCCCACGCTTCCGTGTTTGCCACGCACAAAGTAGCGCAAGGCGTCACAAGCGTGATCATAGCCGTCCGCTGTCTTGGCTGGTTGATCCGTGAGTGAACCAGCAACCACGCGCCGTTTGTAGTTTTCGACGCTGACAACAACCCCGCGTCCAGTTTGATCCAATAACAGTGACTTTGCAAATACTAACAAGGGTGAAGCCCCAGACAATTCATCACCCATGGGGTCAAGCCTAGCATAAACAGATTCAATGCTTGACCAAACGTCATACTCTGAAGGGGTGCGCAGTGTGCGCACGTGCGCCGCTGGGAATTCTTGGTACAACCAGCGGTTGTCTTTGGGTGACGCCCGATCCGCATAGCATTCAATGGGCTGCGCACCATGTTCTTTGCACTTGTCGCGGATCTGTTGCCTGAATAACATTGTGGGCATGTCATCACCCTGAATTTCGTCAAAGACAACATCAACAGTTTTGCCCCCGATCTGGTGTTGCGCGATCCACAAGGCACTGTTTCTGGTGTATCCCCAGTCAATTGCCAGACAAAACGCCTTGCCACGTTGGTGGGCGTAGTCAATAAGATGCCCGTGGGGGTATGTTTGACGGCTGAAGGTTGGATAGATTGCTTCGCTGGGGCGCAGCAAACGGGCTTCAACTTCCTGTTTCCAAAGTCTTGTACTGAATTGACGTTTCAGATCCTTCAGGAAATCTGGCGTCAAAAAGGGGTTGTCATAGGATCTGGCAATGGTCATGTGGTGCGAATCGCACTTGCCGTGCTCTTTGATATCATCCTGGATCGTTTCAGCAAATAACTTGGGCAGCCCCCGCCACCCCTTTGGTGTGGTGCTTGCAAATGCCCTTCCGGTTCCCGGTCCCCTAACCCGCCCTTTCAAAAGATTCCATGCCCCCACGGGATCGCTGACTTGTTCTATTTCATCACAATATGCACCCGCGCCGATTTCCAACCCGCGCAGCCTGTCAATGTCTTTGGCAAAACTAAGCAACCATATTTCAGCACCCCCGCGCAGTTGCATGATCTGTTCACTCTTGTGATATCTGCGCAACAGGCTGTGTCCGTGGGTGCGCTCGTATGCGTCAAACATGGACAGCAAACGCCGCGCATGGACCCTGATGCTTTGCCGATATGTTGGAGCAAACACCCCAAACGCTGTGCCCTTGTTCTCTGGGCGCATGCACTCAAGAACAGCCATCAAAAGCCCAACCAATGTCTTGCCAGAACCAATGCCACCCAGAAACAGTTGGTTGGGGTAACCCTGTTCACCAGCCAGCAAGAATTGAAGTTGCTTGCTCCACAAGGGTTCAATGCCAAAGGCTTCAACCGTGGTTTTTAGGTTCATTCGGGTTCTGGCACGTCTGTGGCAATCTTGAGGTTGTCAGGGGTTTCCAGAGTTATGGTCAC
>VTLG01014070.1_pt1 | contig 26041 bp, 29 predicted proteins | sample 4694571 | NCBI WGS metagenome assembly VTLG01 (sample SAMN12604809, study PRJNA352737) | marine metagenome | biome: ENVO:00000447; feature: ENVO:00000209|ENVO:00000569|ENVO:01000036; material: ENVO:00002151; isolation source: viral sequences binned using virsorter ...
GATGTGACTTGGAAATATCAAAACTACTCAATTAGTGGAGTAAACTTCTAATAGTCTTTATTTTAGTATTATAAATAGAAGACAATAAAGGAGATTTTATTATGGCAGAACTATTTGGTTTTAGATTTGAGAAAATCAAAGACACCAAAAGTGCAGAAAAATTTACAACACCACCAGCCGATGACGGAGCAGTCGAAGTCGCAGGCGGTGGTTTCTTTGGTCAAATATTAGATACAGATGGTAGGGAGAGGTCAGAAACAGACTTAATCCGTAGATATCGTGAAATATCACAACAACCTGAATGTGATGGTGCAGTTGAGGATATAGTAAACGAAGCTATTGTATCTAATGAAAGAGACCAGGCAGTATCTATCGTTCTTGATAGATTAAATTACACTAAATCAATCAAAGATAAAATTCGAAAAGAATTTGATAGTGTATTATCACTTTTAGATTTTGATGTTAAAGGACATGATATATTCAGAAGATGGTATATTGATGGTAGAGTTTTTTATCATAAAGTAATTGATAAAAAAAATCCTAAAAAGGGTGTCGTTGAAGTAAGATATATTGACCCAGGAAAAATTAGAAAAGTAAGACAAATAAACAAAGATAAAAAACCTGGTACATCAATGGATATAGTAACAGATGTACAAGATTATTTTCTTTATAATGAAAAAGGATTAAGTACAGGTTTAATGTCAGAAGGGATTAAGATTTCTGATGATTCTATAACATATGTACCTTCTGGTTTAATTGACCAAAATAAAGGTCATGTATTATCACATTTACATAAAGCAATCAAACCTGTAAATCAATTAAGAATGATTGAGGATTCTGTTGTAATTTACAGAATATCTAGAGCTCCTGAAAGAAGAATTTTTTATATAGATGTTGGTAATCTTCCAAAGATTAAAGCAGAACAATATTTAAAAGATGTAATGAATCGTTATCGTAATAAATTAGTTTATGATGCTTCTACGGGTGAGATTCGTGATGATAGAAATCATATGTCAATGTTAGAAGACTTTTGGTTACCTCGTAGAGAAGGTGGTCGTGGAACAGAGATTACTACATTACAAGGTGGACAAAACTTAGGTGAGATAGATGATATATTGTATTTTCAAAAGAAACTATATCGTTCATTAAATGTACCTATCTCTAGAATGGAAGCAGAAAGTGGATTTAGTATAGGTCGTGCTAGTGAGATTACTAGAGATGAATTAAAGTTTACTAAGTTTGTACAAAGATTAAGAAAGAAATTTACACCTTTATTTACAGATATGTTGAAAGCTCAATTAATTCTAAAAGGTATTGTTACGGTTGAAGATTGGGAAAAGATAAAAGAACATGTTCAATATAATTTCTTACAAGACGGACATTTTGCTGAATTAAAGAAACAAGAATTATTAACTGATAGATTAAATGCATTACAATCTATCGAATCATACATTGGAACATTCTATAGTAAAGAATGGGTTCAAAAAAATGTACTAAATATGACAGAAGCAGAAATGGAAGAAATGCAACAACAAATTTCAATAGAATCAGGAACAGCTGTAGATGATGGTGGTATTGATGTACCAGATGCTACTGATGGTATTACAAGATATCCACAAGATTCTCAAGGTTCGTTTATAGCACCAGAAGACCTAGAAGGTGAAGGTGAAAATGACGGAGTAAATAATAAAGGAGATAACAATGGCGGAAACTAAAGACATAATAGATGCTTTATCCGATGGTGATAATATAGGTGCTGAAAAAGCTTTTAAAGATACTATATCTAGAAAAGTTGGTTCTTCATTAGAAACTAAAAGAAAAGAAGTAGCAAATACATTTGTTAAAACTTCTGAAACACAGAAAGATAAAGGAGAAATTGGAGATGGCAAAGAAGTTTAATGACTTCTATTTTCCTTTTTTTGAAAAGGATGAACATAAAAAGTCTAGGGAATATAAAAAACTCAATCCTAAAATGAGGAATGCGGTGGATGATATTTTCAAGATTATGGATGCCAAACCTTCGGATTTCCTAAATACTTTTGAAAAAACAATAAAACAAATTAGTAAAAAATTTAGGGTTAGAGAAAAAGAACTCATGGGATACTTCGAAAGAGAAGTATTATCTATTTAATAGTATAGGAGTATATAGATGGGAGTTGCAACAAGAACATTAAGAGATACAGTAGTATCACAAGAAGGTGATGGTGGAACTGTTACAGTTTTAGTTAATATTGATAATGATACAACTGCAACCAATGCTATTTTAGATGCAAGTGCTTTAGATGGTCATGCAAACGGAGCTAAATTACACATCAAAAGACTTTGGTGGGGTTTAGTACAAGGAACTGCTAATGATGATACAGGTCATGCTGCAATTACTGAACAAGGTGATTCAGATGTAATATTAATTGACCTTGCTGGAAGTGGACATTATGATGGTTCTGCAGGATTAATTAAATCTAATGCAACAAATACTGGCGCAACCTCTGGTGATATGGAACTAAATTGTCAAGGTACATCAGGTTTTATTTTAATAGAATTTGTTAAAGATGAAAATTACGCATAGGGGGTAGAGAGAATTATGAAAAAAGTAAAATTAATGTCGGAATCTACTCAAAATGATTTAGAGTATATTACAGAAGCAAAAGAAAACGGAAAGAAAGATTACAAAATCAAAGGTATCTTTATGCAGGCTGATATAAAGAACAAGAATGGTCGTGTATATCCAATGGAAATACTTCAAAAAGAAGTTAAAAGATACGATAAAGAATTTATACAAGAGAAGCGTGCTTACGGTGAATTAGGACACCCAGAAGGTCCTACTGTAAACTTAGAAAGAGCTTCTCACATGATTACTGCACTATATCAAGACGGAAAAAACTTCATGGGAGAAGCTAAAATATTAGGTACACCTATGGGGAATATTGTCAAATCTCTTATGGATGAGGGAGCTAGATTAGGTGTCTCATCTAGAGGCATGGGAAGTTTAGAAGAAAAGGGTGGTATAAATTATGTAAGAAGTGATTTTTATCTCGCTACAGCTGCTGATATTGTTTCCGACCCTTCAGCTCCAAGTGCTTTTGTAGAAGGCATTATGGAAGGTAAAGAGTGGGTTTGGACACATGGAGCATTGATAGAATCCGATTTGGTAGAGATGAAAGAAAGAATTAACAGTAAAATTCGGAAGAAACAGACAATAGAACAGAATTTAGAATTTGCTAGGTTCTTGAAAATGTTATCATAAAATTTGAAATGTATAAATAACTGTTAATATAGTATGATTTTAATTAAAATTAACAACAAAAGATAGGAGTTTATCCGATGGCTAATGAAATCGAAAAAACTATTGAAGAATTAGAGGCAGAAGTCCTTAGTGAGCTCGAAGAGCAAACAGCCGCGGATGCAGCTAAGAAAGGCGCAGCTCCTGCGGAAGCTGGTATAAAAGCTTCTGATGCTTCAAGTGTAACACCTGGTGGACAAGTAGATGACCTCGGTCCTGCTGTTCAACATCCTTTTGATAAAAAAACTTCCGCTCATAAAGCTGATACGGAAGCAGACGAGAAAAAAGGTGATAGTGCTCAAAAGAGTGAACTTGCACCTGAAGTGGGCAATCAAACACCAAATGATGGTGAAAAGAAAGTTGCTCAACCTCTAGCGTCTGGTGATAATAAAGAACCTAAAGAAGGTCAAGAAATTATCGCTGAAAAGGATACAGAAGAAGTAAAAGAAGTTTCAAAAGAAGATATGATTAAGGCAATGAAAGATATGCCAGAAGAATTAATCAGAGCTGCTTTTGATAAAATGAATAAAGAAAGTAAAGATGAAGAAGTTTCTGATGAAGATAAAGAAAAAGAAGCACTTCAAAAAGAAGCTGTAGAACAAAGAATTAAAGAAATTGATGTTACGGAACATGTCGAAGCTCTAATGAGTGGAGAAGGTGACCTAACTGATGATTTCAAAAAGAAAGCAGCTACAGTTTTCGAATCAGCAGTTAAATCTAAAGTTCGTAATGAAGTTACAAGACTTCAAGAAAACTATGACAAAGAGTTAGAAGAAGCTACTAAATCTATTAAATCTGAATTATCAGAAAAAGTAGATACTTATCTAAACTATGTTGTAGAAGAATGGATGAAAGATAATCAACTAGCTGTAGAAAGAGGTCTTAAAGGCGAAATCGCTGAAGACTTTATAGCTGGATTAAAACAGTTGTTTGAAGACCATTATGTTGACATCCCTGATGAAAAATATGATGTACTACAAGCACAATCAGACAAAATTGCAGAGTTAGAAGAAAAGGTCAATAAGACTTTGGATGAATCAATGGAACTTAAAAAATCTAAAGATTCTCTAACTCGTAATAAAGTTATGTCAGAATCAACTTCTGATTTAGCTGACACAGAAATTGAAAAGTTCAAGGAACTTACCCAAGATGTTGATTTCGATAACGAAGACAACTTCAAAGGAAAACTCGATACTCTAAAGGAAAGTTATTTCCCTAAAGTAAAGAAAGAGTCTTCTGAAACAATAGATAATGTAGCAACTGGCCCTGCACAGGACATTGACATGTCAGATTCGATGGCAGCTTATACTAAAGCTATAAGTCATGCTGAAGCTGAAAATGTTAAGGGTGCAACTAAGTAAATAATACAATAAGGAGAAATAAAAATGTTTCAAACAGAAAGTCTTCAAGAAAAGTGGTCGCCAGTCCTTGCGCATCCTGATTTACCAAAAATTGATGATGCATATAAAAGGGCAGTAACTACTGTAATTCTTGAAAACCAAGAAAAAGCTATCAAAGAAGATAGAAGTTTTCTTTCAGAAGCAGCGCCAACAAATAGAACTGGTGCTGATTTAGAAAATTGGGACCCAATTCTTATAAGTTTAGTTAGACGCTCAATGCCTAACTTAATAGCTTATGATGTCTGCGGTGTACAACCAATGACAGGCCCAACAGGTCTTATCTTCGCGATGAGAGCTAGATACGCTTCTATGGACGGAACTGAAGCACTAGGAGATGAAGCTGACACTGGTATAGCATCTGATGATGCTGCTGGTGACTTAACATCATCTGCTATGACAGGTTCTAACCCATCAACATTAAACGACAGCCCATCAGCTGGCCAATATTTGTCACCAACTGGTATGACAGCGGCACAAGGTGAAGCTTTAGGTGATACAACAACTAATGCTTTCGCTGAAATGGCGTTCAGTATTGAAAAAACAACAGTTACCGCTGTTACTCGTGCTTTAAAAGCTGAGTACACAATGGAACTTGCACAAGACCTTAAAGCAATTCATGGTTTAGATGCAGAAACAGAACTAGCAAATATTTTGTCTGGTGAAATTCTTGCTGAAGTAAATCGTGAAGTAGTTAGAGACATTTATGTTTCTGCTGTTGCAGGTTCGCAAGTTAATACAACTACTGCTGGTATTTTCGACTTAGATACTGATTCAAATGGTCGTTGGAGTGTTGAGAAGTTTAAAGGTCTAATGTTTGCACTTGAAAGAGATGCTAACGCTGTTGGACAACAAACTCGTAGAGGAAAAGGTAATATAATCATATGTTCTGCTGATGTAGCGTCTGCGTTACAAATGGCTGGAGTATTAGATTACACACCTGCTCTAAACAATAACTTAAATGTAGATGACACAGCAACAACATTTGCTGGTGTTATGAACGGCAGATTTAAAGTGTATGTTGACCCATATGCTGCTAATGTTGCTGCTGCTCAATACTATGTTGTAGGATATAAAGGTACATCACCTTACGATGCTGGTATCTTCTATTGCCCATATGTTCCATTACAAATGGTTCGTGCGGTAGGCGAAAATACTTTCCAACCAAAAATTGGATTTAAGACTCGTTATGGTATAGCTGCAAATCCATTCCATAAAGGAGTGATTGCTGCGGGTACTGCTGAAAACACAAGTATTACAGCAAATACTAATAAATACTACCGTAGAGTTAAAGTTACAAACTTAATGTAAGATTGTTTCTTTATAACAAAACTAATTAGGGGAGCTTTGCTCCCCTTTTTTTTATTATAATGTCTTGACAAAATTTGTTTTACTATGATATCATGGTTACATGTAGTAGTATTAATATTATTAGTATTTACTAATATTCTAACATATTGATTTAAATAAATAAATTTTTTATTAAGAAATTATTACTACTAAATAAAATATAAGTAAAGTTATAATTGAATGAAGTCCCCCCTTAGAAATAGGGTTCCTTACTTTAATTGAAAACATTTTACTATAAAATAAAACATACTATTGATGGGAGGAAAAATCAATGGGAACAATTTTATTAAATCTACGCTATCTCTTAGCACCATTTCTAATCATAGTAGCTGGCGCCGGTGTCCTAATCGGTGGGCTATTCGCATGGGTAGGAGTGATTTTACTTTTTGTAGGTATCCTTGTTGATATTGCTACAAAATTTGAATCATCAGGAGTAGGGTTTGACAAAGATGGTGAAGCAAGAGGATGGGCAACCTTCCAAAACTTGACCATGTATTTTATGTTACCCGTATTTGTATTATTCCAACTGGTAATGGCCTATAGACTTTATAGTTTTATGGCATTTGGGGGAGCTGAAGGCGAACTCGTTACCATGATTTTTGGACTAATACCCATGCACGAGGGTATAACAGCAGCTAACTTAATCGGAGCAACACTATCATCTGGTATCTTTATTGGTATCGGAATCATCTATGGACATGAACTATCACATACTAAAGGTATGGGGTTCATAATCTCTAGAACAATGATGGGATTATCTGGTTCAGCACATTTCTGCTATGCACATGTTTATAATCATCACCTAGAATTAGGATGTGAAGATGACCCTGCTACGGCACCTAGAGGTCGTACCATTTATGGTCATTATCCACTATCTTATTTTGGGCAATCAAAATTTTTATTTAACATGGAAAAAGAAAGACTAGCTCGTATGGGCGTTTCTTTCTTCTCATGGCAAAATCGTTGGATACGAGGATATCTATTGGCTGTACCAACAGTAGCATTATTTTTTGCAGCTGGTGGTTGGATAGGTATGGCTTCTTTAGCAACAATTTGGGGTATCTCAAATTTTGAATTAGAAGCACTTAACTATCTAGAACATTACGGATTAATTCGTATTAAAGACCAACCTATTGATTATCGCCATAACTGGGATAATTCAACAGCTTTTACTTCTTGGTTCTTTATTGAAATAGGAAGACAAGCAGACCATCACGATAGAGGAGAGACTCATTTTTGGGAACTCGAAAATGTCGGATGTCCAAACACAGGTTGGGGATACTTTGTAGTATTCACTATCGCATTAGTACCACCTTTATGGCATTGGTACATGCGTAAGAGATTAGCTGCATGGGATTTACACTTTGCAACGAATGAAGAACAAGCAATTGCTAGAAGAATCAACAAAGAAGTAGGGTACGAAGGTACACCTTTCTTAGGTGATAGATTAGCAGATGCTGGGAATGTAGACTTAGGTATGCGTTCTGCTAGAAAATAATACTAAATAAATAGTATCGGAAAGGGGTTAGTAGATGTACTACCCCTTTCTTTTCTTATAAATAATGACATGGCAACAATACAATCACCACTAAACAGACAACCTACTAAGTTAGACTATTCAAGTCCAACTCAATTTCGTTTTACTATTCATCAACTACCTAAAGTAGAATTTTTTACAGTTGCTGCAAATGTACCTAGTATAACTTTAGCTGAAATGTCTTATGATAATCCATTAAAAAATATACCAATGCCTGGTGATAAATTAACTTATGAAGATTTAACTATTACATTTATAATAGATGAAAACTTAGAGAATTATATTGAATTACATAATTGGTTAACAGGTTTAGGATTTCCAAAAGACAGAAGTCAGTTTAGAGAATTTAGAAGTGCGACAGCACATATGCCCACAGGTAGTACAGCAAATCAGAGTAGTGACATAGGTGATGTAAAACCAACTGTATCAGATAGGGGTATGTATAGTGATGCAACATTAACTGTACTTACAAATAAAAATAATCCCGTTACAGAAGTAAGATTTCAAGATTGTTTTCCTACCTCTGTGGGAGCATTGGCATATACACAAAACGCAACTGATGTAGATTATTTAACAACTGATGTAACTTTTAAATATAAATTATACGAAATAGTTAAACTATAAATAATTAATCAATATAATGAATAGGAGTGAATATGACTTTAGATGAACTTAAAGCTCAAGTCACAAAAGACTTAAAAATAAATGATGAAAGACTTGATACCGAATCTTTAAAAAATCAAGAATTATACACCAAATATCTAGATACTAAATCTAATTTTGAATTGTTGATGTACAAAGCAAAGAGTGATTATAAAATATTATTCAGAGAGAAATGGGAATATTATGGTGGAAAAGCAGACGCAAAGATTTATGAAACAAAACCCTTTGACCTAAAGGTACTTAAATCAGACTTATCAGTTTATATCGAATCAGATGAAGAAATTATCGCAATAGAAAATAAAATTGTATATCTAGAAACTGTTGTTAAGTATCTAGATGGTGTTCTTAAATCTATACAAGCAAGAGGTTGGGATATTAAAAATGCGATACAATGGAAATCATTTGAAGCAGGAATGATGTAATGATAGAAAGCTTTGATGATTTTCTAGAAGAACATGTTGCTCAATTAATTGATTTACATATGAGAGAGATATCATGGAAGTATGATTATGCTTCTCTTGAAGATGGTAAAAATAAACATTGGCATGTTTTTGCTGGGCATGACATGAAAGAATGTAATAAGAATGGATTTGATTTTGTAGAACCTATATGGAATAGTATAGAAAGAAAATTTGATAATGAGATAAAATTAGAGAGAGTATATTTTAATGCTCACACACATGGAATAGAACCACATGTTCATTTAGATGATGGTGATGTTACTATGATATATTATCCTAGAATGGATTGGACAGCAGAAGATGGTGGTGGAACTATGGTACAAGAAAAAGATAGACATCCCACATATCTTCAATATATTGGAAATAGATTAATTGCCTTTACTGCTAGTTTACCACATCAAGGTCAATCAGTAAGTAGAGAGTGTTATAAATTAAGAACTGTAATAGTATTTAAAACAACTTATAAAGATAAAAGTAAATCAGCTTGGTATAATAAAGGTAAAGATATTCCAATGAATAATTTTAAAATTGTGAGTATTGATTAATAATACTATGAGAAATTATATTAGTTTTGTTGGTCACTATAAAAAAATGGTGAATGACTCTCTTTGTGATGATATCATGAATACAGACTTTCTATATTCTAAATCAACTTATGCAAATCATTACGGAAAATCACAAGATGATGATAGAGTTAAAATGGATGAAATATGGATTCGTAAAAATGAAAAGTTTTATGATAAACTGAAAGATATTATATTAGAAGTTACTGATTTATATTCAAAACAAATGGAAAAGAGAAATAAAAGAAATTTTGTAGCACAAATGTTTACAGATTTTAGAGTTAACAAATATGAAAAAGGTGGATACATGAGTTTACATTGTGATAATATACATCATAGTCATGGTCAACAATATGGATTTCCACAAGCCTCAGTTTTATTATTTTTAAATGATGATTTCAAAGGTGGTCAATTTATCGTATCAGAATTACAATTAAATATTAGTAAAGGTGATGTATTAATCTTCCCATCAAATTTTATGTTCCCACATGAAGTTAAGAAAGTTACAAAAGGAACACGCTGGAGTATAATATCATGGCTTATGTAAACACTCATACGATATTTCCTACTATGTTAATAGAGTTTATGTTCGATATGGATAAGAATGAGCGTGATACTGTTATTAAAGAACTTGACTCTATAAAAAAGAAACCTGGTGAAATAAATATACAAACTAAAGGTGAATTAGATAAACGAATACCAAAATTTGCAAGTATGATTGGTGGTATAAGTGAAAAAATGTGTGAAAATTTGAATTACAAATATGAATCTATGGAAATGACAGGTATGTGGGCAAACAAATTAGTTAAAGGTGAAGTACATCCACCACATAATCATTCAAATAATATATTATCTGGTGTTTATTATTTGGAAGGTGGTTCACCAATACAATTTTTTGACCCAAGACCACAAGCAAGTGTTTTTCAACTAAATGTTACAAAGTCAACATCTTTTAATTGTAGTATGTTGTCATTTGATTCTGAAAAAGGTGGTGGATTAATGTTCCCATCTTGGTTGCAACATTGGGTGCCACCAACAAATAAAACAAGAATTAGTATATCATGGAATATAATATTAAGAGGTGACTATGGACAACCAGACACATTACAAAATTCACATATCTAAATTCAATGAAGTTTATTTACATATAGAATGTGATAACAAAGGCATTCTTTATGAGTTAGTAAATTATTTTACATTTGAAGTACCTGGTCATAGGTTTATGCCAATGTTTCGAAATCGCCTATGGGATGGTAAGATAAGATTATTTTCAGATAAAACGGGAAAATTATATGTAGGTCTATTAGATTATGTTAAAGAATTTTGCGATAGAAATGAAATAGATTATGAGATAGATGATAATGTAAATGATACTAAAGATATAGACATACATATTGTAGAAGAATTTATTAAATCACTTAAACCAAAATCACAAGGTAAGGATTTAACACTTAGAGATTATCAGACCGAAGCAATACACTACGCGTTATCTAAAAATCGTGGTATGTTGGTATCACCGACTGCTAGTGGAAAATCATTAATCATCTATTCATTAATTCGATATTATAATTTATTACTTAAAGATAAGAAGATATTAATTTTAGTACCAACAACATCATTAGTAGAACAAATGTATTCAGATTTTATTGACTATGGTTGGGATGATAAATACTTACATAGAATATATCAAGGTCATGATAAAATTACAGATAAACCTGTGGTAATCTCTACATGGCAATCTATATATAAGTTAGATAAAAAATATTTCGAAGAATTTGGATGTGTAATAGGTGATGAAGCTCATCTATTTAAATCTAAGTCATTGACTACTATTATGACCAAATTGATAAGTTGTAAATATCGTTTTGGAATGACAGGTACTTTAGATGGTACACAGACTCATAGATTAGTTTTAGAGGGATTATTTGGAAAAGTTAAGAAGGTAACAACTACCAAAGAATTAATTGATAAAGATACACTTGCTAATTTAAAGATTAAGTGTATTTTATTGAAACATAAAGAAGAAGATTGTAAAATAGTTAAAGACTTAAAATATAGTGAAGAACTGCAGTATATTGTTTCACATGAGACACGGAATGACTTCATTTCAAGACTTTGCGAGAAGTTAAGTGGTAATACACTATGTTTGTATCAATTAGTGGAAAAACACGGTGTAATACTGTATGACTTAATGAAAAACTTTAATAGAAAAGTTTTCTTTATACATGGTGGAACAGATACAGAAACAAGAGAAGATATAAGAGCAATAACGGAGAAAGAAACAAATGCAATTATTGTCGCGTCGTATGGTACATTTAGCACTGGTATTAATATTAGGAACTTGCATAATATCGTGTTCTCATCTCCAAGTAAGAGCAGGATACGAGTGCTCCAAAGTATCGGCCGTGGGTTGCGGAAGTCAAATCAAGGCGATATACACACAACCCTTCTAGATATTGCTGATGATTTTAGTTATAAAGAAAGAAAGAATTTTACCCTTTCGCATTTTTTAGAAAGACTAAATATCTATAATGAGGAACAGTTTGATTATGTCATAGATAGGATAAAGATATGAACAATAATACAACTAAAATTATAAAATTATCTAATGGCGAAGATATTGTCTGTACTTGTATAGACAGTAAAAACACAGAAGATTCACAAGTTTTACATATATCTCAACCATTAAGAATGGAAATTCGTAATAAAGTCACTACAAAAGGGGCTGTTGAGGCACTTACCTTATCTCGTTGGTTAAAACCTTTTTCTCAGGCAGATGATTTTCATTTAGCTAAATCTAATATTGTTACGATTACTGATGCTTCTTATGCATTAAATAATTATTATAATTTTATGTTAAATGTTCATAATGAATCAATAGATGAAGATGATAAAATGTCAGATGATGATATAATGAAACTTCAGGCAAGATTTGATGATAGTATATCAGATGAAGAAGCAGCTGTTGCAAATGATGAAGTAAGAGAATTATTTGAAAAATATGTTAAAAATTTAAATGATGATATTAAACCAAAAACTACAACTACTAAACCTATTGTAGGTAAAGTTACAAATGTAGAAGTTAAAGAGTCAGGAAAAACTTTTAGAGAAAAGAAAGCAAAGATGTTATCAGAAGAAGAATTAGATATGATGTATACATCTAAAACTATTCATTAACTGCTACTCTATAGTATATTATATTACCCGAAGAACACAGAGCTATTATAATGCCTTTTACAAGTTTTGTCAAGGGATAATTGCAAAAAAATAGCAAAAAATTTTTATAAAAATAAATTGAATAAACCTTGACATATTTTGTCTAACCTAGTACCATTATAAGATGACAAAAAAGAAAAAAACAGTACACTATGTTGATAATGCAAAATTCTTACAAGCCATGAAAGATTGGAGAGAATCATGTAAGGATGCTGAAGAAGCAGGGGAAGATAAACCTCATGTTACAAATTACATAGGTGAATGTTTTTTAAAGATTGCAAATGGTCTATCTTACAGACCCAACTTCATTAACTATACATATCGTTCAGAGATGGTATCAGATGGTATCGAAAATTGTTTACAATATATTCATAATTTTGACCCAGAAAAATCAAAGAATCCTTTCGCATATTTTACACAGATTATATACTACGCGTTTTTAAGAAGAATCCAAAAAGAAAAGAAACAAACACATATCAAAAATAAGATGATAGAAAAACAACATTATGAACCTTATACTACACTTGATGGTGATGATACAGCTTATGATATAAGAGGTTTTGACCCAGATATAATGTTACCAGATGAAGATGTTTATAAAACTAAGAAAAAGGAAAAGGAAGCACCAAAAGAAAAAGGTTTAGAAACCTTTATGGACAAAGACAAGAAAAAATGAAAATAGCACTGATAACGGACACGCATTTCGGAGCTAGAAATGATAATGTAAATTTTAATGAATATTTTTATAAGTTTTATGAAGGTATCTTTTTTCCATATTTACAACAACACAATATTAAAACATGTATTCATTTAGGTGATTGTTTTGATAGAAGAAAGTATGTATCATATCGTACTGCCAAAGATTTTAGAGAGAGATTTATATTACCATTTCAACATCTAGGAATTGAATTACACATGTTAGTTGGTAATCATGATATTTATTATAAGAATACAAGTCAAGTCAATTCACTTACAGAGTTATTAGGTAGCAGACATAAAAATATTCATATCTATGAAGAAGCAACAGATGTAGAATTTGATGGTTTACCAATATTATTTGTACCATGGATTAATCAAACAAATGAACTTTATACAGAAGGTATGATATATGAAACTAAAGCTGATGTATGTATAGGTCATCTAGAGGTAAATGGTTTTCAAATGAATAAGAATGTCATAATTTCTAGCGGCGGACAAGATAAGGAATTTTTTAGAAAGTTTGATACAGTTATGAGTGGACATTTTCATCATAAGTCTGATGATGGTCAAATTTATTATTTGGGTACACCATATGAGATTTATTGGAATGATTGGGATGACCAAAAAGGATTTCATATCTATGATACAGAAACTAAAACATTAGAAAGAATATTAAATCCATATACTATACATGAGAAAATATATTATGATGATACTAAAGAAAATTATCAAGAACATGATATATCAAAGTATAGAGATAAGTATGTTAAATTAATTGTAGTAAACAAAAAAGATTTATATCAGTTTGACCAATTCTTAGATAAGTTATATACCGCAGACGCGTTTGATATAAAAATTATCGAAGATTTTTCAGACCTTGATGCAAATACAGTATCAGATGATATTGCAAAAAACACAGAAGATACGGTAACACTATTGAACAGATATATTGATGATTTAAATATTAACTTAGACAAAGAAAGATTGAAAACCCAAATGAAGTCTCTATACACAGAGGCACAAGATTTAGATTTATAAATGATAAAATTTGAAAAGATTCGTTGGAAGAATTTACTTTCAACTGGTAACCAATTTACTGAAATAGAATTTAATCGTAATGATACCACACTTATCATAGGTGAAAATGGTTCTGGTAAATCAACCGTTCTTGATGCACTATGTTTTGGTCTATTTGGAAAACCATTTCGTATTATCAGTAAATCTCAATTAGTCAATACAGTTAATGCTATGGAAACTGTTGTTGAAGTTGAATTTAGTATTGCAAGTAGAAAATATAAAATTATTCGTGGTATCAAACCAAATGTATTTCAGATATGGCAGAATGATATTATGTTAAATCAAGAAGCCAATAATCGTGACTATCAAAAAATTCTAGAACAACAAATATTAAAACTTAATTATCGTTCATTCACACAAGTAGTTATTTTAGGTAGTTCAACCTTTGTACCATTCATGCAATTAAAAGCTAGATTTAGAAGGGAAGTTGTTGAAGACTTATTAGATATTAAGATATTCTCAATGATGAATATGTTATTAAAACAAAGACTAAAAGATTTAGTATTAGAATTACAAGAGATAGAATATGACTATAAATTATCTGGTGAAAAGATAAGTATGCAAGAAGATTATATCTTAGATATTAAAAAGAATAAAGATGTAATTGTAAAAGAAAAACAAACCACTTATGATAATAATACAGTAGAATTAGATAAGAAAAGAAATGAAAAGATACAATTAGATAAAATCAATAAAGGATTATATGAATCAATAGGTGACCAAATCAAAACTGAATCTAAAGATGTTAAATTAAAAGACCTTCGTTCTACACTTACAGAAAAACAAAATGAAAAAGATAAGATGATTGCATTTTTAAATGATAATGAAGATTGTCCTGCCTGTGAACAACATATTGATAAAGATTTTAAAGATAAAATGATAACTACAAAAGAAGATGAAAGACATGGTATTGTTGAAGGTCTAGCAAAGATGAAACTTGAATTAGATAAAACTGAATTAAGATTAGATGAGATAAAGAAAATTACAAATAATATACAAACTAACTCAATAGATATTGCAGGTTTAAATACATCTATGCTAGAATTAGAAAAATGGAATGTAAAACTAGATGGTGAGATTAAAGGATTAGAACAAAGTGTTATTAATAATTCAGATGAAGAAAAAATGAAAACACTACAAAAAGAATTTGATGATATTGAAAAACAAAGAAAGAATTTAAAAGAAGAAAAGGTTTATTCAGAAGCATCTAGAGCCATGTTGCAAGATACAGGTATCAAGACCAAAATTATTAAACAATATCTTCCCATAATGAATCAGCTGATTAATAAGTATTTAGCGTCAATGGAATTTTATGTAAACTTTACTTTAGATGAAAATTTTATAGAAACAATAAAATCAAGATTTCGTGATAACTTTAATTATGCTTCATTTAGTGAAGGTGAGAAGATGAGAATAGACTTGGCATTATTATTTACATGGAGAGCAATAGCTAAAATGAAAAATAGTACCAATACTAATCTATTAATATTAGATGAGATATTTGATAGTTCATTAGATAGTGCAGGAACAGATGAGTTTCTAAAAATATTAAATACATTAGAAGGTGAGAATGTATTTGTGATAAGTCATAAACAAGATGTATTAGTAGATAAATTTAAACATACACTTAAATTTGAGAAAAATAAAAACTTTAGTAGGATATCAGTAGTATGAGTGATATAAAAAATATAGAAGATGCTATAAAACTTAAAAAAATAAAACAGAAGTATATTCAGGAAAAAGAAAGTATTGAGTTTGAAATACTTATGTTAGAAAGAAAGTTAGAAGTAATAGACCAACAATTAAAAGAATGTAATACATTTACTGATTCTAATTGGCACGATAAAGCACCAATGAGTTCTGCAGATATTAAAAAGTTATATGAAGATTATATGAAAAACGAATATCATAAAAAAGAAGATGAGTGAAGTTTCGAAATTAGTAGAACCATCAAATCCAGCTTTACGCGTTCGTTTAGAAGGTGTAAGTGAAAAATGTGATAGAGAAAAAGTTAGACAAGATTTAATAGATTCTATGCAACATTATAATGGTATTGGATTATCTGCAAATCAGATTGGTATTATGGAAAGGGTTTTCATAATGTATGAAAATATAAATACTAGAAATATACTTACTTGTTTTAATCCTAAAATATTAGAATTATCAAAAGAACAAGTATTAATAGATGAGGGATGTTTATCATACCCAGGTATTTGGTTGAAGTTAAAAAGACCAATCGCAATAAAAGTTGAGTTTGAAGATGAGAAAGGTAAGAAGCATGATAAAGAAATGACAGGTTTACCATCTAGGATATTTCAACATGAACATGACCACATGGAAGGTACAGATTTTACTAGACTCGCGAGTCCATTGAAACTACAATTAGCAATCAAGAAACTCAAAAAGAAGTATAAAGAACTCATAAGACCTAAATGAGAATGATTATCATTTAGTCCTAGTCCGAATGAGAATGATTATCATTTAGAGTGTAAATCATTGATTTTGTTCACTTTTTATACAATTTGATACCAAATTATTTTATAAATCCTTTATAAATCAATAACTTACAGACTTGACAAAAGATGTCTGACCTGTCATACTTGCTATATGATGAGAAATAAAATAATAACACTATTAAAAATCATGTTTTTTATAATAATTCCTGGTACTATAATATTAGTACCTTTATTAATAAAGTCAGAATATGAGAAGACATAAAAATCAAAAATCTATTAAATTAGAGACTATTAAAGATAAGTCAACTTTAGTCAAATTATTGGCTGAAGAAGATTTAACTGTTACATATCAAAAAGTTCCTACTGCTAGTTTTAATGTAAAAACTAGACAAGTTATTTTACCTATTTGGAAAGATAAATCAGAAGATGTTGCGGATATGATGTCACTTCATGAAGTGGGTCATGCTTTATATACACCTGAAGATATGATAATAAAGGGTGAGAAGAAAAAAGTTAGTCATTCTTTCTTAAATGTTTTAGAAGATGTTAGAATCGAAAAAATGATTCAAGACAAATATCTTGGTTCAGTAAAAATATTTAAGAAAGCATATACAGAATTATTAAAGAAAGATTTCTTTGGTATCAAAGGTAAAGATTTAACAAAACTTAATTTGATTGATAGAATTAACATGCATTATAAAAATGTACCGAATGTACCATTTGATAAAAATGAGTTACCATGGGTTAAAAAAGCCAATGAGACTAAAACATCAAATGATGTATTAAAGTTGGCAATTGCATTACAAAAATGGATGAAACTACATCAGAAAAATGTAGAATCAGATGAAATGTTTACATTAGATATTAATGTATCACCAGATGGTGATAATATAATCAAACAAGATGGTGATGATTCATCAACTGATTCTGATAATCAAGAGAGTTCAGACAATTCTGATTCTGATTCTGATTCTGATTCTGGTAATGAATCTGTTGATTCTGGTAATGAATCTGATACATCTAAAAAAGGTAAAGATGAAGATGAAGATAAAAAAGAAGATTTAAAACAAGAAAAATTAGGAAAGGGTATATTTGGTGATGATGCAGAAATAGGTATCAAAGCAATAACTGATGATAATTATCAGAAAAGACAATATGCATCAGCTGATAAAAATGCTAATAGAGTTGAACATGTAAACATTCCTAAAATTAATTTGAAAGATGCGATTGTTGATTATAAAGATGTTAATAAAGATTTAAATGAACATTATCAAAATTCATGTAAAGGTAATAAAGAAAATATACAATATATGGAATGGGTTACCAAAGATATTAAGAAATTTAAGAAAGACCAAAGTAAAACAATATCATATATGGTTAAAGAATTTGAAATGAAGAAAGCTGCCGACCAATACAAAAGGGCGACAATATCAAAAACTGGTAGATTAAATATGGATAAGTTACATAGTTATTCTTACAATGAAGATATATTCTTAAAAGTAACAACCTTACCTGGAGCAACAAATCATGGATTAGTTATGTTTGTTGATTGGTCAGGTTCTATGGCAGATAATTTTCATAATACAATTAAACAGACATTGAATTTAGTATGGTTCTGTCAAAGAGTTAATATTCCATTTGAAGTTTATGGATTTACTAATGGATATTCTAAGAGAGAAGATACTTGTAAGAATATAAAAATACAAAAAAGAAAACAAAATGATTTAGTAGTAAATGAAGTTACTTTATTAAACATATTATCGAGTAGAGCAAGAACAGAAGAATTTAATAAAGGTATGATTAATCTATGGGCATTAAGTAATTATTGGAATGATAGAAGTAATTATTCTGGTTATGATGAGCACAAACCATATCCAATATATGTACCAAGTGATTATCAATTACATAGTACACCGTTAAATCATTCAATAATTGTTGCAATGGATTTAGTACCTAAGTTTAAAAAAGACAATGGATTACAAAAAGTTCATACAGTATTCTTAACTGATGGTTATAGTAATACTCTTAGTCACAAATATAATTGGAATGATAAAGAAGGTGAGTTACAATCTAAAGATATTGACCATCAGGATTCAGATATTATATTGTCTGACCCTATTACTAATAAGAAGTGGACATCAACCCTTAAAAAAGGTGAAGATAGATATTATGATAGGCATGATATTGACTTTAGATATGATAGTCAGACTTTTATTCTATTATCTTTCTTAAAGGCAAGAGTTAAAGATATGAATGTAGTAAATTTCTTTATTGCTGGTAGAAATAGAAAAGGTACACTTGCAAGATATGATATTGAAAGTATATTTGGTCTTAATAGTTGGGATGATGGTGATGAGGTTAAGAGACTTCAAAAAGAAATGAAAAAGAAAAATGTTTTAGTTTGTACTACTCAAGGTTGGGATGAAATGTATATCTTACCTGGTGGACAAAAATTAGATACAAATCAAGATACGAATTTAGAAGAAATATTACCAGGAGCGACTAAAGGTCAATTAAAGAAAGCATTTGGTCAAATGACTTCTGGTAGAAAAAACAATAGACCTGTTTTAAACAAGTTTATAGGAATGATTGCTTAATGAGAATCATTCTCAATAAGAATTTATGGCAAGATTGTGGGTTGACAAAACCTGTTCGAACCTGTCATAATGGTAGTATGATGAGAAATAGAGAAAATGAGAATCATTTAGACATATTTCAAATCAAAAGTGAAACAATATATATATTATGAGGTATAACATGAAAAATATAAATGACTTAACTCCTGCTAAAAAAGAGTTTGTTATTCTAGCTTCTAAGAAGTTTGGTGATGGTGCCACTCTTACTAGAAATCAGATTAATGAGTTTTCAAAAGAAGCGGGAATTTCTTCACCATCGTGGTTGAAGAAAGATGAGTTCAGAGTAGGTCACGGTCAATATCAATTACCGTCAGATTCTACTTCGAATGATATACCAATGACACCACAGGTTGCTATTAATAATAATCAACCTGAGACAACTGTCAATTTGATGATGAATACAGAAACTCAAAATCTGATTCCTGGTCACTTTGAGGGTTTTGTATCATGGGGTCATTGTGCGACTATTAAAAAGATTATTCAATCAAGAATGTTCTATCCCGTTTTTATTACGGGATTATCAGGTAATGGTAAAACATTGATGGTTGAAGAATTACATAGTCAATTAAAAAAAGAATTGATTAGAGTAAACATCACAATCGAAACTGATGAAGATGATTTACTCGGTGGATTCAGATTAATCAATGGTGAGACTAAGTTCGTGCCAGGGCCTGTTATTCAGGCAATGGAAAGAGGTTGTACTTTACTTCTTGATGAGTGTGACTTGGGTAGTAATAAACTACTTGCGTTACAACCTGTTCTTGAAGGTAAGGGTGTCTTTCTTAAAAAGATTAATACATGGATTAAACCAAAACCTGGTTTTAATGTGATTGCAACAGCCAATACTAAGGGTAAAGGTTCTGATGATGGTAGATTCGTTGGTACTAACATTCTTAATGAGGCATTCCTTGAAAGATTTGCGATTACAATCGAACAACCATATCCGAGTTCAACTGTTGAGAAAAAAATTATTCTTGGTAGTATGACTAAGTATGGAAAAATTGATGAGAAATTTGCAGACAATCTTACTGTTTGGGCGGAAGTTATTAGAAAGACTTTCTATGATGGTGGGGTTGATGAGTTAATTTCAACCAGAAGACTTGACCATATAGTCAAGGCATTCTCAATCTTCAAGGACAAGATGAAATCAATCGAGTTATGTGTATCAAGGTTTGATGATGATACTAGAGAATCATTTTTAGATTTATACACTAAGATAGATGCTGGAGAAGATGTTCAGAATCTAACTAGTGATGATGATGAGAATCTTGAAGATGAAAAAGAAGATGAGGAGATAGTAGAAAACACTACAAATTACTAAAATTTCAAACCTTCGTGTTTGATACCTCGGGTGGGTCAGTTAATTCAGGCCCACTTTTTTTTACAAGAAGTATATTATGTTTGAACATCCTAAGAAAAAAATAGATTTGTTAAGAGATAAAGCCAGAATATCTTGGAATAATTTTAGAGCAAATTTACATTTATGGAAACCAGAGATTGCAAAGGCAAAACCTTACAAAAAAGATTATCATATTAAATATGATATGTGTAGATTTACATATTGTATGAGTAAGATACATACTTTTTATAAATCAGAAAAAGCATTATCAAGGAATTATTTACCAAATACATATGACCATATACTAGGTTCTTCCTTAGTAGGTGAATGCATATTAGATAATTCAGATATTTTCTTAAAAGATGATAAAGGATTTGAGAAAATGTTTGAATTATATTTACATAGTTTATTAGTGACTTATATAACTAAAGAAGAAAATGATAAACTTGCACAATTAAGAGGTAAAGTTTTAACTAAAGATAAGTATAATGAAGTTGGTATTATTCTTAAAAAAGTAAGTCCAAAAATTCATCCAAAATATTTTTCGAAACTTGGTGACGCTGTTAATACAGTTGAATTACCTGCCCCACCAAAGATATTAACTGAGTGGGAAATAACAAAATTTGGAATAAAAGATAGTGGATATAATCCACTTGAAGTTAATCCAAAAAAACTTATACAATTTGTTTGAAAGTTGTATAAATAAAAATGTGAACGCCTAATGGGTTCACATAACAATTAACTTTGCTTAAAATAGGAGGTTACTATTATGGTAAAACTAACACATTTTGATATAAATCAAATTTCACCGTTTACGATTGGATTTGATAGAGTCTTTGATAGACTTGTAGATTATGGAGCAGCAACCTACGAAACAGGTGGATTCCCACCATACAATATCAGAAAAACAGAAGACTTTAAACATGTTATTGAAATCGCATTGGCTGGTTTTAGTAAAGATGAGATAGAAGTTGTTCTAACTGATGGTGTCTTAGAGATTAAATCCTCTAATTTACCTACAACAGAGAAACCTAAGGATAATTTAGTCCATAAAGGTATTGCAAAACGAGCTTTCACTAGAAAGTTCACACTTGCAGATGATATTGAAATCAAAGATGCGAAACTAAAAAATGGTTTACTTGAAATAGAATTGGAACAGATTGTGCCAGAACACAAAAAACCAAGAACTATTAAAGTAAAATAATTAGCAAAAAGTGTTAGGAACAGGTTGACAAAGCCTGTTCCTTTCATATATAATGGGATATAAATTATGGGTATAAAGATTTTAGATGGTGATGTAGATTTAGGAGCTGGTGGAGTTTCTAGATTTAATAGTGAAACTGGTAAAGAAGAAATAATCAGACAACCAGAAAACCCCGACCAACCTTTCACAATTTCAGACTACAATAAAGCTCTAGAAGGAGCACAACAACCAAGTGAGAAAAATATTATGAGTGATGATGTAAAACAACAACAAGTGAAAAGAGCAGATATGATTAATGCTCAAAATGAAGTTTCAGAAAAACAACAAGTAGATACAGGTGAAAAAGTACCAGAAAATCCAGGTGGTATTCAAATTGCAATGCGACCAAAAGTCGCAGTTAATATAATGAGATGCCAATTTCCACCAGAGATTGTAACAGAAATAAATGAATACATTGATAATGTAATTATTCCAAATGATGTAGACCATTCCAAAGGTCTTGTTGGTCAAATCAGACAAAATGAAAAATCTAAACAATTAACTTTTCCATATGAAGATGATGAGACTGGTGAAATGTTTAGTGGTGTATTGCAAAGACTTGCAAGAGAATTTGTTGATAGGTCAATCGGAATAGATTGCGAAACCTCTATGGAAAGCATGTGGACAGTACATAGTTATAGTGGTGATTATAATCCTGTGCATGACCATGGTACTAAAACATCAATGGGTGTATCATGTATTATGTATTTAAAAGTACCTAGATGTATTTCAAGATTAGGAAACCCATCAGAAAAATTTGACGGACTAAATGAATCATCTGGTGCGGTAGATGGTTTTACATATTTAACTTGGGGTTCAAATGGAATGCGTGATATTAATATGTTAAGACCAATCACAGAAGAATATATTAAACCAGAAGTTGGTTCACTAATAATGTTTCCTAGTTGGTTAAGACATGGTGTTATGCCTTTCTTTGATAGTAAAGAACATGAGAGAAGAACTTTCTCAGCAAATATCAATATTAATTTAAAAGAAAAATTAAGTGGTGACCATTATAGGAAAGACCACTCATGAGTTTAAAAGACCTATCAAGTTCATTAGGTATAAAAAAAAGTTTTGACAAAAACGAAAGAGAGTTACCACAAGGTAAACCAAAAAGTGATAATTCATTTGATACACATGCTAAAATAAAAACTATTCCCTCATACAAATTGATGGCAGTACAGATGCCTGACGCATTTACTGATGACATTAATAGACATATTGATGAAGTTATCATACCATCAAAAGTGTCTCATGCAAGTCAATTAGTAGGGCAGATTAATAGAAATGAAAAATCTTCACAATGGACTTTTCCTTTAGATGATGAAATAGGTAAAGATTTTAAATTAGTTATAGATAGACTTGCAACAAGTTTACTAAGAGACCCTACTGGTTATAATCGAGATTCTAAGGCAGACGCTTTTGAGACATGGACAGTACATAGTTATGAAGGTGATTATAATCCTTTACATGCACATGGTTGCCAAACAACAGCAGGTTTATCTATGATAATGTATTTGAAAGTACCAAAGTGTATTGAAGAAAAACCATCATTTCCTAGTTTACATAATGCCTCTGGTGACATTGATGGTCATACAGGTTTAATAACATCAACGAATACTATTCAAGATGTTTACAGATTAAAGTTAGACGCACAAGAATATATAAAACCTAAAAAGGGATTTATGATAATATTCCCTAATTGGTTACAGCATTGTGTGATGCCGTTCTTCGGTGAAGGTGAAAGAAGAACAATGTCTGCTAACTTTAATATTAAAGACAGTAAAGAAACTATCGCACAATTTAAATCACCAACATTGAATAAAGAACATTAAACAAACGGAGTATATTATGAAACTAAGTGAACACACAGTTGAAGTCTTAAAAAACTTTGCAACAATAAACCAAAACCTTATAATTAAAGAAGGTAATACATTAACAACAATGTCTGCAATGAAAAACATTGTGGCAAAAGCAGAAGTAGAAGAATCATTTGAAAAGGAAGTAGCAATCTATGACCTAAATGAGTTCCTTGCTTCTATATCTTTATTTGAAAGTCCTATTCTAGAATTTAATGACGGATTTGTAACAATTAAAGAAGAAAAAAATCCAACAAATTCTTTGAAGTATTTTTATTCAGACCCATCGGTTGTAACTTCACCAAGTAAAACAATTACTATGCCAAGTAAAGAAGTTTCATTCACATTAAATGGTGAAGACTTGAATAAACTGAAAAGGGCGGCAGGTGTTATACAGGCACCAGATTTAGTATTAGAGAAAAAGGGTGTCGGTGTATTTTTAACTGTAAAAGATAAAAAGAATGATACTGCAAATACATTTTCTTTAGATGTTGATACAGTTGGAGATGGTAGTGACTTTAAGTTTTTCTTTAAAGTAGAAAATCTAAAAGTTATGGAAGGTAATTATGATGTAGATATATCATCAAAAAATATTAGTCACCTATCATCTACAAATCATACTGTTGAATATTGGGTAGCTCTTGAACCAGAATCAAGTTATGAATAACAAATTGGATTATATATTATGGAAACTTTTTTATGGGTTGAAAAACATCGCCCAAATACAATTAAGGATTGTGTCTTACCAGAACATCTAAAAAATACTTTTAGAGAATTTGTAGAAGATAAACATGTACCCAATTTAATTTTATCGGGTGGGGCAGGTATAGGTAAAACTACTGTTGCCAAGGCGATGATTAATGAGATTGGAGCAACATTTCTATTCATCAATGGTTCAGAAGAATCTGGTATTGATGTACTCAGAAATAAAATCAAAAACTTTGCCTCAACTGTATCACTAGAAGGTGGTCGTAAGTATGTTATACTTGATGAGGCAGATTATTTAAATCCCCAATCAACGCAACCTGCACTTCGTGGATTCATGGAAGAATTTCATAAGAATTGTGGATTCGTTCTGACTTGTAATTATAAGAATAGATTAATTGAACCATTACATTCAAGATGTAGTGTTATTGATTTTATTATTCCAAAGGATGATAAACCAAAACTTGCAAAAGATTTCTTTAGTAGAGTTAAGAATATTCTTGAATTAGAAAATATAAAGTATGAACCTAGAGTAGTAATGGAAGTATTGACTAAATATTTCCCAGATTGGCGAAGAACTTTAAATGAATTACAAAGATATTCTACATCAGGCCAAATAGACGCTGGAATATTAGTAAATATATCAGAGGTAAACATCAATGAACTTATGGTTGCACTCAAAGCAAAAGAATTTACAAATGTCAGAAAGTGGATTGTCCATAATCTTGACAATGACCCTGTGCGGATTTATCGTAGGATTTATGATAATCTTTACAACCATGTTGATAGTGGTACTATACCTCATGCAGTTCTTATCTTGGCTAAGTACCAGTACCAGTCAGCTTTTGTGGCCGACCAAGAAATAAACTTGTTGGCTTGTTTAACTGAAATCATGGTGGATGTGAAATGGAAATAGATATAAAAACAATAAAACCTTTTGGCCCATTGATGATGATATGTCAATTACCAGATGATATTGTAAACAAACTTAATAAAATTGTAGATAAGGTCAAGGGTTCAAATGATATGGGTAATAGACTTGCTGGTCAAATTAAAAATGAATCTGAAATACCACACTCTATGTTAGAAAAAGAAAACTGTATGGATATCTTTCACACCATAGGTAGAAGTTATGTTGAACAAGGATATAAACATATTTTTTCACCATTTAATTCAGAATTAGATGAAATTAAAACTGAAATGCAATCTATATGGTCTGTATCTCAATATGAGAATGAATATAATCCACAACATAACCACACACATTGTCAGATTAGTGCAGTTCTTTATTTAAAGATACCAGAATATAAAAAAAGAAATATACCAAATAAAAAAGAAGTGGATGGTAATATATTATTTACTTTTTGTAGTGATGACTCACTTTTTACTACTGGTATATTTGGTGTAAAACCTAAAGTTGGGCAGTTGTTTATATTTCCAAATTATCTACATCATCAAGTATATCCATTTTTAGGTGATGGTGAAAGAAGAAGTATTGCATATAATATGTTATATAAATGTTTTAATAAATCAAGTGGAATACAAGTTGCTGGAGAT